>ERZ825525.2495-NODE-2495-length-11776-cov-3.466342_pt1 | contig 11776 bp, 9 predicted proteins | sample MGYA00519930_ERZ825525 | MGnify/ENA primary metagenome ERZ825525 (study PRJEB31778, sample SAMEA3449203) | human gut metagenome | biome: human gut; feature: human-associated habitat; material: faeces | place: United Kingdom | collected 2010/2012 ... | reverse complement strand
ACCAGCTGCTGGTGGAGATGGACGGCTTTGAGGCCAACGATGGTGTCATCGTGATGGCAGCCACCAACCGTGCCGACATTCTGGATAAGGCACTGCTCCGTCCGGGCCGCTTTGACCGTCAGGTCTATGTGGGCCTGCCCGATGTCAAGGGCCGCGAGGAGATCCTCAAAGTCCACACCAAGAATAAGCCTCTGGCTCCCGATGTCTCCCTCAGAGTCATCGCACAGCGCACCGCAGGCTTTGCGGGTGCTGACCTGGAGAATCTGGTCAATGAGGCCGCTCTGCTGGCTGCCCGCCGCAGCCGCAAGGCCATCACCATGGAGGACATCGAGGAAGCTTCCATGAAGGTTATGGCAGGCCCTGAGAAGAAGAGCCGCGTTGTGACTGCCGAGGAAAAGAAGCTGACCGCCTACCATGAGGCGGGCCACGCCGTGGCAGGCTTCTATTGCAAGCACCATCCCCGTGTGCATGAGATCACCATCATCCCCCGCGGCCAGGCTGGCGGCTACACCATGTATCTGCCTGAAAAGGATCGCAGCTATGTGACCAAGGGCGAGATGTTCGAGGATATCGTTTCCAGCCTGGGCGGCCGTGTGGCCGAGCAGCTGATCCTGGAGGATATCTCCACCGGTGCCTCCAACGACCTGCAGCAGGCAACCAACATTGCCCGCCAGATGATCACCAAGTACGGCTTCTCCGAGCGCCTGGGCCCTGTGGTCTACGGCACCTCGCAGGAGGAGACCTTCCTGGGCCGTGATTTCACCCAGGGCAAGGGCTACAGCGAGAGCACCGCTGCCGAGATCGATGGCGAGATGCGGGATATCATCGATGAGGCGTACGAGACCTGCCGCCGCACCCTGACGGAGCACATCGACCAGCTCCATGCGCTGGCACAGGCTCTGATGGAACGCGAAAAGCTCAACGAGAAGGAGTTCAACACCGTGATGGCCGGCGGCAAGCTGCCCCCGCGTGACGGTGACGAGCCTGCACAGGAACCCGCCGCACCGGCGGCCCCTGTGGAGACCGCAGAGCCTGCCGAGAGCGCAGAGCCCGCTGAACAGGCGGAGCAGGCCGTGCTGGGCGAGGAAATGCCCGACCCGGTGCAGGATGCCCCGCAGGAAAACGAATGATCGAAGGGAGCGAGTGTCGTGGAGGAAAATTTTAACCCGGTCGCACGCACCCGGGCCAACTATTATACCCCGGGCAGCCCGGTGCAGTTCGTCTGTGTGGAACTGCTCAAGGGCGAACTCAGCGGCGAGAACGCAGTCTGCCTGACCTTCAAGAACATCTCCAAGGTCACCCTGACTGCACTGGAGATCCACTTCAAGTGCAAGGGTGTGGATGGCATCATCCTGTGTGAGGATGCCTTTGAATACCGCGAGATCGAGGTCAAGCCCGGTGAGAGCTTTGGCATGGACGATGCCGTGTTTGTGACCCAGAAGGCCATCACCAGCGTGGATGTGGTCCTGAAGAACGTATACAGCGGCAAAAAGGTCGTGCATCTGGATGCCATCAAGCGCGTCCGCCTGCCGGCCCCGCGCCGCCTGAGTCCGGAGCTGGAAAAGGCACTGGAAAGCCGGATGAATCGCACCGGCCTCAAGTATATGCCGCAGGTGTTCGAGAACGGCTGGTACTGTGCCTGCGGTTCCTTCCACCCGAAGGAAGAGGACACGGTCTACTGTACCGAGTGCGGCTGTGACCGCATCCTGCTGCAGAACGCCCTGAACACCCTGCTGCAGCCCGGCCAGAAGGCCGCCCCTGCAGAGCAGGCCCCGGCGGCGGAGGCCACCCGCGTGGTGAGCGCCGCTCCGCAGGAAGAGCCGACCCGCATCGTGGCCAGCGCGCCGGTGCAGGCAGAACCCACTCGGGTCATCCCGACGGCCCGCCCGGCAGAGCCTGTCGGCGCTCCGACCAGCTTTGCACCGCCGGTGGAACACACCCCTGCTCCGGAAGCAGAGCCTACCCGGGTGCTGGATGCCGCCACCCGCGCGGCGTTCCCCGGCAGCGGTGCAGCGGCTGTGGATGACGAGGGCACCCGTGTGATGCCTGCTGCCCGCCGTGCCGCCCCGGCCCGCCAGCCGGAACCCGAGGTGGAGCAGTACGATGAGGAGGACGATGCGGAAGAGAGCCGCGACGGCATTGCCGAGACCCTCGTCCGCTGGGTCCCGCCCATCACCGCCATCGTCTGCGCAGGCATTGCGCTGTGGGGCTTCGTCTATTATCAGTTTATGATGTAAATGAATGACGGAGGAGGCTGCGCTTCCTCCGTTTTTTGGTTGTACGAAGGAGAAACGTTATGCCTGACGAAGCACTGCAAACCGCTTTTGAGATCAAAACTACCTGCGATGAGATCAGCCGCAAGCTACTGCGCTGGCACTGGGAGAACAAGCCCGGGGAGCACAGCCTGGGAGCCCTGCTGGATCACATCCGTACCCGCCAGCAGGAGAGCCCCGAATATTATGACCGTCTGCCCGATCTGGCGGGCCGAAACAGCTGGCAGCAGCTGGATACCACCCTGTGTATGCGGGTACTGCTGGACCCTGAAAAAGATGCTGCCCGCCCGCTGGATCTGTTGGGAAATACGGAGCACCCCGCTGCTGCCCGCCGGGCCTGCAACGCGGTGCGCACCGCCCGCAATGAAGCGGCCCATGCCTCCGACCGCACGGCGGCTGCGCAGGCGGCGATCCTCTTCAACGAGGCCGTGGAAGCACTGGAAGAGGGCTATGCAGGCGCGCCCCTGCGCACCAGTGAGCTGGGCCAGTATTACCGGCTGGCTGAGGAATATCTGAGCCGCTGCGGGGCCAAAAAGCCCATTGCGTCGGCGGCCCCGGAAGAGAAAGCACCCCGCGCGGCAAAGTCCGGCCAGAACACTGCGGGCAGGAAAAAAGAGGGGACTTCCGGCAGTGCTTCCCGCCGCAGCACAAAGCAGAACACGAGCGGCCGCAGCTCCGGCGGCAGATCCCAGAACCGGAAGCAGGGCGGCAGCCGGAACAGCCGTGCCCGGGCCAGACAGAAGCAGAAACAGGCCAACCGCACCGTTCTGCTGGTACTGCTGGCGATCCTGGCCGTGGGTCTGCTGATTCGCGGCTTTACCATGAACTGGCAGTGAAAGAGTGAGGGAATTATGAAGCAAAAACTGATTTTTCTGGATATTGACGGTACTTTGCTGCCGCCCGGTGAGATGACCGTTCCGGCCAGTGCCGTGGAGGCCATCCGGCAGGCCCGGGCCAACGGCCACAAGGTGTTTCTGTGCACTGGCCGTAACCTGCGCATGACAAAACCGCTGCTTGCCTACGGTTTCGATGGCTTTGTCTGCTCTGCAGGCGGCTATGTAGGCTGTGATGGGAAAATTCTCGTGGATCTTCCCATGGAGCCTGCGCAGGTCGAGGGCCTGCGGGAGGTGCTGGGGCGTGCCGGTGCCGAGTGCACACTGGAAGCCCGGGACGATACTTACGGCGGCATCAGGATGATCGAGCGGTTCGCCCATTTGTTCCCCCGCAAGCCGGGGCAGCTGAACAGCGAGGCCGAGCGCTGGCGCAAAACGATGGAGTATGGCATGACCATCCGGCCCATTGAGGAATACCACGGAGAGCCGGTTTACAAGGTGGTGTTCATCGCCCCCAACGAGGCCTGCCTTGCCGAGGCAAAGCAGCTGTACGAGGATCAGTTCATCTTCTGCGAGTCCCGGCTGGGGGATACCCCGTCAGCCATCGTCAACGGGGAACTCATCAACCGCAAGTTCAACAAGGGCACCGGCATCAAGGCCATCTGTGATGAGCTGGGGTGTTCGCTGGCCGATACCATCGGCTTTGGCGACAGCGACAATGACCTGCAGATGACCGATGTGGTAGGCATCAGCGTCTGCATGGCCAACGGCTCTGACAACCTGAAAAAGCTCTGCGACCGCATCTGCCCGGCTGTGACGGAGGACGGCGTGGCAAGGGAACTCAAAACTCTGGGCCTGATCTGAGCGCAGCCTTCCACAAAAGAAGAGATGATAACAAAAAATTCCCGCTCCATCGAGCGGGAATTTTTGTTAGAGAGGGTTATTTCTGATGGACTGCCTTGTGATATACCGCGTAGGCGATCACGGCAGAGAGGGCCTCTGTGATCCAGAAGGCGTGCCAGACACCGGTAGGGCCCATGCGACCGCACAGCACCCACGCAATGGGCATGATGAAGATGATATAGCGGCAGAGGGAGATGACCAGCGAGGGCACGCCCTTGCCCAGACCCTCCAGCGCGCCGGAGGAGGTGGTAGACACTGCCGAGACGATGAATCCCAGGCAGATGATCCGCAGGGCGGTCTGGCCGATGGCGATGGTCTCGGGGTTAGAGGTGAACAGACCCATCAGCGGGCCTGCAATGGTCAGGCAGAGCAGGGTGCCAATGGCCATGATCCCGGCGCTCAGGCCCAGTGTCAGGTTGTAGAGCCTGGACACACGGCCATGCTCCCGGGCACCGTAGTTGTAGCCCACCAGCGGGCGCATCCCCTGCACGATGCCGTTGGCCGGCAGGTAAAGGAAGGTCTGGAGTTTGTAGTAGATGCCCAGCACCGTCACATAGCTCTGGGAGTAGACCGCCAGCAGGCCGTTCAGGAAGGTGACCAGCAGGCTGGGCAGGGCCAGATTCAGGATGGCCGGTACACCGATGGCATAGAGCTTGCCGTCAAGGGCGGCATCGAACCGCAGGCAGCGGCGGGAGAAGCGGACGACGACTTCGGTGGTGCAGTAGACATAGAGGTAGACCACAAGGGAAACGGCCTGCCCGATGCCGGTGGCAAGGGCCGCACCGGCAATGCCCAGGGCGGGCACCGGCCCAAGGCCGAAAATAAGGACCGGGTCGAGGGCGATGTTGGTCACGCAGCCGGTGATCAGCGCCACCATGGCAACGTTCATCCGGCCCACGGACTGGAAGATCTTCTCAAAGGCGAGGTCTGCCATGTTGACCAGCGAGAACAGGAACACGATGGTGGAGTAGGTCACGCCCATGTCCACCAGAGTGGGATCGGTAGTGAAGCGGCGCAGGAAGCCGGGCATGATGGCAATGCAGAGGACCATGCCCAGCACGCCGTGCAGCAGGGAAAACATCATGCCGTGGGTGGCGGCCCGGTTGGCGTTTTCGTGGTCGCCTGCGCCGAGGTAGAGCGCGATCTGGGCGTTGATGCCGATGCCGAAGCCGATGGCCACTGCATTGACAAAGTTCTGGATGGGAAACACCAGCGAAAGCGCTGTCATGGCCTGCTCGCTGATCTGGGCCACAAAGAGGCTGTCTACGATGTTGTACAGGCTGTTCACCAGCATCGAGATGACGTTGGGCAGGGCCATGGAGAGCAGCAGCGGGAACACCGGTCTGGTTTTCATAAAAGTATCGTTCATTTTCATTGCTCCTGAGGGTCAGATTTGGATTTGAAGGCAAAGCAAAAGCCACACAATGGCTTTTGTACCATTGTGTGGCGAAAAGTTGCAGAATGCTGTAAAAATCCACACGATATTTTATTGCTTCAAAGATACCACATCACAGGGATACTTGTCAAGGACTTTTTGAAATAAAAGTATGACTTTTTACAGTGGGCCCTTGCCCTTGACAAGGGGCGCGGCGGCGGTAAAATAAGAACAGAACGCACAAAAGGAGGATCTGCCATGAAATGGATGATCGCGTCAGACCTGCACGGGTCGGCTTACTACTGCCGCAAAATGCTGGAGGCCTTTGAGCGGGAGGGAGCCGACCGGCTGTTCCTGTTGGGCGACCTGCTCTACCACGGCCCCCGCAACGACCTGCCCCGAGAGTACGCCCCCAAGGAGGTCATCCCCCTGCTGAACGGGAAAAAGGAGAAGCTGCTCTGCGTGCGGGGCAACTGTGATGCCGAGGTGGACCAGATGGTGCTGGAATTCCCGGTGCTGGCCGATTATGCGGTGCTTCCGGTGGGGCAGCGGCTCATTTATGCGACCCACGGGCATATCTATCATGTGAAAAATCTGCCGCCGCTGGCCCCGGGAGATGTGCTGCTGCATGGGCACACTCATGTTCCGGCCTGGACAGAGTTCGGGCAGGGAAATCTTTACCTGAACCCGGGTTCTGTGAGCATCCCCAAGGAGAACAGCCCCCACAGCTACATGACCCTGGAAGGAAACACGATGCAATGGAAAGAGCTGGAAAGCAGTGCTGTTTTCCATGAACTGACCCTTTGAAAAGTCCCCCGGCCGGTTTTGCGGGCAGCTTGAAATTTGCCCACCGGTATGGTATGATAAAACTGAAAACAGATCGGCAAAGTTCCGCAGAGCAGTGCTGTGCGGGGCAGGAGCCTTTTTTGTTTCTGCAATGAGTTAGCTAAAACTAACAAAATGACGAAAACAGCGGGCTGGACTTGTGCAGTTTGACAGGGGTGCCCGCAGATACAGTATGGAGGGAACAATAATGGTAGAAACGATCCTGAGGGTCGATGGTATGATGTGCGGTATGTGCGAGAGCCACATCAATGATGTGGTGCGCAAGACCGCCCGGGTGAACAAGGTGACTTCTTCCCACACCAAGGGCGAAACGGTCATCGTCTCGGAGCAGCCGGTGGACGTGGAGGCACTGAAGGCTGCCATTGCCGAAACGGGCTACACCGTGACCGGCGTGCAGACCCGGCCCTATGAAAAAAAGGGCTTCTTCGCGTTCCTGAAAAAGTAACAGCCCGGTGTTTCTGGCCGGGCTGATCATGCAAAACAGGAGGTATCTCGTTATGAGGATCTTGGTGTACGGCGCAGGCGTTCAGGGCTGTCAGTTGGCCCACAGTCTGGCACAGAACAAGAAAAATGTGGTCACCCTGCTGGCCCGGGGCGAGTGGAAGGCAGTCATTGACCAGAAGGGCCTGACCATCCGCCACATGCTCCAGCGGAAAACAACGGTGGATCGGATGCAGACAACAGATGTGCTGGCCCCCGAGGATGTGTATGACCTTGTGTTTGTCACGGTGCAGGCCGGGCAGCTGGCCGATGTGCTGCCCATCCTCAAAGCAAACCGGAGCCAGTACTTCATCTTTGTGGGCAATGATCCCTATGCGCAGGAGATGCTGCAGGCCATGCAGCGCCCGGTGGATAAGATCGCCTTTGGCTTCCAGAACAATGCGGGCCGCCGGGAGCATGACCGGCTGGTCAGTGTGCATATGGGGATGGGAATGACCGTCGGCGGCGCAACCGCTCCCCTGTCCGGCGCATTCCGCCTGCGGCTGCAGGCTGCCTTTGAGGGGACTCATTACAAGCTGACCTATTACAGCGATATGGACGAGTGGCTCAAGAGCCACATCGCCTTTATCCTGCCCTGCGCCTATGCCTGCTATGCGGTGGATGGGGAACTTTCCCGCACCACAGTGGAACAGCGCAGGATGATCGTGGATGCCGCCTGGGAGTGCTGTGAGATGCTGAAAGCGGCAGGTGTTCCCGTGAACGATGCGGAGAACACCGACCGCTACCGCGAGGGCACCAAACAGCGGAAAAAGACCGAGCGGATGGTCTACTGGATGGCGCAGACGGTTGTTGGGAAGTGGTGTATTTCGGATCACGCCATGCGCGCGGTGAGCGAGATGCAGTATCTGGATGAAGCGTTTGCCGCCCTGCGCGCCACCACATTGGTGGAGATGACTGCCTGGGATGAACTGCGCAGATCCCTGCCCAGAAAGAAGTAAGAGCCGGAAAATGTCCGGAGCATGAGAAAAAGCCTGTCGGTTTTTGCGCTGACAGGCTTTTTCTATTGGTTCAGCGCCCAGAAGGCGGCAAGCTGCTGCTCCAGCTCTGTGGTGCTGCGCAGGTATTGGAGCTGGTGCCAGTGGCGGGGGAACAGGCGGGTGTATTCGGCGCGGGCAAAGCGGTCATCCAGCAGAAGCACCACGCCCCTGTCTTCCTGCGTGCGGATGACCCGGCCCGCCGCCTGCAGCACCTTGTTCATGCCCGGAAAGCGGTAGGCGTAGTCGAAACCGGTGCCGCCCGCCTCGTCATAGTAGCGGCGCAGAATCTCCTGCCGGGGGTTCACCTGAGGCAGGCCCACCCCCACGATGGCACACCCGATGAGCCGGTCGCCCACCAGATCCACGCCCTCGCCGAAGATGCCGCCCATGACCCCGAAGCCCAGCAGCGTTTTTGCGGGGTTTGGGCCGAACCGTTCCAGAAACGCCGCCCGGGCCGCGTCATCCAGACCACTCTCCTGGGCCAGCGTTCCGATGTCCGGGTAACGGGCGGTGAAGTCCTCATATACCTGCCGCAGATAGGCATAGCTGGGAAAAAAGGCCAGATAGTTGCCCACCTTGGCCCGGGCCAGTGCGGCCAGCGCATCCGAGACGGCTTGCACACTGGCCTCCCGGTCCCGGTAGCGGGTGGAGATGCGGGGCAGGCAGTAGAGCCCCAGATGTTCGGGCGGAAACGGGCTTTCCAGTGCCACAGCCCGGGCATCGGGACAGCCCAGCACGGAGCGGTAGTAGCCCGGCGGGGTGAGTGTTGCGCTGAACAGTGCCGCGGCCCGCCCGGCGGCAAGGCTGGCATCCACAAAGGGGGCCGGGTCCAGACAGAGCAGCTCCCATTCCAGCTCGCTGCCCCGGGCTGTCAGCTGGGTGACAAAATGCGCGTCGTACCGTTCTGCCGCCCGGGTGATATCCTGCAACGCAAAGTAGAGCTCGAGCAGCTGGGCGTGGGCATCGGCCTCCGGGTTGGCCTCCAGCCATTCCTGCAGGGGGGCCTGCAGGCTGAACAGCAGTCGGAGCAGCTCCTTCGGCAGCTCTTGCAAAAAGACCGTGCCATCCTGCGCCAGCAAAGGCTCCGGCAGCGGGAAGGCGGCTTCTGCCGGTTCGGTGCCCAGAAGGCTGGTCTGTTGGGTGAGATCCTCTGCCGGCGGTTCGGTGGGCGCTGGACCCCGGCGGGGGGCCAGCTTCGTTACCGCCCGCCGTGCTTCCAGAAAGCCTTTGTCTGCCTTTGTCAACGCGGTTTTCAGTGCGCTTTTTCCTTTGCCGATGGCCCGTCTGGCATCGGTCAGGCTGCTCTTGCAGAACCGTGCCGAGTACATGGCTCTGGCCCGGTCCGGCAGGTTATGAGCCTCGTCGATGAGAAAAATGTAGTCGCCCGCCGCATCGAAAAAGCGCCGCAGGTGCACGGTGGGGTCGAACAGATAGTTGTAGTCTCCGATGACCACATCACACCACTCGCTCAGGTCCAGCCCCAGCTCAAAAGGGCAGACCCTGTGCCGCCGGGCGGTCTCGGTCAGGGCGGCCCGGTCATAGGGGACGGCGCTGTCCAGCAGGTCGGCCAGCGCATCCTTCAGCCGCTCGTAGTAGCCGTTGGCGTAGGGGCAGGCTTCCGGCAGGCAGGCGGGACGGCCCTCAGCATCCTTGCACAGGCAGGCCTTCTCCTTGGCCGAAAGGGTCACGCTGCGCAGGGAAAGCGCCGGGTCTGCCGCCCGCAGACGGGCCAGTGCATCCTCAGCAGCGGCCTGTGTCGTGTTGCGGGCGGTCAGGTAGAAGATCTTTTCCCCCTTGCCCTCGCCCATGGCTTTCAGGGCAGGGAAGAGGGCACTCATCGTTTTGCCGATGCCGGTGGGTGCCTGGCAGAACAGCCGGGTACCGCCCTTCTGCTCTGCCTTGCCCGCAGCACAGGCGCGATAGACCTCCCCGGCAAGGGCACGTTGCCCGGGACGGTAAGCTGGAAACGGAAATTGCAGGGCCCCAAGGCTCCGGTTCCGGGCTTCCACCCAGTCCAGCTGCCGCCGTGCCCAGGGAAGATACTGCCGCAGCAGGTCGTTGAGAAACGCATCCAGCTCAGCGGCGGAGAAGTGCCGGGTATAGCGGATGATCTCATCGGTGTCGGTCTGATAATAGGTCAGCCGGACATCCAGTGTTTCCAGCTCCCGCTGCTCGGCGCAGATGGCCCCGTAGACCATGCCCTGCGCCCAGTGGCAGGGGTTCATGTCCTCCGTGATGGCATCGGTGGGCACGGCGGTGGTCTTGATCTCGTCGATGACCACCGTGCCGTCCTCATCGGTAAAAATGCCGTCGGCACGGCCCTCGATGGTGAACCCGATTCCCTCCATCGTCCGCTCTGCCGTGAGGAACACCTCAGCGGCGTAGCCTTCACCCGCCGCCTTCTGGAGCCTGCGGTGGATGCGTGCGCCCTCGTTGGCCCGGTCAAAGCCGGTAAAGCGGCTGTCGATACTGCCGGTGCGGAGCAGGAACTCCACCAGCTCCCGGACAGAGAGACGGATGGTTGGCATGGGGTTCACTTCCTTTCTCTTGAAATTCTGCGCTTCAGTCAGGTTGTACAGAACAGGGCCTACCCGAGACCCAGGATCTTTTGACAATTTGCTGCAACAGCATTCACCTGGTCAAAATCCACGGCGGCCCGGTAATAAGTCTCCAGTTCATCATGGCAGTTCTTGGCCTGAGCCATCAGGGCGACAGCCTGGTCGATGAGCTCGGAGGCGGCACGGTCGTTGAAGCGCAGGCGGGCGCGGAAGCCGGACAGGTTCTCCCGGTCCACAAAGCGGGTGCAGCGCACGGCCTGCACGCCGGGCAGCTGGATGGGATGCCAGAGGTTGTCGGTCAAAAAAGCCAGCCGCAGGGCCGGGATGAAGATGTGGTCGATCTGATCTTCAGGGTGCATGGCACAGGGGCAGGTGATGATGTGGTAGCCCCGGGCCAGCGCCTCGGCTCGGATAAGCTCTAGCAGCAGCCGTGAGACGGCCCCGCAGTCGTCGTGGAAGACCACATACCGGTCGGCCAGCGCCTGCACCGTCCCCCGGTAGAACACCGGGCCTTTGGGGGTGATGGCCGACAGCAGCCGCAGCTCCTCACCGGCCTCGGCTCCGTCGGGCAGGCGGGGGAGGAGCCGGGCACAGAGCCGCTTGACGTACCGGCGTACCTTTTCGAAGTTGGCGCTGCAGGCTTCGGCCCGGCGGCTGTCCAGCAGCAGGCTTCCTGCCGAGGCGATATACCGTGCGGCCCGGCTGCGGAGGGCGGCATTCTGGGCAAAGAGGTGCTTCACCTCATCGGCGTGGGCGCGGAGGGCGTCGGCGTCCAGCGTGTGGTACAGGCTCACCACCTGCTCTTCTGCGCCCGGGGCGTCCGGCTCCAGAACGTGGGGCGCAGTGGCGTCCACGATGGCAGCGCGCTTGTCGAGGAAGATGACGCCATCCAGACTGTCGGGGTCGCTGGCGCAGTGGATGCGCTGGATGGGCTCGCCCTTCTGCTCGGCCTTGAGGGCCAGCCGCTTCATCAGAGTCGATTTGCCGCAGCCCGGCCCGCTTTTGATGAGATACATCTGCATCCCCGGTTCCCGCCGCAGAGGCTCAAAATACCCTTTGAACCCGGCGGGGGTGGTGGTCCCTAAGAAGAAATCGATCGAATTGCTGCGTACAGCACTCATATCTTAACACCTCACTTTTGTCTTAGGGTATGCAAAAGGGAAGGAAAAAGTGAGGGAGAGGCTTAATCAGTAGGTATGCACACACACCTCGCCGATCTTATCCCGCAGCGCCACGAAGTCGCCGAAGGCCTCGGGCTTGTTCTGAGGCTGGCGGAGAAGGGCAGCGGGATGGAAGGTGCCCATGAAGAGGATGCCGTTTTTCTCGATGAAGGTGCCGTGCTCCTTCGTCACCGAGAAGTCGGGGCGGATCATCCGCTGGGCAGCGATGCGGCCCAGACAGACCACGATCTTGGGCCGCAGCAGGCGGAACTGCTCCCGCAGCCACGGCATACAGGCCTCGCTCTCGGCGGGCAGAGGGTCGCGGTTCTGGGGCGGGCGGCATTTGACGA
>ERZ825525.2493-NODE-2493-length-11784-cov-4.384858_pt1 | contig 11784 bp, 10 predicted proteins | sample MGYA00519930_ERZ825525 | MGnify/ENA primary metagenome ERZ825525 (study PRJEB31778, sample SAMEA3449203) | human gut metagenome | biome: human gut; feature: human-associated habitat; material: faeces | place: United Kingdom | collected 2010/2012 ... | reverse complement strand
TTTCATGTGCAATACCTCACTTTCTGTGGGTATTATTGGCATTTACACGGTTCGGTATTCAGCCTCGTTAAAGAGTAAAAATTACGCTCCGTTACATTGTATCATTTTAGACACGGCAACCGACCCTGCAATGGGCTCCGACTCGCTGCTGCTGAACGCAAAGAAGTATTCGAACCAGCCGAACTATATCCACTATTTCGGTCAGGAGCTGAACACTACCACATTCAACCTCGCAAGAATGAATATGTTCCTGCATGGAGTTGACCCGGAAAACCAGGCCCTCAGAAACGCCGATACTCTTGACGCTGACTGGCCTACCGATGAGGAAACCGACTTTGATCTGGTTCTGATGAACTCTCCCTATTCTGCAAACTGGTCTGCTGCGCCGGGATTTCTGAACGATTCCCGTTTCTCTGATTATGGAGTACTTGCACCAAAATCAAAGGCGGATTACGCGTTCCTGCTTCATGGCTATTATCATCTGAAAAACACCGGTACAATGGCGATAATTCTGCCGCACGGCGTGCTTTTCAGAGGAGCAGCCGAGGGAAAAATCAGACAGAAACTTGTTGACAGCGGTGCAATTTATGCAGTCATCGGAATGCCTGCAAACCTGTTCTACAACACGTCTATTCCTACCACGATAATAGCACTGAAAAAGAACCGCACAGGTCGTGATATACTGTTTATCGACGCTTCGAGCCAGTTTGAAAAGGGCAAGAACCAGAACAAACTGACCCAGGACAATATCGACCACATCATTCAGCTTTATGTTGACCGCAAGGACGTTGATAAGGAAGCCCACCTCGCAAGCTATGATGAGATCAAGGGGAATGATTACAACCTGAATATCCCCCGTTATGTAGACACGTTTGAGCAGGAAGAAGAAATCAGCCTGTCTGATATTGCAAGCGAACTCCAGGAGCAGGACAAGGAGATAAAAGCGGCACAGGACGAACTTCTTTCACAGTTTGCCGAACTTACAGCTTCCGATGAACAGGCGCAGGCTGAAATTGCCGAGCTGATGAAAACTCTGGAGGGCTTATTCTGATGAAAAATGGAAATAATGCACCGCAGATCCGCTTCAAAGGATTCACTGATGATTGGGAACAGCGTAGGTTTTCAGAGCAGTATATGAAAGTTACGGAAAAGAACGATTTGAGCTTTGGAACAGATAAAATCATATCGGTTGCTAATGGGTATTTTTAGTCTTGACCTTAGCAAAACCCTGGTTTTACGGATACATTCCACAGATGAGAACGTTATAGCTGACCTGACCTCAAAGATACAGCAGTTTATCGTAAAGTAATTTCAGACCTCATAAATGCCGAACCGTCGCTTTCATGGAAAACGGCGGTTCGCTGTATTCGGCACTTTCCTGCTCATATTCAGTTCAACTGTGGCAGAACATTATGAGCTGACGGTCTGCTGTTCATTGCACGGGCAGGGACTTCCCTTCCACGGCGAGGCTGCGATGATAGACGACACCTACCTCACCGGAAGCTGGATGACAAGCAGTCCATAATCAGCCGTATCCGCGAGGCTGCGAAGATAGTTCCTCTGGACAGGCTGTACCTCAGTCCGCAGTGCGGATTTGCATCCTGCGAGATAGGCAACAGGCTCACCGAGGAAGAGCAGTGGGCGAAGATAAAGCTGATAAACGACATCTCAGAGGAAGTCTGGGGAAAGTAAGCTGAATAACATATCCCCTGCAGGAGCATTTGACCTGTGGGGGAAATCTGTATATGGACCGAGCTCAGGGTGCTGTCAGAAATGGCAGCGCTTATTCTTTTTCTGAATGATGTAATGTATTTATCAAGTGCATTTTAATATACAATTCTGGTATGATGATTATATTCATCTCACAGTTTACACATAGCTGGGTAAGTGCTATAATAACCACAGAACGAAAAAGCGCTGAGTTCTCAAAGACAACAAGGAGAAGATGAACATGGATACACATGAAGATTTCCTGGGCAGGATAAGGTATCCCGGATATCACGACAAAATAATGACCGCGGAAAAGGCGGCGGAGTTCATAAAGCCTGAAATGACGCTCGGCGTCAGCGGATTCACCATCGCGGGATATCCGAAGGCAGTCGCAGGAGAGCTTGCGAAGCGCGCAAGGAACGGCGAAAAGCTGGAGCTTACGGTGTACTCCGGAGCCTCCCTTGGTGAGGAGTTCGACGGCGAGCTTGCAAGGGCGGGCGCTCTTAAAGCGAGAATGCCTTACCAGACCAATAAGGATCTGCGTAATTCGATAAACGCCGGTATGATATCCTATCACGACGTTCCGCTGGGACAAATGCCGGTGTGGGTCAAGAACAACTTCCTGAAGCACATCGACGTTGCGATAATCGAAGCCGCTGCAATTGACGAAAACGGCAACATTATCCCCACCACATCGGTCGGAACCTCGAATATCTACGCCGAATACGCGGATAAGATCATCATTGAGGTGAACACCTACGTTCCCCGCTGCATTGAGGGAATCCACGATGTGTATTCGCCGGAGCGCCCTCCGCATACACAGCCCATTCCGATAACCAAGGTCAGCGACCGTATCGGCACGCCCTACATAAAGTGCGACCCGGCAAAGGTAGTTGCAGTTGTCGAGAGCAACATTCCGGACAACGGCAGGACGGTTTCCCCGGTGGACGACGAGTTCCGCAGCATGGCGAATAACCTCATCGGATTCCTGCACAGCGAGGTCGAGCACGGCAGGCTGTGCAATCCGCTTCCTCCGGTTCAGGCGGGCGTCGGGAGCGTTTCCAACGCGGTTTTGCAGGGACTTGCTGAGTCGGATTTCGAACATCTCACCGTGTATTCCGAGGTGCTCCAGAACTCGATTTTCGACCTCATCGACGCTGGCAAGGTTGATTTCGCTTCCGGTACGTCGCTAACCATTTCATGGGACAAGCGCGATGAATTCTTTGAGAACTTTGAAAAATACCGCGACAAGATGATACTCCGTCCGCAGGAGATAAGCAACCACCCGGAGGTAATCAGGCGGCTGGGCGTTATCGCGATAAATACCGTAATTGAGGCGGATATCTACGGCAATACTAATTCCTCGTATATCGACGGCTGCCGCCTGATGAACGGAGTCGGAGGTTCCGGCGACTACTGCGAGAACGCGGGGCTTTCGATATTCATTACGAAGTCCACCGCGAAGGACGGCATGCTTTCCTGCATAGTTCCGCAGGTCAGCCACGTTGACCACACTATCCACGAGATCCACGCGCTGATAACCGAACAGGGCGTTGCAGACCTCAGAGGTCTTGACCCGGTAGAGCGTGCAAATCTCATCATTGATAAATGCGCGCACCCGAAGTTCCGCAAGGCGCTTCACGAATATCTTGACAATGCAGAATCCACCTGCAAATACAAGGAAAACCCCGTAGATATGCAGGCGGCTCTTAACTTTGAAAAAGCAATGTAATGGAGGATAAAACAATGGACGAACAGGCAGTAAACATGGTAAATGAACTCATAGCAAAGGCAAGAGTGGCTCAGAAGCAGTTCGAGAGCTTCTCCCAGGAAAAGACCGACGAAGCGGTACGCGCGATAGGCAAGGTAGTCTACGACCGCGCCGAGGAGCTTGCCAAGATGGCGTGCGAGGAGAGCGGCATGGGCGTTTACGCCGATAAGGTAGCCAAGTGCCACGGCAAGTCCAAGTGCATCTGGAACAGCTTAAAGGGCAAGAAGTCCGTAGGCATCATCGGCGAGGACAAGCAGACCGGAATTATCCGTGTTGCTAAGGCAAAGGGCGTTGTTGGCTCCGTAACTCCGGTTACTAACCCGGTAGTTACCCCGATGTGCAATGCGATGTTCGCACTCAAGGGTCAGAACGCTATCATCGTAGCTCCGCACCCCAGAGCGCAGAAAACCAACAAATACGTTATCGACCTGTTCCGCGCAGAGCTGAAGAAGCTCGGACTTCCCGAGGACCTCGTTCAGACCGTTGAGCAGTGCTCCATGGACGCGACAACAGCCCTCATGCACGGCGTTGATGTTGTAGTTGCGACCGGCGGCGGAGCAATGGTGAAGTCCGCGTACTCCAGCGGCAAGCCCGCGCTCGGCGTTGGTCCCGGCAATGTTCAGGTTATAGTTGACCGCGGCGTTGACCTCGAGGAAGCTATCCCGAAGATAATCAGCGGCAGAATTTTCGATAACGGTATCATCTGTTCTGGTGAGCAGTGCGTATTCCTGCCGGAGGAGTCCTTCGAAAAGGGTATCGATATCTTCAAGAAGAACGGCGTGTTCTATGTTGACGACGCTGAAACCGCTAAGAAGTTCGCGGACGCTATCTTCCCGGAAAACGGTCCTATCAGCAGAAAGGTCGTAGGTCAGAGCGTGCAGACCATCGCAAAGCTGGCTGGCGTTGACGTTCCGGACGGCACCAGAATGATACTCATCAAGGCAAGAAGCATCGGCAAGGACGAGCCCCTCTGCCGCGAGAAGATGTGCCCGGTAATGATAACCGCTTCCTACGACACATTCGAGAACGCAGTAAAGCTTGCGCAGACCGACCTCGACTGCGAGGGCAAGGGTCACACCGCTTCCCTGCATAGCAACGATATGGAGCATATCAAGTACGCTGGCGAGAAGCTGACAGTAAGCCGTCTGATAGTAAATCAGCCGTCCTCAACCGGCGCAGGCGGAAGCCTCTACAACGGCTTTGCTCCGACAACAACGCTCGGCTGCGGCTCATGGGGCAACAACAGCATTTCCGAGAACCTGAACTACACTCACCTCATCAATGTATCTCAGATAGGTCTTTACAATAAGGACGCGGCAGTTCCCACCGATGAGGAGATCTGGGGCTGAACGGACTAAGGAGTTTTTATGGAACAGATAATTTTCCGCCCGAAACTTTATAAATTCGACACGCTGAAAGCCTTTACCGATGAATTCAAGGTAGGCGGCAGCGACCTTATCCTGACGAACAAGTACATCTACGATCCGTATTCCGATAACAACAAGTGCGGCGCGCAGGTGATCTATCAGGAGGAATTCGGCGGCGGCGAGCCTACCGACACCATGGTCGACGCGATAATCGCCGAGGCTTCAAAGAAGCATTTCGAGCGCGTAATTGCCATCGGCGGCGGTACTGTGATCGACATTGCAAAGGTGCTTTCCGTATCCGGCGGAGGCTCGGTGGATTCCCTCTACGACCACAAGGACAGCATTACAAAGCTGCACCAGCTCATAATTATCCCGACCACCTGCGGCACCGGCAGTGAGGTCACGAACATCTCGATAATCAACCGCACGCGCCTTGGCGTGAAGATGGGTCTGACCTCCGAAAATATGTTCGCGGATTACGCAGTGCTGGTTCCGGAGCTGCTCGCGAAGCTTCCGCTTAAGGTGTTCGGCGCAAGCTCCATTGACGCGCTGGTCCACGCTGTTGAATCCTCGCTCTCCCCGAAAGCTACCGTATACACAAAGCTGATGGGTTACAAGGCTATCGAAATGATAATCACTGGCTATCAGAAGCTGGTCAGCGAGGGCATGGACAAGCTCCCGCAGTACATGGGCGACTTCCTTGTTGCATCCAACATGGCTGGATTTGCATTCGGCACAGCGGGCTGCGCGGCAGTCCATGCGCTGAGTTACCCCCTCGGCGGTACATATCACGTTCCGCACGGCGAGAGCAACTACGCGCTGTTCACCGGAGTGCTGTACAAGTACATGGAGAAAAAGCAGGACGGCGAAATAGCACATCTCAACGCGTACCTCGCGGAGCTTCTGCACTGCGATGTGAAGAATGTCTACAACGAGCTTGAAAACCTGCTGAACCACATTCTCCCGAAGAAGCCGCTGCACGAATACGGCGTTACCGAAGCGGATATTCCGGTATTCACCGAAAACGTGCTCGCAACGCAGGGCAGACTGACCGCGAACAATTTCGTTCCGCTCAGCCGCGATGATATTCTCGACATCTACAAGAATCTTTATTGATAATCTTCTCCCCCTATATGCGCTCAGCGCTGCTCCGGCAACGCTGGGCGTTCTTTCTCAAATGAAATGAAAGGCGAAAACCATGAAATACAGCGAAATGGACAAACAGGCGCTCGAAGCCGAAAAACAGAAGTGCGTTGAACGGCTCAGCAAGTATTCAAAAGACGACATCTCCCTCGACCTCTCCAGAGGAAAGCCCTCAAAGGAGCAGCTGGAGCTTTCGATGAAAATGCTGGACGTCCTCGACCACCACAGCCTGCTGGACAGCGAAATTGGTCAGGACTGCCGCAACTACGGCGGGCTTGACGGAATTCCGGAGGCAAAGCGCCTGCTGGCGCACATGATGGGCACGCACTCCGTCAACACGATAATCGGCGGAAACAGCAGCCTTACGATGATGTACCAGCTTATAAGCCACGGAATGACGGACGGCATCTGCGGCTCCACGCCATGGCAGGAGGTCAAGGGCAGAAAGTTCCTTTGCCCTGTTCCGGGCTACGATCGGCATTTCGCGATAACCGAGCATTTCGGTTTCGAGCTTGTTCCAGTGCCGATGAACTCCGACGGTCCGGATATGGATATCGTGGAAAAGCTGGTCAGCAGCGACGATAAGATAAAGGGTATCTGGTGTGTTCCGAAGTACGAAAACCCCACCGGAATAGTTTACAGCGCCGATGTAGTCCGCCGTTTTGCCGCGCTGAAGCCTGCGGCAGAAGATTTCCGCATTTTCTGGGACAACGCCTACTGCGTGCATAATTTCGACGGAAAATGCGCCGAAATTCCGGATATAATCTCCGAATGCGACAAGGCGGGAAATTCAGACCTCGTGTATGAATTCTGCTCCACAAGCAAGATAACGTTCCCCGGTTCGGGAATTTCGGCGGTAGCCTCCAGCCCGGCAAATCTCATTGATATCCGGGCGTTCCTGAAGTTTGCAACGATAGGTCCGGATAAGATAAATCAGCTCCGCCATGCGAGATTTTTCAGGAATTCCGCAGGACTCCGCGCGCACATGAAGAAGCACGCCGCGATAATGAAGCCGAAATTCGACGCGATGTATAAAGTCCTCAACGAGGAACTGGACGGGCTTGGAATCGCAGAATGGACGGTCGCAAAGGGCGGGTACTTTGCTTCCTACGATACACTCCCGGGGTGCGCGCGGGCGGTCGTTGAGATGGCTGCGGAGCATGGCGTGAAGTTCACTCCGGCAGGCTCGACCTACCCACACGGAAACGACCCGCAGGACAGCAATATCCGGCTGGCTCCGTCATTCGCAACTGTCGAGGAGATAGAAAGCGCAGTCACGGTGCTTGCGCTCTGCACAAAGATCGTAAGCATTGACAAGATGTTGAAGTAAAAAGCATAGCGCCTGACAGATTTATCAGGCGCTTTTGCCGGTTTAAGGAATAAATGGAGAATTGATATGTACATCAGCTTTGACTACTACCGGGCGTTTTACTATGTCGCAAAATACGGCAGCATTTCACAGGCAGCGGAAGCACTTATGAACAACCAGCCCAACGTTTCCCGGACGATAAAGAACCTCGAAAGCGAGCTTAACTGCACGCTGTTCGTGCGCTCCAGAAAGGGTGTTGAACTGACCCCAGAGGGCGAAATGCTGTACGCCCATGTAGCCGCAGCGGTGGAGCATATCCAGTCCGGCGAGGAGGAAATCTGCCTTGAGCGGACGCTCTCAAAGGGCGTTGTGACGATAGGCGCAAGTGAAATCGCACTGCGGTGCTTCCTGCTTCCGGTGCTGAAGGATTTCCGGCAGAAGTACCCGGGGATACGTATTCGCGTGTTCAATCACTCCACGCCGCAGGCGGTTTCTGCGCTGAAAAACGGGCTTGTGGATATTGCGGTGGTCACTACTCCGACCGGCGAGCTGAACTCCCTGACATCAAAGGAAATATGCGAGGTAAGTGAGATTCCGGTGTGTGGAACGGCATTTTCACAGCTCGCGGGAAAGAAGCTGAGCCTTTCGGAATTGTCCACATATCCGCTTATTTCACTCGGAAAGCAGACGAAAACCTACGAGGCGTATTCCGAATGGTTCCGGAAGAATAACTGTGATTTCACGCCTGATATCGAAGCCGCGACCGCCGACCAGATACTTCCGATGGTTAAGAACAATCTTGGCATAGGTTTCGTGCCGGAGGAGTTTCTGGAGGAATACCCTAATCAGGGAATTATCCGTCTGGAGCTTCAGGAAACCGTACCCTCGCGGCAGGTGTGCTATCTCAGGAAAAAGGGGCACACCATGAGCGTCGCCTGCCGGGAAATGGAGAAGATGATTTTATCCGTATCCGAATACTGAGAAACAAAAGCACCTGCCAGGATACTGATGTGGAACCTGATCTTGTCCCTTTCAGAATACGAAACAAGACCTTTCGTAAGATATGCCCTTACTGTAGATTTTGACCCAATAAACGTATATTGTCCTGAATTTCTTAATTACCCTAATACCGTAACAGGGTATGATTCGGTGATGAAAACAAGGATACTTGAAACAATGGGGTATATTCTGACCGCCCATACGAACGCAAAAAAGTTCTGTGTTTTTGCCGGTGTGGGCAATTCCGGTAAATCTCTATTGATAAATCCTTTAGAACTTGTTCTCATAGCCGTTTAAGCAACAAATGCAGGTGAGAAATGTAGATGATATTTTCTTCGGAATCGGCAGAATATTCAAAATCTTTGGATAATCTCCGATAGTCGCCAAACCACGAAAAAGTACGTTCAACACGCCAGCGTTTTGGCAGCGCTTCAAAGACGGGTTTTATCTGCTTTGAAATATCGATCATTACGTTGTGAAAAACTTCAAATGTATTTTTTAAAGTCCCTCTATACCCCTCATCTGCACATCCTGCATGGATAGAAGGGTACAAGAATAAAGCCTTTTCAAATACGAAAACGCCGCCCTTTGTATCGTGTTGATTTGCCTTATGGACATTGACTGCGAGAATATTTCCCATGATATCGGTCACGATATGACGTTTCACTCCTTTTGTTTTTTTCCCCCGTCATAGCCTTTTTTATCGCTTCTGTATGCTGTTTTCACGCTTTGTGAATCAATCAATGCGTAATGAGGTTCGGCTGATCTGCCGTCGCTAAGGCGTGCTTCTTTAACAAGATACCTCATGACCTTTTCCCATGTTCCTTTCCTTTTCGCACGACTATAAAAATTATAAACTGTTGAATAAGGCGGATAATCATGTGGAAGAGCTCTCCATTGACAGCCTGTTTTCACAACATATATGACTGCTTCTACAAGATTTCTCTTGTCATATTTGCTTTTATTCCCACTCGGGAAAAATTCTTTTATCTTTTCCCACTCACTGTCGCTTAAGTCGCTTGGGTATGCGGTCCGTTTGTATTCTGCTTTCATGTCTCTTATTATACCATATTTTTTCTATGAGAACAAGTTCTAATATAAGTGAAATGGGTGGGCACCTACCAACAGTCAGGCTAAACAAGTCTGACTGTTTCTGTTTTAAAGGAGAAAATAAAAATGGATACATCAATAAGACTCTGCACAATGGACGGCCTGCCCGAACTCCGCAACCTGTCAATCAACACGTTTTACGAAACATTCGCCCCGATGAACACTGCGGAAGATATGGAAAACTATCTCGCCACATCGTTTGATGAAGCAAAGTTCCGCAGGGAACTCAGCGACAGTAACACGGATTTTTTCTTCGTTTATTCCGGTGAGGAACTTGCTGGCTACATTAAGCTGAATGAAGCCCCGTCGCAGTCTGACGTCAACGACAAGACTTCACTGGAAATCGAGCGCATATATATCCTGTTGAAATATCAGGGTGAGGGGCTTGGCGCTTTGCTTATGGACAAGGCGATTTCCACAGCCAGAGAACGTGGCAAAGAGTACATCTGGCTCGGCGTCTAGGAGAAGAACGAGAAAGCGCTTGCGTTCTATAAAAAGCACGGATTCCATAAAATTGGTGAGCATTCGTTCGTTATCGGGAGCGATATTCAAACCGACCACCTCATGCGGCTTGATTTGAAAAAGTAACATATACCAATAAACGCCTTGCAGAATTTGTTTGTGCAAGGCGTTTATTATATTAATGTTCAAAGTCAGTTAGGATTACATTTCTTACAAGGCACATACCCGCTGGCAACAGCGCCGTCAAAATCTTCAGTGTACGCCTTGTTTGAATCTTTCATCTGCTTGACCGCTGAACAGCTTGGATAGTGTATCTTTTGGGTATTTGTGTTCAGAATGTACTGTGTTCCGACTGGATCAACTTCCGCAGCGGTCGTGGTAGTCTGTACAGTTGTCTGTGTAGTTGTGGCAGTAGTCTGAACTGACGTCTGATACGCACTCGGCTGTTTATCAACGCTGATATTCTTTCCGTCAGAGGTGAAAACTATCGTGCCTTGCAGGTCGGTACGGAAAACCTCGATGTTTCGACTGTTCAGACGTTCCAGCACCTCGTCAGTGGGGTGTCCGTATTTGTTGCCCATTCCGCAGCTTATCACGGCGTAAGTTGGGTCAACTTTTTTGAGAAAATTAGCAGACGACGAGGTAGCAGAGCCATGGTGTCCGACTTTCAAAACATCGCATTTAATGTTAGTCCAGATGTCATCTTCCTCGGATTTTTCAGCGTCTCCGGTGAAAAGAAATTTGTTCTCGCCGTACGTCAGCTTGATTACCACGGAACTGTTGTTGCTGTCATCGCTGAGAGTTTTCGGAGCAACTACCTCCACCAGAAGCTCCGGTTCATCAAGGATAACCGAGCCAGCCATTACTTCATGAACTGCCGCGCCGCTGTTCTCGACCGCGTCTAACATACGCTCGTATGTCTGGGTCGTAGTTGTGAACGATGTAGCATAGAAATTCTTGATATTGAACGTGTTCAGCACGTCCGCCATGCCGCCGATGTGGTCAGCATGAGGGTGGGTAGCTACAACATAATCCAACGTACCATAACCCTGACCATATATGTAGGTAACAATGCTGTCGCCGTATTCGCTTTCGCCAGCGTCAATGAGCATGGTTTCTTTGTTCGGAAGCTCGATAAAACAGCTGTCGCCCTGTCCCACGTCAAGGAAATGTACTTTGAGTTCCTGATGTTCTGACGGTTCCGGAGCAGGTACGGTGACTACCGTTTCGGTCGATGTGGTGATCGTTGTAGATTCCGTTGCCGGAACAGTCGAAGTTTCCTCAAGTATCTCGGAGGACGGAATTATTGGCTCAACGGACGGTTCGGTCGATATTTCGGGCGTAGAAGACGTGGTGAAAACCAGACTGCCGTCAGAAGCAGCGATTTCAGAATAATTCACATCTGCCGCAGATTCTCCCGAACCGCAGGCAGTAAGCGAAAGGATTGCCGCTAATATTGCTGAAAAAGAAAATAATTTGTGTTTCATTGTGTATACCTCCTGTTTTGTTTATTATAACACCTTGTGAGTGCGAAAATTGTTGCTTTTAGGGTACAGAATACTGGTTGTGAGTTTCTGTATCAACAAGTATACAGTTTCGGTTCATAGTCAGTTTTCTGTCTTGTAAGATATCAAATCTAACATTTAACCACATTATAGCATATTGTATCACGCATTTCAATATTAATTGCGGAATTGTTCACATATAAATTGCAATAATGTAGGATAAAATATATCACAGAGGTGATATTGAATGACGGAAAAGGAGTTCTCGCTGCGTCTGGCGCAGCTCCGTGGCGAAAAGGGAGTATCGGCAAGGGACATGAGCCTGTCCATCGGACAGAATGCCAGCTACATCAATAATATTGAAAATGGCAAGGCACTGCCGTCCATGACGGGATTTTTCTATATATG
>ERZ825525.2489-NODE-2489-length-11798-cov-5.809078_pt1 | contig 11798 bp, 8 predicted proteins | sample MGYA00519930_ERZ825525 | MGnify/ENA primary metagenome ERZ825525 (study PRJEB31778, sample SAMEA3449203) | human gut metagenome | biome: human gut; feature: human-associated habitat; material: faeces | place: United Kingdom | collected 2010/2012 ... | reverse complement strand
TCTTCGGGCAGGCGGCGGGAGAGCTGTGCCTGGAATACGGCCAGCCTGCCGCCCCGGGTGCCGCACTGCATCTGCTGGATGCGGGCTGCGGCGAGGGCTGGTATGACCGCTGCATCGCGCAGCAGTTTGCCAAGGCGGGCAGGCCGCTGCAGCTGGCCGGGTTCGACATTGCCAAGCCTGCCGTGCGTCTGGCCGCCAAAGCACTGCCTGCCGCCCGGTACGCGGTGGCCTCCAGCTTCAGCCAGCCGGTGCGCACCGGCTGGGCCGACCTGCTGCTGAACTGCTTCTCGCCCTTTGCGCAGGAAGAGTTCCAGCGGGTATTGCGCCCCGGCGGACGCATGATCTATGTGGTGCCCGGCGCGGAACACCTCTACCAGATGAAGGCCGTGCTCTACGACACGCCTTACAAGAACCCGGTGCAGGAAGTTGCCTACCCGGGCTTCCGGGCCATCGGCGAGCGGGAAGTACAGGGCACCATCACGGTGCCCCACGACCAGCTGGAAGCGCTGTTCGCCATGACCCCCTATTACTGGAAAACGCCCCGCGACGGTACGGCCCGTCTGGCCGCCCTGCCGGAGCTGACCACCGATATCGCATTCCGGTTCTTGCTGTTTGAGAAGCTGTGACCAAAAAGCTCCCCTGACCACAGGTCAGGGGAGCTTTTTTCATGCGTGATATTCCATCCACTTGCCCTTCCAGGCGTAGAGGATCATGAGCCCGGCACCCAGTGCCCAGGACACCGGGTAGAGGATGAACACCCCTTCGATGCCGGAGAAGAGGGGCAGCACCCACTGGATCCACACGATGCGGAACAGGCACAAGGACACCAGCAGCACCACCATGGGAGGGATGCTGGCTCCGGTGCCGCGCACCGCACCGGCCAGACCGTGGAGGATGCTGAGCAAAAAGTAGAAGGGGCAGAACCACCGCATGGCAAGCTTGCCGTAGGTGACCACGGCCTCGTCGGCGGTGAACAGGTGCAGGATGGCGTCCTGTCCGGCCAATAGCGCCGCACCGGTGCAAAGGGTGTAGATGACCCCGATGGCAAGGGTGACCCACACCGAGCGCTTTACCCGGTCCAGACGCCCTGCGCCGTAGTTCTGCCCCACAAAGGTGGTGGCTGCCATGCTGATGCTGCTGACCGGCAGAATGTTGAAACCATCGATCTTCATGTAGGCTGCAAAGCCCGCCATGGCGGCGGCACCGTAGCTGTTCACGCTGGCCTGCACCAGCACGTTGGAAAAGGAGATGACCATGTTCTGGATGCCGGTGGGCAGGCCCACCCGGATGATGCGGGCGGCCATCTTTTTGTGCAGGCGGATCTCGCGGGGGATCACCCGGCAGTCGTCGGTGGATTTTATCAGAAACCGCAGGCTCAGCACGCAGGACACCAGCTGGCTGATATCGGTGGCGATGGCGGCCCCCGCCACGCCCATGCGGAAGATCACGATGAACACCAGATCCAGCACGATGTTGGTCACCGAGGCCCATGCCAGATAGATGAGGGAGCGGCGGGAGTTTCCGGCGGCGTTCAGGATGCCGGCAGTCATGTTGTACACTACACTGAACAGCACACCGCCAAAATAGATGCGGATGTAGGTCACGGCATCCCCCAGCACCTCGGCGGGGGTATTCATGGCCACCAGCAAAGCGCGCCCGCAGGCAACGCCGCCCACCGTCAGCAAAAGTCCCATGACCACCGCAATGGCAAGGGCGGTGTGCACCGCCTCGCGGGTCTCCTTGTGGTCGCCTGCGCCCAGATACTGCGAGACCACCACCCCCGCACCCACGGCAAGTCCCTGACTGAAGCCGATGAGCAGATAGATGGGCGAACCACTGGAGCCCACGGCGGCAAGGGCATTACTGCCCACAAAATTGCCCACGATGATGCTGTCGGCGGTGTTGTACATCTGCTGCAGCAGGTTGCCGAAGATCAGCGGCAGGGCAAACAGCAGCAGGCTTTTTACAATGCTGCCCTCGGTCATAAGGGTAGCGGTATTCCGTGTTTTTACGGCGGCCATGGGGTTCCTCCTCTCAGCGCAAAAAATCGCTTGTACCCCTTAGCATAGCACAAACCCCGCCCCGGGACAAGGGGCATCTCCCCCGAAAGCGTCCTCGCCCTCTCAGGCGCTAACGCGCCAGCTCTCCCAAAGGGAGAGCCTCTGGCGAAACCGGTCACTTGGCACTTGAGCCGGAAGCTTTACCGCCATGCCAAGGCCTCTCCCTTTGGGAGAGGTGGATGCGAACGTAGTGAGCAGACGGAGAGGGCGAGGTTGCTTCCCGCAGCACCGCGCTTTCGCAGAAAGCGGCGCTGCAACTGCCGCTTCTCTCTACGACCCCTCTCTGTGAAAAAGTAGTTCCGAAACGCCCGCAGGCGTTTCGGAACTACAAATAAAAATATTCTTTCCGCTACTGATGCGCAAAGCGAACGCGGAGCGCATTCTGAATCGTCCCGCCCTGCCCTTACAGCACCGCGTCCGAGATGAGCTTGCCCAGCAGCAGCACCAGCACCACCAGCATCATGGGGCGGATGAAGCGGGCCCCCTTTTTCAGGGCAAAATGGGAGCCAAGCAGGTTGCCCAGAATGTTGCTGATGGCGCAGGGGATGCCGATGTGGAACACTACCAGACCGTTCATCAGGTAGGTGAACAGGCTGGCGTAGTTGCTGGCCAGATTGAGCACCTTGCCGTTGCCGTTGGCGGTGCGCAGGTCAAAGCCCATCAGGGTGGTAAAGGCAATGATGGCAAAGGTGCCGGTGCCCGGGCCCATAATGCCATCGTACAGGCCGATGCCCAAACCGATGGCCAGCGCCAGTAAAATCTTTTTCAGGTCCAGCGTGCCGTCGTCCCGGTTCTCGTCCGGCAGGTTGCGCTGCCACAGGATGATGACCGCCGCCACCGGCAGGATGATGAACATCATGGTGCGCAGCATCTCGTCACTGAGCAGCAGCACGATGTGCGCGCCCAGCGCACTGCCCGCAAAGCTGCCGATGGCTGCAAGAACGCCCACCTTCACGTTTATGGCACCGCTTTTGAAAAAGTTTGCCGTGGCAAAGGTGGTGCCGCAGGCGGCGCTGAACTTGTTGGTGGCATAGGTGTAATGGGGCGGCAGCCCGGCAAACAGATAGGCCGGCAGACTGATCAGCCCACCGCCGCCGGCTGCCGAATCCACAAAGCCTGCAAAGCCGGTCATCAGCATGAGAAACGCCATCATCCACGGCGAAATCGTGATACCCATTGTTATAATTCCTCTTATCTTTCCAAGTCGTTTGTTCTTTTTCAGGGGACGCGCGCCTTAGACCATATAAAACCTCCCCTCGCAGGGCAATACACAGCCCGGGATACCCGCGCAGCGCAGGGGTATCCCGGGCACATTTTGCAATTTTAAGACGTTTTATTACAGATTGTTTTTAAAGAAGCGGTATGCGTTGCGCCAGTAGATGGCTTCCACCTCGTCCTCGGTAAAGCCCTCGCGGCGCAGTGCCTCGGCCAGCAGCGGCATATCTGCTGCCGTTTCCAGCTCGTGCTGGCCACCGATGCCGTCAAAATCGCTGCCAAGGCTGATGACCTCAATGCCGCCCACCTGCTTGAAGTGTGCCGCGTGCTTTGCCAGCCGCTCCACCGTGCTGCGGCAAAGCTTCGGGTGTGCCGAGTCTGCGTCCACAAAGGAAGCGCAGTAGTTCAGCCCCGCAATGCCGCCCTTTTCTGCCAGTGCGCGGATCATCTCATCGGTCAGGTTGCGGTTGTGGGGCGACAGCGCACGGCAGTTGGAATGACTTGCCGCAAAGGGACGGGTGCTGTGGTTTACGATATCCCAGAAGCCCTTATCGGAAAGGTGGCTCACGTCTGCGGTGATGTGCAGCCTTTCCATCTCCTCCAAAAAGGCAAAGCCCCGCTCGGTCAGGCCGGTCTCGGAATTGGCCACCAGCGGCCCGCCGGGGTTTGCGTTGGGGGCTGCCAACTCGTTGGGGTAGTTCCACGTCAGGGTCATCATGCGCACGCCCAGTTCCTGCAGCCGCCGCAGCACGCCCAGACTGCCCTTGCAGCAGCCGCCCTCTTCCACCGTCAGCATGGCGCTGAGCTTGCCCTCGGCGCGGTTGCGCTCAAGGTCGGCGGCGGTGTACACCGGGGCGATTTTTTCCGGGTAAGCCGCCATGAGCCGCTTGAAGATGGCGATCTCTTCCAGCACGCTTACCAGCGGGTCAGCCCCGGGAGCGGGGTCGGCCAGATCCACATAGGCCGCAAAGCATTGCAGCAGATAATCTCCCTGCTGCAATTTTTCAAGGTCGATATGCAGATCGTTGTGCAAAAAGCTTTTGGGTGCGCCCGCCTTTTCGGCGCGGCGCAGTTCGTACAGGGTATCGCAATGCAGATCCCAAACCTTCATGATGGATGCACTCCTTTATGCTTCTTCTCCCAGCAGCTGCAGCAGCTGTTCGGGGTTCATGGACAAAATCGCGCCGTCTGCCCCACCGGTAACGGTGTCGGCCAGCGACTGCTTGGCCTGCTGCAGTTCCACGATTTTTTCCTCAATGGTGTCCTGCGCGATCAGCCGGTACACCTGCACCGGGTTGCGCTGGCCGATGCGGTAGGCGCGGTCGGTAGCCTGATTCTGCGCGGCAAGGTTCCACCACGGGTCGTAGTGGATGACGATATCGGCGGCGGTCAGGTTGAGGCCCGTGCCGCCCGCCCGCAGCGAGATGAGAAAGACGTCTGCCTCGCCCTGATTGAACCGGCGCACCTGCTCGGCACGCACCGGCTTCGGGGTAGAGCCCTGCAAAGTAAAGTGGCTCACCCCGGCTTCGTCCAGCCGCTTTGCCAGCAGCTCCAGCATGGAGGTGAACTGGCTGAACAGCAGAATGCGGTGCCCGCCCGCCACTGCCTCGGTGACAAGTTCCAGACAGGCTTCCAGCTTGGCGCTGCTGCCGGTCCAGTTGTCCGCCACAAGACGCGGGTCGCAGCAGATCTCCCGCAGCCGCATCAGCACGGCAAACACGGTCATCTTGTCCTCCGGCTTTGCCGCCCGCAGCTTTTCCCGGGCATCCACCACCGCCGCCAGATACAGCTTGCGCTGCTCGGTCTCCAGCTCAACGCGGCGCACATTCTCGGTTTTGGGCGGCAGTTCCCGCAGCACCTCGGACTTCATGCGCCGCAGGATGAAGGGGCCGGTGAACTGGTTCAGCCGCCGCACGGCGTTGGCATCTTCGTCCTGCACGATGGGCTTTTCAAACCGGGCACAGAAGGTCTTGTAAGGGGGCAGATACCCGGGCATCAAAAAGGAGAAGATGCTCCACAGCTCGCCCAAGCGGTTTTCCACCGGGGTGCCGGTCAGGGCAAAGCGCACCCGGCTGTTCACCCGGCACACCGCCTTGTATTTCTGGGTGGTGTGGTTCTTGATGGCCTGTGCTTCGTCCAGAATGCAGGCGTAGAAGCTTTGCCCGGCATACAGCTTTTCGTCCCGGCGCAGCAGGTCGTAGCTGGTAATGACGATGTCCGCCTGCGCCCACCCATCGACCAGCGTGGCGCGGTGGGCGGCATCGCCATCCATGGCAACGCTTTGCAGCTGCGGGGTGAACTTCTGGCATTCCTCCTGCCAGTTCAGCACCAGCGACGCCGGGCAGACGATGAGACTGGGCAGTTGCTGCCCGCCCTCCTTCATGGCCAGCAGGTAGCTGAGCACCTGCACGGTCTTGCCCAGACCCATATCATCGGCCAGAATGCCGCCCATACCGTAGCCGTCCAGTGTGCGCAGCCAGCGGTAGCCGTCCCGCTGGTATTTGCGCAGGGTCTTTTGCAGGGAGAGCGGCGGGGTATATTCGCTGTCCCGCACGGCGTGGAAGCTGCGGCTGATGCGCCGGAAAGCGTCGTCCCGGTCGAACCGCAGGCCGTTCTGCCCCGAAAGCGCCCAGTCCAGCGTGGGCGCGCGGTAGAGCGGCAGAACGGCGTGGCCGTCCTTCAGCTTTGCGCCGGAAAGTTCCAGTGTGTCGTTCAGCTCGTCCAGCCCTTCCAGACTGTCGTCCAGCCGCAGCAGACTGCCGTCCCGCAGGCGGTGGTAGCGCTTTTTCTGGTGCAGGGACTGCAAAAGCTCCCGCAGCTCCTCCACCGGGAACGCGCCGGTGTCCACTTCCAAGTCCAGCACGCTGCCGTGCACCGAAACCCCTACCGAGATCTTAGGCGGGGCGGCCTGTAAGTTGCGGAAGGCATCGGTCTGGTACACCTCGCCCATGGCCAGCAGGGCGGGAATGCCCTCTTCCAGCAGTTGGAAAAGCGCCTCCTCCCCGGAAATGCTGTAATGCCCCGGCTTGCCGGTCTCGGGTTCCAGATAGGTTTCCAGCAGCCGCTTTGCCCGGTTCTCGGTGCGGGCATCCCGCAAAAGGTCGGGCGGCACCGGCTCGCCGGGGGCTACCCTGTCCTCGCCGTACAGAAAGACCGGGTACGCCGTGACGGTAAGCCCCCGGTCGGCGTCCAGATAAAACTGCACCACCGGTTCCAGCGGAATCTGGTTCAGCAGCAGCCGGTCGGGGTCCACGATGTTGACCCGGTTGCCCAGCTCCGGCAGCACATAGCTGCAAAAGGCGGCGGCGTCCGCGCTGGTAAAGAACAAACTGCGCCCGCCAAAGGTCTCCAGCACCGGCAGCACCCGGCGGCACTCCTCCCGCTGCATCCGCCAGAGGGTGGTTTCGCCCAGCAGATAAGCATAGTCCAGCCCCTGCACCCCGCTGAGCGCCGGGGTACAGCTCAGCTGCACGCCGCCCTTGCGGCGCTCCACCTTCAGGCTGATGACCGGCAGACCCTCTTTAAGGGTATAGCCGCCCACAACGCCCTCGGCGGCGTAAAGCTCCACAAGGGCATCCAGCCCCTCGCCGGTCAGCGGCAGACCGCCCGCCGGGCCTTTCTCCCAGCCGGAGCGCACCGTACCCTCGGCTTCAAACGCCTGCCGGGCGCTCACCTGACGGCGCAGCAGCCGCAGCAATTGCTGCGCATCCGGGGCAAAAGCGTCCCACCGGTGCACAAACGCCAGCGATTTGCCGTAGCTGACGCTTTCGCCCTGCTCGACCGCATCCAGAAACTGCGGGATGCTTTTTACCAGATACTGCCGCCTGCCGATGCCGTCCGAGACCCGCAGCCGCAGCCAGATACGGCCATTGTGCGGCGTAAGTTCCGGCTCCAGCAGGGCAAAGCCGGTGCGCTGGGCAGCGGGCGGGGGCTGCTGTTGCGCATCCTCCCGCTGGTAGCGTTTCAGCAGAAGCTGGGCTTCATAGTCGGTCTCCGGCTCCTCACCCCGCCACTTGCGGCCGAACAGCATATCCAGCCCGGCGCTGTAGCTGTCCTTGCGGGGTTCGGTGCTCAAGCCTGCAACGCCCCGCTGCACCCCGGGAATACTCTCCGGCTTTTTTGCCGGGGCATCCGGGGCAGGCGGGTTCTTTTCTGCGTCCTGCAGCAGCAGCGCGCCGATATGCTTGCAGTAGGTGCCGTCGCCGTTCTGGTTATAGGGGCAGTCGCAGGAGGCGCTGACAAAGCTGCCGTTTTTCCGCAGCCAGACCTGCGTATAATAGCAGTCCGGCCCGCTGCCCTGCACCAGCGCTGTCAGGTGCCGCACCCCGTCCTCGTTGGTGGTGCAGCTGCTTTGCAGGATGCGCTTGCGGTACTTCTGTGCCCGCTCAAAGATGCTTTTGCCCAGCAATGCGCGGATCTCCTGTGCGTCCATGTGGTCTCCCTCCCCTGTGCTGTCGCGGTTCCGGTCTATTCTATAAGAATACCGCGTTCCACCCCGGGATGCAAGGGCAGAAGAGTAAAAAACGTTTATTGCAATTCAACTTTTTAATGCAACAGCAACAACGTTGAATTGCATATCGCAAATATGCCGTTTGAATGCTGCACTAATTTCTTGACTTGCGATAGAAAGCGCTGGGCGGGACGATTTTGAATGGCCTCCGCTTTGCTTTGGCCATCTTCAGCGGAAAAATTATTTTTATATAGAGCAATACCGGAGCGTCTGCGGACGCTCCGGTATTGCATTTTTCACGGGAAAGGCCGTAAAGGCAAACGGCATTTATCGTGTTATAGTAAGTTCACAACTGTTCAGCCCTGTTTTTCTGCGGGGGCTGTGCCGTGCTTGCGGGTCTTGAGGTGGTACATCTCCTGATCCGCCTTGTCGATCAGGTCGTGCACGGTGGCAATGTCCGGCTCAAGGCGGGCGCAGCCGATGCTGATCTCGATCTGGTAGGGTTTGCCGGAGGCGGCGTTGGCGGCGTCCAGCTCCCGCTGGATGGAAGCGATCAGGGTGCGCACCTCCACGCTGTTGCAGCCGCAGGCGATGCAGAATTCATCGCCGCCGTAGCGCGCCAGCACGCCGTTATAGTTGGCGCACACCTTTTTCAGGATGCCCGCCAGCAGCACCAGTGCGGCATCGCCCTCCAAGTGGCCGTATTGGTCGTTGATGTGCTTGAAGTGATCCATGTCCATCATGAGGAAGTGCAGCGAGCGGTTGGGGTGGCGGCGGTAATAGGGCAGCTCGCTTTCCAGATAGCGCAGCGCCACGATACGGTTGCTGACGCCGGTCAGGGTGTCCACCGTGAACTTGGTCTGCAGCACCAGCACATACACGCACACCAGCCCAAGCGTAATGCCGCAGCACAGCAGCCCGCGCCCGGGCAGCCAGCCTTGCAGCAGAAAGCCTGCCGCCGGCGCAAGCGCGAGCAGCAACAGGGTTTTCAGTTCCTCTTTGGGTGTTTCCTGCTTCCAGTGGCTCAGCGTCCAGCTGCAGCGGAGAAAGGCTGCTGCCAGATAGGCAAGCCCCACCAGCTTCGCCCCCCAGAACAGGGTGCTGCCCCGCAGCCCTTCTGCATCCAGATAGCAAAAGCCGTTTTCGTCCCGCGCTGTCAGCAGCACCAGCAAAAGCAGTGTCACCGGTGCGGCGCTGAGTGCCAGCCTGCGGCCGTCCTCCATCCATGTACGCCCCAGCTCTGTCTCCACATACAAAAACACCAGCAGGCAGCAACACGCCGCCAGCAGATAAAACAAAATGCTGCCCCCGGCGTTCAGCCGGTAGGTCAAGGGGATGCCCAGATCCTCCCACGCGCCCAGCTGCGCCAGCGCACTGCCATAATCTACGATCGTCAGCGCCCCGGCAAACCACAGCAGCGCCGTAAACTGCCGCCCGGGCAGACTTTTATCCCGCATTTTCTGCTGCGCCCGCAGCAAGACCACCAGTGTGACCAGACAGAGCCCACTGACCTGAGTATGCGCAATCGCATCCATGCCGCAACGCTCTCCTTTACCCTAGGGCGGCTTTGCGCCGTCCGACCCTTTTCCGCTCTTCCAACGTTCCTTTTTCGCACAAACCCATTGTACCAAATCCATAACAAATATGCAACACAAACCGAAAAATTCGTACAAAAAAAGACACCGGAACGTCTTTCGGCGTTCCGGTGTCTCTTGAAAAATTACTTTGCCTGCGGATGGGTGGCATCGTTGCGCAGGGCGCTTTCGCGGATCTTTTCCAGCGTCTGCTCGCTGAGGATGTGCTCTGCCTTGCAGGCGTCCTCGGCGGCGGTCTGCTCGTCCACGCCCAGCTGCACAAAGAAGTGGGTCAGCAGCTGGTGGCGGCTGTAAATGCGCTGAGCGATCTCCTGCCCGGGCTCCAGCAGGGTCAGGTTGCCTTCGCCGTCCACCGCGATATAGCCGTTCTCCCGCAGCTTTTTCATGGCGATGCTCACGCTGGCTTTGGTAAAGCCCAGCTCATTGACAACGTCAATGGAGCGCACTTTGCCCATACGCTGGCTCAGCATCAGGATCGTTTCAAGATAATCTTCCGCGGACTGGTGGATCTGCATGGTTTGTCCGGCCTCCTGCCTTATTCCCTCTGGGGGATTTTTCCGACAGGGTATGTGTACCCTCTGTCGTATGTTAAAGGATATCACATTTTTGCGGTTGATGCAAGCAATTCGCAGCAAGTTTGGTTAAACTAACCATATTTCTCTGCACAGAACTGCTGTTTTGTCGGTTTTGCACCGCTCCTGTTTTGTGCAAAGGGTGCAATTTACCGCGCCGCCAGATAGGCGGCTGGGCCTTCCTCGTACAGATCGCCGCCATGGGCGTCCAGCACAACGGTCAGAGGCATATCCTGCACAGTCAGGCGGCGCACCGCTTCACAGCCCAAGTCCGGCCATGCGATCACTTCCAGCGTCTGCACGCTTTTTGCCATCAGCGCACCGGCACCGCCCAGCGCAGCCAGATACACCGCACCGTTGCGCACCACAGCGTCTTTGACGGCGGCGTCCCGCTTGCCCTTGCCGATCATGATCTTGTTGCCAAGGTCCAGCAGACGGGGGCTCATGGCATCCATGCGTCCGCTGGTGGTAGGCCCTGCCGAGCCGATGACCTCGCCCGGGCGCTCCGGGGTGGGGCCTACATAATAGATAGCGCTGCCTTCCAGCGCAAAGGGCAAAGTCTCGCCCTTGTCCAGCGCTTCCATCATCCGCTTGTGTGCCTGATCCCGGGCGGTGTACACCACACCGGAAAGCAGCACGGTATCCCCCGCTTTCAGCGGGGCCAGATCCTGCGCGGTGCAGGGAGTCGTCAGCCTGTATTCCATCGTTCTCCCCTCCTTACAACTCCGCGCTGGCGCGGCGGGTCACATGACAGGAAACGTTCACAGCCACCGGCAGCCCCGCCACATGGGTGGGCATCTGCTCAATGGCAAGGCCAAGGCAGGTGGTCTTGCCGCCAAAGCCCTGCGGGCCAATGCCCAGTGCATTGATGGCGGCAAGCAGCTCCTGCTCCAGCTGCGCATAGTAGGGGTCGGGGTTGGGGATGTCCAGCGGGCGCAGCAGCGCCTTTTTGGCAAGATACGCCACCTTGTCAAAGCTGCCGCCCACGCCGATGCCCAGCACGATGGGCGGGCAGGGGTTGGAGCCTGCCAGCTTCACCGTGTCCAGCACGAACTTCTTGAAGCCCTCCACGCCGTCGGCGGGCTTGAGCATCTGGATGCGGCTCATGTTCTCGCTGCCAAAGCCCTTGGGTGCTACCGTGATGCGGCAGCCCTCGCCGTCCACCAGATGCACCGTGATGGCCGCCGGGGTGTTGTCGCCGGTGTTGCCCCGGCGCAGCGGGTCGGCCACGATGCTCTTGCGCAGATAGCCGTTGGTGTAGCCCCGGCGCACGCCCTCATGGATGGCGGTTTCAAAGCTGCCGTCAATGTGCACATCGGTGCCCAGCTCCACGAACACGCAGGCCATGCCGGTGTCCTGACAGATGGGCAGAGCTTCTTCCCTCGCCGCTGCAAGGTTCGACCAGAGCAGGTCGAGGGTATTTTTTGCCAGCGGCCACGGTTCCTCGGCCCGGGCCTTGTCCAGCGCCTCCTGCACGTCCCGGGGCAGGCGGGTGTTGGCCTCGATGCAGAGACGGGCCACAGTGTCCGTGATTTGCTGTGCCGTGATTGTCCTCATGGAAACGCCCTCCGCTTACAGTCGGGCCACGCCGCTCTCGCGGGCAGCCTTTGCCACGGCAGATGCCACCGCATCGGCCACCCGGGGGTCGAATGCGCCGGGGATGATGTTCTCCTCGCTGCGGTCCTCGTCGGTGATGAGGTTAGCGATGGCGTAGGCGGCGGCCAGCTTCATCGTATCGTTGATGTCTCGGGCACGGACGCTCAGCGCGCCCTTGAACAGGCCCGGGAAGCAGAGGACGTTGTTGACCTGATTGGGGAAGTCGCTGCGGCCGGTGGCCATGACGCGGACGCCGCCCGCCTTGGCCTCGTCGGGCATGATCTCGGGGGTGGGGTTGGCCATGGCAAAG
>ERZ825525.2488-NODE-2488-length-11799-cov-2.889475_pt1 | contig 11799 bp, 13 predicted proteins | sample MGYA00519930_ERZ825525 | MGnify/ENA primary metagenome ERZ825525 (study PRJEB31778, sample SAMEA3449203) | human gut metagenome | biome: human gut; feature: human-associated habitat; material: faeces | place: United Kingdom | collected 2010/2012 ... | reverse complement strand
CTCTAAGACAGGGCATCCGGTTCTGATAGGGCATATCTGCCGGGTGCAGTTTCTTATAATGTGCCTCATCTGCCGTCTCGTGGCGCAGCAGATACCGGTCCGCGCCGGCATCGAAAAACGCCTGATACGCCTCGCGCGATTTTTCGCCGATCGAGAGCGTGATGGCGCAGTCGGGATACTGCGCGCGGATGCGCCGGACAAGGGCAGTGATTTTTTCATCCGTCCACCAGCCGTCTTCGCCGCCCTGCAAGACGAACGTGCGGTAGCCGAGGCGATAGCCCTCTTCGCAGCAGCTTAAGATCTCGTCCTCCGTCAGCCGGTAGCGCGAAAGACATCGGTTCGAGCAGCGGATGCCGCAGTAGTAGCAGTCGTTTTTGCAGTAGTTTGTAAATTCAATGATGCCGCGGAAGAACACGCGACGACCGAAGCGCGCCTGCGCGCGCTTACAGGCAAGGTCGCGGGAAAACCGGCGGTCGTCTTCGCTCGCGTCCGCAATCAGCCGGAGCCAGTCTTCATGCTGGAGCGGCTCGCCCGCAGACAGGGCTGTGATCATGCGCTGTATCTCGTTCATGGTGCTTCCTCCGATTGTGCCGCCGAGACGGGAATCACGTCTGCATACGCCCCGTCCGGCGTTTCGATCGAACCGATGACGGCGCGCACGCCGAAATAGTCCGAGATGATCGCCGTGCAGATGTGCGTGGGGCTCAGCTGACTCGAGGCGAAGCTGACGCTCATCAGCAGCGCCAGCAAAAACGCGCCGCCGTTCGGGATCATGGTGTAGGCCAGCGGGATAAAGGCCGCGGCCGCGGCGCTTGAGCCCGCGACCAGCGTGCCGAACGCGTACAGAATCACAAGCACCAGAAATGCCGGAATGGGTAAATGCTCAAAATACGTCGGCAGCACATCGATCACGCCGCCAAGGGTCAAAAGGTCCTTGAAGACATACGTCATCGTGATGCCAAGCAGCGATTTCAGGTCAAAGCCCTTGACGAGCGCGTCACGCACCTCCTGCGCGGAGAATTTTTCGACCAGCGCGTTGACGGCCGCGACGACCGTCACGACGGCCCACGTCGGCAGCGAAAACACGATGAAGCAGCTCTATTTGCAGAGCTTTGAAGTCGTGTTCGATGCCTATTTCAAGCCTGACCTTGTGGAGCGCTTTTTCACCCGCAAGGGCCAGATGGGCGGCAACTCGCAGAAGATCTGCATGATCGTCGAGGGCACGCGCTGCACGGCGAGCTATCACGAGCAGCCGCTCCCGCTTTACGAAGCCGACCTCGATCCCGACATGTGCCAGGATTCCACCTTCGACAAAGAGAAGATCATCGCCCAGGCCAAGCGTGTCGCCATGCGCATCATGCGCCGCCACTCGGGCCATATCATCACCCCGATGGAGGTCGCATCCTACCGTCCCTTCTACCGCCCGTATTACGTCGCGTTCTACGGCGAGATGAAGATGGGCAAAAAGGTGCGCTACATCGCCATCGAGGCCGACGGCTACAAGACCGACAGCTCCCTGTAAGAGAGCGAGCCCCACATTTCAAGAGGTACGATCCGATATGAACACTGTTACGCTTGGCGGCACCGCCACCATCAACGACCTCGTCAGTGTCGCGCGCTTTGGCGCGAAGGTCGCGTTTTCCAAAGAATATGAAGAGCGCGTCAACCACTGCCGCGCCCATGTCGACCGCTTCAGTCACGAGGGCAAGGCCATCTATGGTCTGACCACGGGCCTTGGTGACAACTGGAAGAAGTTCATCCCCGAAAAGGACCGCGAGACGATCCAGCGCAACAACATCTACGCCCACACCTGCGCCGTCGGCGAGCCCATCGCCGAGGAGTGCACGCGCGCAATGATGTTCGTCATGCTCTGCCACTTCGGCTCCGGCCACACGGGCATCCGTCTTGAAACGCTCGCGCTGATCCGCGACATGCTCAACGCGGGCATCAGCCCCGTCGTCCCCAGCCACGGCTCTGTCGGCTATCTGACGCTCGAGGGCCACATCGGCATGGTGATGATCGGCGAGGGCAAGGCCACCTATCAGGGCGAAACGCTTGACGGCGCAGAGGCGCTCAAGCGCGCGGGACTCAAGCCCGTCGTGCTTTCTTCCAAAGAAGGCCTTATCCTGCTCTCCGGCACCACGTCCGTCACCGCGTTCGCGTCGCTTGCAATCTATGACGCGCAGACGCTCAGCTTGACGGCAGACATTGCGGGCTCTTTCACGCTCGAGGTGCTCAAGGGTACGCTGATGGCTATGGACGAGCGCCTGATGGCCGTGCGCCCGCACCCCGACCAGATCAACACCGCGGCCAACATCCGCGCCATTTTGAAGGACAGCCCCATGCTTGAGCGCTACCGTGGCCACCGCGTGCAGGACGCGCTGTCCATCCGCTGCATGCCGCAGCTCCACGGCCCGGTCAAAAAGGCCATCAAGGACACGCAGGCGACGCTCGCCATCGAGCTCAACTCGTCCGTCGACAACCCGCTCATCTTCGATGAAGAGGACGGCGGCGCGGTCGCGCTGATGGGCTACAACGCCGCCAAGAAGGCCTATGACTCGATGCACCTCGCCAAGTATATCCTCGCCGCCGAGCTCATCTGCGACGGTCAGGCGCTCGACTGCTATGACGATAAGCGCTGCGCCAAGGGCACGCAGGCTATCTACGACCTGCTCCGCAGCAAGGTTCCCGAGATGGACAACGACATGCCCCTCACGCCATATCTCGAGGCCGTCGCCCAGCAGATCATCGACCGCGCGTATATCCGAATCGTGGAAGCAAGCGTCGGCGCGCTGAAGTTCTAAAGGAGAATGCCATGATCGAGCACGAACACGTCCATGAGCACAGCCACGGGCACCCCCATGTGCACGGGCATGTCCATGACCCCGAGCAGACGAAAAAGATCAGCAACCGCCTTGCGCGCGCCATCGGGCACCTCGAATCCATCAAAAAGATGGTGGAGGACGACCGTAACTGCTCCGAGGTGCTGATCCAGCTCGCCGCGGTGGAGTCCGCCATCCGCTCGACCAGCCGCCAGATTTTGCGCAACCACATGGAGACCTGCGTCACCGCCGCCATCCAGCAAAATGACGAGGAGACGCTCTCCGAGCTTTACCGCGCGATCGACGAGCTTCTAAAATGACAAGTGAAAAAAAGTCCGGCTGAATATCAGCCGGACTTTTTTTATTGGAATGTTCTTCCTTTTGCATAGCGGGCAAAAATGCGCGCAAACTAAGCGCGGCAAACGCCAAAACAATTTTTTGGGAGGACAAATCCATGACCGATCATACCAATAACGGCTGCTCCTGCACGCCCAACACCTCTATTCGCTGCGCCGTGACCAACTGCGCCAACCACTGCAAGGACGCCCAGTACTGCGGTCTGAACGCCATCCAGGTCGGTACGCACGAGGCCAACCCCACCATGGACCAGTGCACCGACTGTCAGAGCTTCAAGAAGCAGTAATTTTTGCAGCCGCCCCTCAGGCGGCCGCTACATAGCATCAAAAAGGCGGTGACAGCATGACGGAAAAGGGCAAATACCGCGTCTGCGGCGCGCTCGCAGGCACGGTGAACGGCTTATTCGGCGGGGGCGGCGGCATCCCGCTCGCGTTTTTGCTGCGCTCGTGGGCAAAGCTCTCCGACAAGACGGCGCTTGCGACCTGCGTGGCCGTCATCTTCCCGTTCTGCCTTGTGTCGGTACTCGTGTACGCGTTCCGCGGCGCGCTGCCGCTCGGAGAGGCGCTCCCCTACCTTGTCGGCGGGCTTGCAGGCGGATGGATCGGCGGCAGACTCTTCAAGGACGTGCCGAACACATGGCTCAAGCGCATTTTCGCGCTGTTTCTACTCTATGGCGCGGTGAGGTACCTTCTGTGACGGACTGGCTCTTTCCCGCGCTCTGCGGGCTTTTGACGGGAATCCTCTCGTCCTGGGGCGTCGGCGGCGGGACACTGCTTCTTTTATGCATGACGCTCTTTTTCGGCGTGGAACAGCGCACAGCGCAGGCCATCAACCTGCTCTATTTTCTGCCAACCGCGGGCATCTCGCTCTTCGCGCATCGCAAAAACGGATATCTCGACAAAGCCGTCCTGTGCGCGGCCATCCCGACCGGCACGCTCTGTGCGCTCGCCGCCGCGTTTTTGACGACAATGGTCGACAGCAGCGTCTTCCGCAAGCCGTTCGGGCTGTTCCTGCTCTACGCGGGGCTGTCGATCCTCTTTGAAAAGAAGAAAAACAGCAAAAAAGAAACGCCGTGACTTTCGTCATGGCGTTTTCGATTCTATTCAGATGCGCAGCGCCGTTTCCAGCGCGATATAGAGCTTGCCGAGGTCGTGGTTCGCGCCGCGAAGATTGGCGACATCGTAGCCGCTCTCCTCCAGCACGTCCCCCGCCTCGAGGAAGCTATAGAGCGATAAGCCGTAAAAACTGCACACCGCCTGCACACCGGCGAGCTCCATCTCCACGGCGAGACAGCCCTCGCTTCTTCGCTGCGCGACGAGGCCCGCAGTCTCGCGGATCATGGCGTCCGTCGTCCAAACCCGCCCCGTCACGTGCGGGACGCCCAGCTCGGTAAAGATGGCCGAGAGCTTCCGCGCGTTCTCGACCGTGATGTAGTCGGACGGCGCAGCGAAATAATACGAGCAGCCCTCGCCGCGGTAACTCTCCGTCGGGACGATGAATTTGCCCCTCGTCGCCTCCCGATTCAAGCTCCCGCAGGAACCGAACATCACGAACTTCGACGCACCGACGATCCAGCTCGCCTCATAGCACTCCGATGCGGCAATCGCCGAGCCGATGCCCGAGAGGTAAAACGCGATGTCCTTTCCCTTGTAATTCATGCGGTAAATGGGGATATTCCCGTTGCACGCACCGATCAGGCCGATCTTTTCACTGGGAAAGGTGTCCAGCAGATGCTGATAGATCTTCTGCGAAAACAGGATCAGGCACGTTTCGATAAGGTGCTTCTGCTCGCCGTAAAAGTCCCGCAGGCTGATGACGGGTTCAGTCTTATCGTCAAAGCAGTCGGTGATCATCTTTTCAGCGCTGGTCCGTCAGTTTTTCGAGCGCGTCTTTTGCGGCCATCTGCTCGGCTTCCTTCTTGCTGCGGCCCGCGCCCTTGCCCACAGCGCCGCCGTTGAGCAGCACTTCAAAATAGAACGTCTTGTCATGGTCGGGACCGCTCTCACCAAACAGGCGGTAGGAAAGCGTCTGGTTCGGCGTGCGCTGCACGAATTCCTGTAAAATGGTCTTATAGTCGCGGCGCTTTTCCTCGGCGACCTCCTCGCGCTCGGTATCGAGCAACACGCGGTGGATGAGCGCGCTGGCCGCGCTGATGCCGCCGTCAAGATACACCGCGGCAAACACCGCCTCGGTCGCGTCGGCCAGGATAGACGGACGCGTGCGGCCGCCGCAGCTCTCCTCGCCGTTGCCGAGCTTTAAGTATTTTCCAAGCTCCAGGCGCTGCGCGACCTCGTGCAGGCTGTCCTCGCACACGAGCAGCGCGCGGATGCGCGTCAGCTCCCCCTCCGGCGCGGTAGGATGCTTGGCAAACAGATACTCCGCCGTCACAAAGCCGAGCACGCTGTCACCCAGGAATTCCAGGCGCTCGTTGCTGAAAAAGTTTGCGCCGCGGTGCTCGTTGGCATACGAGCTGTGGCGCAGCGCCTCTTCGAGCAGCGCCGGATTTTTGAAATGATATTGCAGCTTTTCTTCCAAGGCCTGCATGGTTTTTCCTCCTGATAAAAGGACGCCCCGCGCAAAGCGGGGCGGCTTTTTTCTTCTTAACCGAGCTTCGTGCTCAGGTAGCGCACGCAGTCGCCCACCGTCTTGAGCGAGGTGAGCTCCTCCTCGGGGATCTCATCGAGCTCAAACTCTTCCTCCATGGCCATCACCAGTTCGACAAGATCCACGGAGTCGGCGCCAAGATCTTCCTCAAAAGAGCTGTCCATCGTGACCTCATCGGGGTCGAGCGCGAACTGCTCGACGATCAGCTTCTGCATCGTTTTGAAAATTTCTTCGGGGCTCATAAGTCTTATACTTCCTCTCACGGTTTTGGTTCTTCCAAATGATACGGCAAAGGCACTGTACTGTCAATACCCATTTTGCCGCTTTTTGGCATTCGCGTTATTCTGCCTTCTGTTCAATACGCATCTTGTCGATATTTTGCGCGATGTCGTCGATGATACCGCTGCGCGCGACCTCCATCGCCTGACGGACCGCATTGCAGATACCGACCTCACTCGCGCTGCCGTGCGCCTTGACGACCGGCTTCGAGATGCCGAGCAGCGCCGTACCGCCGACCTCGTTCGCGTCGAGCATTTTCTTGAAATCGCCGAGCTGTCCCTTGAGCAGCAGCGCCGCCAGCTTCGTGCCGGTGCTGTGCATCAGCATTTCCTTCAATTTGATGGAAAGAAGCTTGCCCGTGCCCTCGATGCTCTTGAGCATGATGTTGCCGCTGTAGCCGTCGGCGACGATAACATCGCACTCACCGAGCATCGCTTCCTTGGCCTCAATGTTGCCGGTGAAGTTGAGATGCCCCGCCTCGCCCGCTTCCTTGAGCTTCTGATACGTTTCGCGGCGCAGCGTGTCGCCCTTGCTCTCCTCCGCGCCGATGTTCAAAAGACCGATGCGCGGATTTTCGACGCCGAGCACTTTCTGCGCGTAGTAGCTGCCAAGATACGCAAATTGCAGCAGGTATTCGACCGTGCACTCGGCGTTCGCGCCGCAGTCGATGAGCACGGCCTTGCCCTTGGCCGTCGGGATGGTCGGCGCGAGCGCCGCGCGGCGCAGGCCGCGGATGCGCTTGACGAGAAGCGTCGCGCCCGCAAGGAGCGCGCCCGTGCTGCCCGCGCTGACAAAGCCGTCCGCGTCGCCCGCGTGCAGCATATTGAGCCCCACGGTGAGGGACGAATCCTTCTTGTGCTTAAAGGCCGTCGCCGGATCGTCGCAGATCTCGACCACCTCGGTCGCGTTGGCGATCTCCATGCCCTTGGGGAGCTCCTTGCAGCCGCACTGCTGCAGGGCCTTCAAGATCTCTTCCGTTTTTCCGGTCAGGACGATGTCCACGCCGTACTTCTCCTGCGCCATCAGCACGCCCTTGACGGGCGCGAGCGGGGCGAAATCGCCGCCCATGGCGTCGACGATGATCTTCATGGGGTCACTCTCCTTTCCTGTCACTCAGCACGTCCTCGCGCATCGCGTCGATCTTTTCAAGCGAGCGCGCGGCGAGCTGCGCATTTTTCACGCGCTTGCCGCCCTTGATGCGGTAGCCCAGCGGCGGCATGATACCAAAGTTCACGTTCATCGGCTGAAAGTCCGAGACCGTCGTATCGCTGATGTAAAGCCCCAGCGCCCCGATGGCCGTCTCGCGTGGGAAATCGACGGGCGGTTTGCCTTCGAGTCTTCTTGCCATCTCGATGCCCGCCAGAAAGCCCGAAGCCGCGGACTCGATATAGCCCTCCACGCCGGTCATCTGCCCGGCAAAGGCGATGCGGTCATCCGCGATCAGGCGATAGTAGCGGTCCAGCATCCCCGGCGAGCGGAGATAGGTGTTGCGGTGCATCACGCCGTAGCGCACAAACTCCGCATCATGCAGCGCGGGGATCATCGAAAACAAGCGCTTCTGCTCGGGAAAGCGCAGATGCGTCTGGAAGCCGACGAGGTTGTAGATGCTGCCCTCGGCATTGTCGCGCCGGAGCTGCACGACGGCATACGGCTCGTGTCCGGTCTTGGGATCCTTGAGTCCGCGGGGCTTGAGGGGACCGTAGCAGAGCGTATCGTGTCCGCGCCGCGCCATGACCTCAACGGGCATACAGCCCTCAAAAACGTGCTTATCCTCAAAGCCGTGGACGGGAGCCTCCTCCGCCGTGGTGAGCGCGTGCCAGAAGGCGTCGTACTCCTCCGCCGTGAGGGGGCAGTTGATGTAGTCCGCCGTGCCCTTGTCGTAGCGTGAGGCGAACCACGCGCTCGACATATCCACGCTCTCGTAGGTCACGAGCGGGGCGGCGGCATCGTAGAAATTCAGCGTGTGACCGTCGCCGAGCTTCTCCGCGATGGCGGCGGAGAGCGCGTCGGAGGTCAGGGGGCCCGAGGCGATGATGACCGTCCCCTCGGCGGGGATCGACGTGACCTCGCTCTCGATCACCGTGATGTTCGGATGGCTCCGCACGCGCTCGGTGACGAGGCGGGCAAAGCCGTGTCGGTCAACGGCGAGCGCGCCGCCCGCCTCCACGCGCGTCTCGTCCGCGCAGGCGAGGATCAGCGAGCCGAGGCGGCGCAGCTCCTCCTTGAGCAGTCCCACCGCGTTCTCCAGCTGGTCGGAGCGCAGGGAGTTCGAGCAGCACAGCTCGGCAAAATCGTTGCTGTGGTGCGCCGGCGTTCTCTTCGCCGGCTTCATTTCATAGAGCGTGACCGCAATGCCGCGCCGCGCGAGCTGCCACGTAGCCTCGCAGCCGGCAAGGCCCGCTCCGATGACGGATACTTGCATCAGTTCTCTTCCTTCTTTGCCGTCTTTTTGGCGGCGGTCTTTTTTGCTGCGGCCGCTTTCGCGGACTTGGCGGCGGGCTTCGCCGCCGTCTTTTTCACGGCAGTCTTCTTCGCGGCGGTTTTCGCGGTCGTTTTCTTCGCGGCGGACTTCTTCGCCGGCGTTTCCTCCGTCGCTTCCGCGTCTGCGGCCTTTTTGCGCACAAAGCCGCGCTTGTCCTCGGGCAGGAAGTTCTCACACGCGGGGTTGATGCAGAACGGCTTCTTGAAGCCCTTGCCCGCCTTCTTGAACATCGTCTGTCCGCAGACGGGGCAGTCGTCCTTGGTGGGCACGTCCCACGTCATGAAGTCGCACTTCTTCTCCTCGTCGCGGCTCGTGCCGAACTCGCAGCAGTAGTAGGTGTACTGCTTGCCGGTCTTCTGACTCTTGCCCGTGCGCTTCATCAGCCGTCCGCCGCACTTCGGGCAGCGGCCCGGCATCTCGACCACGAGCGGCATGGTGAAGCTGCATTCGGGATAGCCGGGGCAGGCGAGGAAGCGGCCGAAGCGGCCGGACTTGATGACGAGCTTGCGTCCGCATTCGGGGCAGACCTCCTCCGTCTCTTCATCGGGCACCTTGAGATGGACGCCCTCGAGCTCCTTTTCCGCCTTTTGGAGATTGGATTCAAAGCCGCCGTAAAATTCACGCAGAACGTCCTTCCACGCGATCTTGCCCTCCTCGACGGTGTCGAGCTCCTTTTCCATGCGGGCCGTGAACTTCGTGTCCACGATGTCGGGGAATTTATCCTCCATCAGCTTCGTCACGACGCTGCCGAGCGGCGTGATGCGCAGGAATTTGCCCTCCTTGACGACATACTCACGGTCGATGATGGTCGAGACCGTGGGCGCGTAGGTCGAGGGTCGGCCGATGCCGTTCTGCTCAAGCGCGCGGATGAGCGTCGCGTCGGTGTAGCGCGTGGGGGGCTGGGTGAAGTGCTGCTCCTCGTCGAAGCCCTGCAGCTCCAGCGTCTGCCCCTCGGTCAGCGGCGGCAGCGGGGAGGTCTTTTCCTCCTTGTCGTCGTCGCGGGCTTCCTCATACACGGCGGTGTAGCCGGAGAACTTCAGGCTGCTCGCGCTCGCGCGGAATTCATGCACGCCCGAGGCGATCTCGACGGCGACGCTGTCATAGACGGCGTTCGCCATCTGGCTGGCGAGGAAGCGGCTCCAGATGAGCCGGTAGAGGCGGTACTGCTCGCCCGTAAGGTCGCCCTTGAGGCGCTCGGGCGTGAAGTCCACGTTGGAGGGACGGATGGCCTCGTGCGCGTCCTGCGCGCCGGCCTTGGCCTTGAAGCGGCGGGTCGTAGCGGGATAATAGTCCTTGCCGTAGCGGCCGAGGATGAAGCTCTTTGCGGCGGAGAGCGCCTCCTCGCTGATGCGCAGCGAGTCGGTACGCATGTAGGTGATCAGGCCCACGGTGCCCTCGCCGGCGACGTCCACGCCCTCGTAGAGCTGCTGGGCGATCGCCATGGTGCGGCGCGGGGTCATGTTGAGCTTGCGGCTGGCCTCCTGCTGGAGCGTGGAGGTGGTGAACGGCGGGGAGGGCGAGCGCTGCTTGTCTGCGCGCTTGACGCTCTTGACCGCGAACACCGCGCTCTTCGTGTCAGCGATGACCGCGTCGATCTCCTCGCGGGAGGAGGGCTCGAACTTCTTGCCGTTTTTGCCGTAATAGTGCGCGGTGAAGGTCTTATGGCTCGGCTCGTCGAGGAGCTGCGCGTCGAGCGTCCAGTATTCCTCGGGCTTGAAGCTCTCGATCTCCTTTTCGCGCTCGTCCACCATGCGCGTGGCGACGGACTGCACACGGCCCGCAGAAAGACCGCGGCGCACCTTCTTCCAAAGGAGTGGGGACAGCTCGTAGCCCACGATGCGGTCGAGCACGCGGCGCGCCTGCTGCGCGTCGACCAGGTCCTGGTCGATGGCGCGCGGCTCCTTGATGCTCTCGGAGACGACCTTTTTCGTGATCTCGTTGAAGGTCACGCGCTTGGCCTTTTCATCGTCCAGATTCAAAAGCGCTTTTAAGTGCCACGAGATGGCTTCGCCCTCGCGGTCCGGGTCCGTTGCAAGATACACGGTGTCGCTGCTCTTGGCGGCCTTTTTGAGCTCGCTGATGAGCTCCTCTTTTCCGCGGATGGGCTGATAGACAGGCTCGAAGTCGTGCTCGATATCAACGCCCAGCTTGCTTTTCGGCAGGTCGCGCAAATGGCCCATGCTGGCCTTGACCTCGTAGTCTTTGCCAAGATATTTTCCAATGGTTTTCGCCTTTGCCGGAGACTCGACGATCACCAGATGCTTTTTTGCCATGAATGTTATTCCTCCAGTAGTGTGACAGTCAAAGAAAAATGCTTGCCGCTGCCCTGCTCGACGTAGCCCTCAAGCTCCATCATCGTCAGCGCGGAAAGAACACGGCGCGTGGGGATCTGCGTCTTTTCGATCAGATCGTCCACCTGCAGCGCGCCGTCTTTCAGCGTGCGCAGAATGTCGATCTGGTCGTCGGTCAGCCCCGCGTCGTTGGTTTTCAAATTCAGTGTCGGCAGCGACAGTATTTCCTCCGCCGCGGCCTGCTTGGCGCGCGCTTGCTCCTCGCGCGCCTGATAGCCGAGCGTACGCGGAAGCTCCACGCGCTCGCCGAGTATTTTATGCGGATAGATGGCCTCGTACTCGCGCAGCACATCCCAGCTGTCGGTGATGAGGCCCGCCGCGCCGTCCGCGATCAAACGGTTGCAGCCGCGGCTGAGTGGCGCGTCGATCGGACCGGGAACGGCGAAAACATCGCGTCCCTGCTCAAGCGCGGTATTCGCCGTGATGAGCGCGCCGCTCTTTTCCGGCGCTTCAACCACGATGGTCGCGAGGCTCAAGCCGCTGATGATGCGGTTTCGCACGGGAAAATGCCACGCCTCGGCCGCCGTCCCGGGCGGATACTCGCTGATGACGCAGCCGTTGGCCTCGATCTGCCGCCGCAGTTCCCGGTTCGTTGCCGGGTAGGTCTTGTCGATGGGCACGCCAAGCACCCCGATGGTGGGGCAGTGCTCCTGCACGGCGGCGCGGTGCCCGGCGCTGTCAAGGCCGTCCGCCAAGCCGCTGACGACGATGGCCCCGGCCCGCGCAAGGCCGCAGCCGATGTCCTCTGCCGCCCGCAGACCGTATTCGGTCGGCTTGCGGCTGCCCACCATCCCCACGGCGGCAGGTTCGTTCAGCCAGACCGGGTCCCCGGTGCAGTAGAGCACCAGCGGCATATCCGGGATGCGGGTCAGCGCCAGCGGGTAGTCCGGGTCGTCGTAGGTCA
>ERZ825525.2479-NODE-2479-length-11834-cov-2.870278_pt1 | contig 11834 bp, 13 predicted proteins | sample MGYA00519930_ERZ825525 | MGnify/ENA primary metagenome ERZ825525 (study PRJEB31778, sample SAMEA3449203) | human gut metagenome | biome: human gut; feature: human-associated habitat; material: faeces | place: United Kingdom | collected 2010/2012 ... | reverse complement strand
TAGCAGGATTTTTTAATAGTGCAATGGGCAAAACTCAGAAAGTTTAAACCACATTTTTCTTTATGCAGTGCGCCCCAACAGGAGCTTTTATTTAGCAAAGTTAATAATATGAGAGCAATACAAATTTTCGCTATACAAGCCCTACATCCTCAACTACTTCATCATTATAAACATAAACTCTGTTAACACGAGCAGGTATTCTGCAAGGGAGTTCGTAATTGAAAGAGTATGCGCTGTCTGACAATTCTTCTATGGAAATGTGAGCGCCGTTTTGAGCGCCGACTATAACAACTTCATCGTTTATATTACAATCAATATCGCTGACATCCACCATAAATTGGTCCATACAAACTCTGCCGAGAATTTTTGCATATTTGCCGTTAATAATAACCTTGCCTTTGTTAGAAAGGCAGCGAGGGAAAGCATCGGCATAGCCGATAGGAATTGTTGCGACTTTAGTTGTTTTCTCAGTTATAAATGTACCGCCGTATGAAATTTCCCTTTTGGGTTCAAGCTCTTTAATATGAGAAATCTTTGTGTACCAGCTCATTATCGGCTCAATATCAAGAAGGCTTTTATCAACCTCCTCCGACGGATAAAGACCGTACGTAACAATACCCATTCTGCACATATCAAAATATTCGTCAAAATTCATAATACCAGCACTGTTGTTCAGATGCTTAATAGGTATTTCAATTTTCCTGTCACTTAGCATCTTGCAAAATCGTTTATACTTGTTTCGCTGCTCAACAGCTTTTGACAAATCAGCTTCATCACTGGTTGCAAAATGAGAGAACATACCTTCTGCAAAAATGTTAGGCAACTCGGTTATGCGCTTGCAAATATCAGCACTTTCCTCGTTGACTTGAAATCCTATTCTGCTCATTCCCGTATCAATACAAAAATGATAAGGCATATTTTTATTTTGCTTTACTGCTTCGTTTGAAAGTGTAACTGCGTCATCATACGAAAAAATAGGTATTCGTATATCATATTTAACAGCTTTTTCAACATCAAACGGAAATACCCTTCCCAAAATCAATATCGGTGTTTTGATTCCCGCTTGTTTAAGTTCAATGGCTTCTTCAATGCATGCAACTCCGAAAAAGTCACACTTATCATCAAGAAATTTGCCTATCTCAACAGCGCCGTTACCGTATGCATTAGCTTTAATTACGCCAAGCAGCTTAATGCCTTTTGGAAGTTTATTGCGTACACTGTTATAATTATGTTCAAGCTTATTCAAATCAATCTTTAAATAAGTACGATGGTCCATTATTTTATCGCCTCGATTAAACTTACTGTTTCTATATTATTTTTTCTAAAAGCCTCGTTTAGCTTTTTGACAAATACAAGCGCTTTTTCGCTGTCGCCGTGAACGCAAACAGAGTGAGCCTCAATATTAATTTCCTCGCCCGTGTAGGCAACAACTTTTCCTGTTTTCACCATTTTAATAACCCTTTCAACAGCCAAATTTTCGTCTGTTATCATCGAGTTTTCAAGTGACCTTGCTCTAAGCGAGCCATCCGCCTCGTATGCTCTGTCAGCAAAAACCTCGCTTGCATATCTAATTTTCTTTTCTTTCGCCGACTTAATCATTTGAGAGCCTGAAAGCGCCATTAAAATTAAATCTTTATCGTAATCAATAATTGCATCAACTATTGCGTCTGCCAATTCTTTATTTTTTGCCGCTTGATTATACATTGCACCGTGCGGTTTAATATGAACTATTTTGCCCATGCTTCCAACAACGTTACCTAAAGCCTCTAATTGAGCCAATGTGTAATCATAAACCTGTTTAGGAGTTACATCAAGATTTGTTCTGCCGAAATTTTCCTTGTCAGGATAACCGGGATGTGCACCGATATCAACATTATTATCAATACAAAGCTTTGCAGTAGCTTCCATCATATCGTGATTACCTGCGTGAAAACCGCAAGCAATATTAGCGCTGTTAATTAAAGGAATAATTTGTTCGTCATAGGCAGCGCCCTCACCTAAATCACAATTCAAATTGATTTTATACATATAATCACCTAATATTTTAAGTCGACATTTTTTATATCGGTTATAAACATATGACCCGGTGAATGTGTTATGGCAATTTCAGGCTTTGTTTTCATCACTGCGTTTTGCGGTGTAACGCCGCAAGCCCAAAACACCGGCACTTCCCCTTCGTTTATTGTTACGCTGTCGCCGTAATCAGGCTTCGTAACATCCTTTATGCCTATAGCTTCGGGATTGCCTATTTGTATCGGCGCACCGTGAACTCTTGGCATAGAGGCGGTAACATTAACCGCTTTTACAACTAAATCGTTTGGAATAGGTCGCATTGATACAACCATATTTCCGTGAAATTTACCTGACGGTTGAAGCTTGATATTCGTATTAAACATAGGCACATTTTTGTTTTCCTCAATATGCCTGACAGGAACGTCAGCTTCTAATAATTCACTTTCAAAGCTAAAAGAACAACCGATAAGAAAATACACAAAATCATCACGCCAATAATCGGTTATATCGGTAACTTCTTTTTCGAGAACGCCGTTTTTCCAAATTCTGTATTTTGGAAAATCCTTACATACATCGCCCTCACTCGCCATTGTTTTAAAACGCTTTGAGCCGACATCGCCGACCTCTAAAATCGGGCACGGCTTTGGATTTCGAACACAAAACAGTAAAAAGTCAAACGCATAATCCTTTGGCAAAATGCAAAGATTAGCCTGAGCATAGCCGTTGCACATACCTGATGTTTGGCAATTTATTTTGCCGTTTCTGATAAGTTTTTTTACTTCCTGCGGCAACATATTTGAATAATCCATAGGCACTCCTAAAATAATTTATCAATATACTTTTTTTGCTTAATTGCTATTTTTTCGGCAGTATTAACGTCAACAATCTCAAAGATGATTTTGTCCCCCGGTTTTGCCTGTGCAAGCTTTGGCAAATCGGCACTTATTACTGTTGCTATTTTTGCATAGCCACCTGTTGTTTGGTGGTCTGCCATAAGCACAATCGGCATACCCGAATTAGTAATTTGTATTGAGCCAAAGGTAATTGCATCTGAAATTATTTCTAATTTTTCCTTGCCACGCAAAGCAATTCCCCAAAGCCTTATACCCATTCTGTCAATGTCAGAGGTAACGGTGTACTGTTGCTTTGAAAACAGTGCTAAATCATTTTCGCAAAACATATCGTCCTGCGGACCTAATACTACCCTTGCTTTTATTATTTTATCATAAGTATTTTCCGAAAGCTCTCGCTTTTCGATATTTTTAATTTTGCCTGCTTTGCCGATTTTAAGAATATCGCCCGCTTTAAGCTTTCTTCCTTCAAAGCCGCCGACATTTATTTTAAGATTTGTTGAGGCACTGCCCATAAATAAAGGAACATCAAAGCCTCCGGCAACCGCAAGATAACATCTTAATCCTTGCTTAACACCCTTAATGCTTAAAATATCGCCTTTTTTTGCAACGTACGCTTTATTTGTTTTAATAGGCTTGTTATTAAGCGAAATATCAAAAATTCCGCCTGAAATTGCAAAAATATGCTCATCTGTAAACTTAGCCGTTATTCCGAGCATTGTCATTTCAATAACAGGTGCGTTAACATCGTTTTTGCAAAGTTTGTTTGCAATTTTTGTTGAATAGGCATCCATTACACCGCTTTGAGTAAAGCCATCTTTCATTACTGAAAATCTGCCTAAGTCTTGAATGGTTGAAAGCATACCCGCAGAAATAATTTCTATCATAATTCAACCTCGCTGACTGAAGGAGTGTAAGTGCCGTTTGCAACCTGTTTTTCTATTTCAAGATACTCTGCCTTATCTATGCTGAAAAATTTGATATAATCGCCGGCTTTATACAATATAGGCGACTTTTTTGATTTGTCAAAAACTTTTACGGGCGTTTTGCCAATCAATTGCCAGCCACCCGGTGACGCAATAGGATAAATCCCTGTTTGCTCTGAGCCGATTCCTACAGCCCCTTCAAAAATTTCAAGCCTCGGTGTTTTTAATCTCGGAGTAAAAAGTCTTTCGTCCATACCGCCGAGATAGGCAAATCCGGGTAAAAATCCTAACATATAAATTAAGTAAGGCTTTGATGTGTGAAGCTTGATAACCTCTTCTCTTTCAAGAGCTGTATGGTTGCACACATTTTTCATATCCAAAGCAAACTCGTCGTCGTAGCACACAGGTATATTCCAAACCTTAGCCGTGCTTTTTACGTCGCACTCTTTGCCGTTTATAAGCGCTTCAACTTTCTTTTTTAGTTTCTTTGAGCTGATGATTGTGCAGTCGTAAAAAACAGTTAACGAAGCAAACGTCGGTACAAGCTCAACAATTCCGTTAATATGCTTTGCTTCTATTCTGTTGCAAAGACCGGTAACCTGACGGTTAACCTCTTCGCTTATTTCATTTTTAAATTGCACGGTAACAGCGCTGTCGCCGTTTTGCAAAAATGAATAAATCATTTAAAATATCCTTTTTTAATTGTTGTTTCAAACCATTTATCAGTTTTGTCCTCAACCGTGTGAGGATATTCAATAAGCCCACGCATAAGTGAAATAATCGGCAAAACAATATTTTTGCCAATTCCGTCAATGTAAGGTCTTGCTTCTCCGTACATATCAAGCATACCCGCTTTTGCCGCAGCATCCATAACTGCCGCTTCCTCTTTCTCGGTATGAAAAAGGTCTAAATCATTCAAAAGAAATGCCGTGCATGCCATAAGAGCATTCATACCCCAGTCGCTTACAGTTGCTGTAATAATGTTGTCGGCAGCCGTATCTGCCAAAATACCAAAGCCTGTTCCTGCCTTGCAACCGCCCTTTTCAGCGTAAGGAATATATTTTCTTATATGTTTTTCAATAGTGCCCATACCAAGCTCATTGCCAAGGTCGCCGATAGAAAGATTATAAATACCTCTGCTTTGACATTCCCTAAAAAGAACATCATATTTTGCCTCAATATCGGTTGTGTTTACACCTACTGCATTATGATAATATCCGTTTTTGTTTCTGCCGGGTGCTTCATTAGAAATAACAGCGCACGGCAAGCCGTGAGAAAGAATTTCTTGCGTTTGCTCCTCTTCCTTGCTCTTATCCTTAGTAAATGAAACAATGCAAATGGTGTTATCGGGTATATTGTCAATGTCATATGTAATATCGACACCTAAAACCTCGCTCATAGCCTTAATGGCTTTTTCGCATTGCTCAGGCACTAACATAACAGGCTTTGCGCCAAATGCCCTTATAACAAATCTGGCGAAAACGGTAGATGAGATAATTCCGTCAGTCTCAGCCTCATTCCAAGGGAGAAGAATAAATCCCGTTAAAATAAACACCTTTTCACCCTTTTTAATATTCTTCACAAGTCCCTCTGCCCCATTGAGCGACAAAGGCTTTCCTGTATATTTGATTGCCCCGTCGTAGAGAATTCTGCAAACGCCGTAACCTCTCGGGTCAAGGTTCATAAGCCAATCAAGATTGTATCCGACATTAAGTTTGGTAAGCTCGGTTTTATTCATTATTCTTTGCACTGCTCCTCAAAATCTTTAACTAAAGCATCTTGGATTGTTTTCAACATTTCAGGCGCTTTTCCGCCTACTTTTTTGCCGTCAACAGTTTTAACCGGAATGCAGAAAGAACCTGTTGAATGAACAACAATTTCATCTGCCGACATTAATTCATCAAGAGTGTAATCTCTTTCTTCAACATCGTATCCAAGCTTTTTAGCAAAAGCAAGAAGCCTTATCCTTGCTGTTCCCGGAAGAACCATATCGTCAAGCTGGTGAGTAATAACCTTACCGTCCTTAAAAATAGAAACATTAGAGTGTGCGCACTCCGTAACAATATTTCCTCTATGGAAAATTGCTTCCTGGCAACCTGCTCTGTCAGCAGCGGTAGCGGCAAGGCAAGACGGAATAAGATTAAGTGTTTTGCAATTGCAATAATAAAATCTTTTGTCCTCATATGTAATAACATCAATCGGCTTATATGTATCCGCAACATGGCAAGGCGTAAGTGTAATCCACAAATTGCCCTGCATATTTTCAGGATAAATGTGACCACGAAGCCCATTTCCACGAGTAACCTGCATATAAACAAATTGGTCGCCGTCATCGACCTTTTTAACAAGCTCTCTGAGCAATTTGTCAAGCTCGTCACGCTCTATCGGTATGTTCATACCGAGAAGTTTTGCGGAATTGTAAAATCTTGTAAGGTGCGCATCCATATCAAAAACAATATGATTATGAGAATACGTTGCATCATAAACACCATCACCAAACCAACAAACTCTGTCAAGCATCGGAATTTGCATTTTTTCAATCTCGTCATACTTACCGTTATAATAGCCTAAGTTTTTCATTATGAATACCTCCATATATCAAAGCAGGGGTCTGCCTTGCAGACCCCATTGTCATTATTAAGATTAGCATATTTATATTTACATGTCAATAAAAAACAGTCAACATTAATTAAAATTTCTTTTATAATCATTCCAAAAAAAAGATTAGATTATTGATAACTCCGACACTCGTGCTTATATAGGACTTTTTTCACAAATGTGCATATAATTTTTATTGTAATGCTTTATACTATATGATATAATTACAATGCAAAAAATTATATTATGACAAGATTTCAATAAATTACCTTAAAAAGGAATACATTATGAGCGATAAAACATCAACTTTAAAAAAGCCGATTAAAAACGGCAAAAAATTCTTTTTACTTTACAGTGCAGCTTTTTTAGTTTGTGCTGCTTTATGTTACTTTTGGTTTATAATAAATAAAAAGACATTGATTATTAACAGCGACGGCTGGAGGCAGCACTTTGCCGCTTTTGTATATTTCGGCAAATACGGACGTGAAATTTTAGAAACGCTGTTTGAAACTCATAAATTTGTGTTGCCGCAATGGGATTTTTCAATAGGACTCGGAAGCGATATATTAACCACGCTTCACTTTTATGCTATCGGCGACCCTCTTGATTTGCTAAGCATTGCCTGTCCTGCCAAATATGCGGCATATCTTTACAGTATTTTATCTCTGTTTCGTTTATATCTTGCGGGGCTTAGCTTCGGTGCATTCTGTTTTATTAAAAAGCAAAATCACGCCTCAAGCATAACGGTAGGCTCGCTTGTTTATGTGTTCACCTTATTTGGAATGTTCATAGTGTCGCATCACCCGTTTTATGCTATTCCTATGATATTTTTGCCGTTGCTGCTTCTCGGTGTAGAGCAAATTGCGGCAGGCAAAAGGCCGTATCTTTTTATTGTTACGGTATTTTTAGCAGCTATAAGTAACTTTTACTTTTTCTATATGCTTGCTTTATTTACCGCAATTTATACACTTTTTTTGCTTGTTTGCAGATACCGTCATCGTGCAAAAGAGGCTTTTGGAGTTTTCTTTAAAATCGCAGGCAGTGCAATTTTAGGTGTGATTTTAAGTGCAATTATACTTATACCTGTAATATTAGCCTATATCGGCGACGGCCGTTCATCTGAGAGTTATGTCCATACCTGGATATACAGTATGGATTATTATCGCAATTTCTTAGCTTCTATGATTACCTGTCAAACAAAGCTGGGATATCTTACGCATCTTGGATATAACGCTGTTGCCATTCCTGCCGTTTGCGTTTTATTCTTTACTAAAAACAAAAGTTGGCGCCCATTAAGATTAATATTTTTAGGCGCTACGGCTATGCTTCTTATCCCGGCATTCGGCTGGGCTTTTAACGGATTTTCATATATGGCTAACCGCTGGGTTTGGGCTTACGGGATGATTATTGCATATATTGTTGCGATAACATGGCAAGACCTTTGCAAAATAGATATTCGCAAAGGCTTAGGTATAATCATAGCAATCGCAGTATATTCCCTAGCCGCTATATTGCTGATGAATGAAATAAATCACAACATTATTTTTTCTCTCATAACAGCGCTGTTAATAGTAATCGTTTGTATGATTTTAAATAAATCGGCAAAGAAGCGTATTGCTCCCGTTTTAGCAGTAATCCTTGTATTTGCCTCATTTGCAGGCAATTCGGCTTATTTTTTCAGCAGTCACGGCAATAACCACATTGCAAGCTATGTAAGTTACGGTGCCGTCAAAAATAAGATTAAGCGTTCTGCGGCGAGCAAGGTGAAAAAGGCGGCAAAAGGCGACGATACATTCTATCGCTACAGCGGCGGAAAAATTAATTACAACGAAAGCACTTACGTAGGTATGAACGGTACTTCGTTTTATTGGAGTATGGAAAACAAAAATTTGGCCGAGTTTGTCAGCGAAACAGAACAGCCTGCCAATGCGGCATATATGTTCAGAGGATTTAACGATTCAGTCGCAATGAATGCCGTTACAAACGTTAAATATTATGTTAAAAACAAGAAAACTTCTATTCCCTACGGTTTTGAAAAGTTAAAAGGAAAAGTTTATCAAAATAAGAACGCATTACCGTTCGGTTACGCAACAAATAACGTCATCAAAAAATCTGATTATGACAAGCTTTCATCATTAGAAAAACAGCAAGCGTTAATTCAAGGCGTTGTGCTTGACAATGTTCCAAGCGGTATGAACACGGTCACACCGACATTTACATACAAAAGTGTTCCTTATACCGTTATCGGCGGTAAAAACGTATCTGTAGACGGAGAAAAAATATACGTCTACAACAATAAAGGCAAGATAAAAATTCAATTTTCAGGTGAAAAAAATCAGGAAACATATTTGCGTTATACATTTAATAACTACAGCAATATTGATGATGGCAAGAGTAATTCAGACAAAAAGCAAATAGGTAAAAGCACATCAAAACATACTTTGCCGTCTAAAATGAAAATGCGTTTTTCCTCTCAAACCGATGACGGCAAGAAATACAAAACCGATTTTGTCACCTGCTATTCATCTTCTTACGTGCGTTACACGGGTGCTAAAACATATCTTGTTGGGCTTGGCTATACCGAAAATGCGAAAAACAGTATTAAAATAACCTTTGATCAACCGGGAATTTACGACTTATCCGACATCGAGGTTTTTGAACAGCCTATAGACCACGCATCACAACAGATTGCAGACTTAAAAGCAGACACGATGCAAAATGTCAAAATGAGTGAAAACAAAATAACCGGCACAATTGATTTGCAAAAAGCAAAAATGCTCTGCATTTCCATTCCTTACAGCAAGGGTTGGAGCGCTACGGTCGACGGCAAAAAAGCTGAGCTTTTGCAAGCTGACACGGCATTTAGCGCACTTGCTTTAGACAAAGGAAAACACACAATAGAGCTTCAATATCATACTCCTTACTTAAAAGAAGGAGCATATATCAGCACAGCCGGTGTTATCGCTTTTGCAGTTTTAATAATCATTACAGAAAAGCGCAAAAAAACGGATTATTTATCCTTAAATCAATAATATTTCCTATGGTTGAATAAAACAAAACATTATTACTTTAACCAAATGGCTAAAATTAAAGCTGTCTCGCTTCAACTGCGAGACAGCTTTTTATATACACAATAAATTTGAATTTATCAAACTCGGCGTTTGTGAAAGCAAAACAATTGCCAAACCGGTTGCGACGGTGGCAACGACAGCAATAATAATTGCAGTTTTTTTACTAAATTTTCGTTTCATCAGCTTGCAAATCAATAAAGCGCAAATTTCACAGAATGCTATAACCAAAATAATTATTGCAATTGATTTCCAAAGCCAAGACAATTCAAGCACAAATTTCATATACCGTTCTCCCCTCTCCGGCTTGTTTAAAGCGAAATAACAGCATTTTTAAGTTTAATTATATCCTTTTCGTCAGGATGAGATAATGCGCTGTCAAAATTATCAATCAACATATCAAGATTAGCAGGCGCATTGGTTAGCTCTTTCATCTTAACATAGCGTTCTCGTACGGATTGAGGCATTTTGCCTTGGCACATATATTCCCCCACAACAACATTGCTCAAATCTAAAGACTGCTTAACCCGGCTTAAAATTTTTTTGAAATACTCATCGCTTCCGCCAAATCCTGCTGTACCAAACAAAAATACTTTTCTGTTTTTCAGACTTTGCAAAAGTTTCAACGTATCACAGTCGGCAGTTCCCTTGTCCGTCCAAAAACCGATATAAAGCATTTCGGATTGAGGTATCTGTGTTTTTACATTGCCATAAAAGTCGCAATTTTCTTTTGGCAATACGTCATAAATCGCATCGGCAAGCATTTTTGTATTGCCTGTCAGGCTGCTCACTATTATTGAATATTTATTATTTTTCAATTTTCAAGACTTCCTTTACATTGTATTTTTTCACGTTCGTTATAAGCGGCACATCGTCATTTCCCCGCCGTAATATTTTCCGTTCATAGTCCAGAAAAGCTTGTTGTTAATCATTATAACTTTTTCAGTGAAAAAAACAATTCATACCGAGCAAAATTAACCGTTCATTCATAAAGTCAAAGCACTTATGCAAAAATAAAATCAAAAGTGGCACACTGCATAAAGAACAATTGCATTTTCGTTGACTATTTGCCTATGATATAGTACGATATAGATAAATAATCATAGATAATAAAAGCAAACTTTAAATTATTCATAAATTAAAAATCACAATAGGATAACAAAACAGAGGCACAAAAATGATTAACAAACTACACTTGGCAATGATAGATTTATACAGCGGAGATTCAAAAAGGATTCAGCATTTTTGCAAAGTTCACAGCTACGCAAAGCTGATAGCAGAAAATGAAAAGGTTGATGATAAAACTTTATTTATAATCGAAGCCGCTGCCCTCACTCACGACATAGGAATCCACACTTGCGAAAAAAAATACGGCAATTGCAGCGGTAAATTTCAGGAAAAAGAAGGTCCGAAATTGGCTGAAAACCTTCTTGCTGAATTAGGATTTAATATTGAAACATCACAGAGAGTGCAATACTTAATAGCCCATCACCACACATACGACAATATAAACAGCATAGATTGGCAAATACTTGTTGAAGCAGACTTTCTTGTTAATATGTTTGAGGAAAGCCTTCCGAAATCAGCTGTGCAAAACGCTTATGACAAAATATTTAAAACTGCCTGCGGTAAAGAAATTTGCAAAAAAATGTTTTTAATTTGAACATATCTTAATTGTAAAAATTTTTCAATTGTAAAAGCGCATACTTTTCATAAACTATACTTGCAAGAGCGATTTGATATTATGTGATAAATATTTTGAAGAAAATTTTATTCAAAATATCAGCACGCTTTGCGAATTTTTGATAAGAGAGGTGTTTTTACAATGGCAAAGAATACAGTTCCTGAAGCTAAAGAGGCTCTTAACAGATTTAAGATGGAAGCTGCTTCTGAGGTTGGTGTTTTTTTGCATTAAATTTTTTCAAAACGCCCTATTTAAGCCACTTTCGAGACTTGAAAAATATGTATAGTGGGCGGTCAAACACATTAAAAACATAAAATTAACGAAAAAAGGTCTACATACCCATAAGAAAAAGCGTTGAAGAAAACAAAATCTTCAGCGCTTTTATAATTATACTTGAAATAATTATACTTTGTGGTATAACTATGTACATAGATACAAATACTATCGAGGATTTTATAAAAAATCATGTTACTTATGTGTATATTGATATTGTCGCAACAGACAATTCTAATAATATCATCTTCGGCGAATGCAAATATACCAAAAAACCACTTGATGTTAATGTATATCAAGTCTTGCAAAACAGCACTGATGCTTAATAGAGCATTGGTGCTGTTTTTCTTTTCACAGTGAAAGAACAAAAGCCTTTACCTTTCGGCAAAGACTTTGTTTGTATGAGAGTCAATATTTTTTG
>ERZ825525.2477-NODE-2477-length-11844-cov-3.084655_pt1 | contig 11844 bp, 10 predicted proteins | sample MGYA00519930_ERZ825525 | MGnify/ENA primary metagenome ERZ825525 (study PRJEB31778, sample SAMEA3449203) | human gut metagenome | biome: human gut; feature: human-associated habitat; material: faeces | place: United Kingdom | collected 2010/2012 ... | reverse complement strand
TCTGCATCGACATAAAGCGTAAAGCTGCCGTCAGTGACAGTTCCGCAGGAAACGGAGATGATGTTGGGGTCCTCGTTGCGGACCTTTATCTTTCCATAGCCCGTGGTCATGATATCCACCTGAGCACACTCGCCCATTTCCATTGAAAAAAACGAGTCAAAGCTGTCGGGATCGTAAGATGTCACGCTTTCCTCGGGAGCTGTAACGGTCACTGTACACTTATATTTCTTGCCGTTGTTGGTGGCATAGATATACGCCTTGCCCTCGCCGACTGCTGTAACGATGCCGTTTTTATATTTGCACACGCTTGCGTCGGTTATACGCCACTTGGTCTTGCCCTTGGCACCCGAAAGCTTCAGCGTTGCTGTCTCCCCTACTTCAAGAGTGATGGAAGTTCTGGTCAGCCCGATCTTCTGTGCAGCCGAGACCGCCGTGCCGAAAAAGCCCACTGTCATTATGACACAAAGGAGCAGAGAAACTAACTTTTTCATATGATTCCCCCAAAAATCAGTATGCAGGTATTTATAATCATTATAGCAATTTTTTTCTTTCAAGTCAATAATTTTGCCGAAATCGGGGCAAATTTTCAAAATACTATAGACAAACCGATGAAAATATTGTATAATTAACTTGTATTTTATTTTGCGATGCTCAAGATATCGCAGATACACAGCTGTGAACTTACCCGCAGATGCGGCACGGCAAAGAAAGGATGGTATTATTCATGGATTCTCTTATCAAGCTTTTAAAGGGAAATGCTCGTCTTTCTAACGAACAGCTGGCGGTCATGCTCGGTGTTACCCCCGAGGAGGTCGCGGCACGTATTGCCGATTATGAAAAAAGAGGCGTTATAAAGGGCTACAGCGTTATTTTGAATGAAGAACTGGCGGATAAAAACGCCGTTACTGCTTTTATAGAAGTTAAGGTAACACCCAAGGCGGACTTTGGTTTTGATGAGCTCGCCCGCACCATTATGATGTACGACGAGGTGGATTCCGTAACACTTATGTCAGGCTCCTTTGACCTGGCAGTTACCCTCAGCGGTACAAATTACAAGGAGATCGCACTGTTTGTGGCTAAGCGTCTGTCCAGCATTGACGGCGTTATATCCACATCAACACATTTTGTGCTCAAACAATATAAGGAACAAGGCTTCTTTATCGAAAATGAAGCCGCAGATGAAAGGGGATTCGTTTCTCCGTGATGGACTACGATAAACTTATTGCTAAAAAATGTAAAGATATGAAGCCTTCGGGCATCAGAAAGTTTTTTGATATTGCCGCTCAGATGGATAATGTCATCTCTCTGAGCGTTGGCGAGCCTGATTTCCAGACACCTTGGAATGTCCGTCAGGCAGCCGTTACAGCTCTTGAAAAGGGCAAAACCAAATACACCGCTAACGCTGGTATCGTTGAGCTGCGTGAGGCTATCAGCAGGAACATACATAAGAACACAGGCGTGGATTATGACCCTAAGAGCGAGATAATCGTTACTGTAGGCGGCTCCGAGGGTATCGACATATCCATAAGAGCGCTCATAAATCCAGGCGACGAGGTGCTTATAGTTGAGCCTTGCTTTGTTTGCTACGGCCCTATAGTATCTCTCTGCGGCGGTGTTCCCGTATCTGTTCAGACTACGGAAGAGACCGAGTTCAGGCTCACTCCCGAAATGCTCCGTGAAAAGATCACCGACAGGACAAAGCTGCTTATCCTCCCCTTCCCCAACAATCCCACAGGCGCTGTTATGGAAAGAAAGGACCTTGAAGCCATTGCAGAAGTGATACGCGGAACGGATATCCTTATCCTCAGCGATGAGATATACAGCTCCCTTACATACGGCGGAAAGCACTGCTCCATTATCCAGATCGACGGCATGAAGGAGCGCACTATTTTCGTAAACGGTTTCTCCAAGGCATATGCTATGACAGGCTGGAGACTTGGCTATGTGGCAGGCCCTCAGCCCATTATCAAGCAGATGCTGAAAATACATCAGTACGGCATAATGAGCAGCCCCACTATCTCCCAGTATGCGGCTATAGAGGCTCTTGACAACTGCGATGCCGATATCGTCAAAATGCGCAACGAGTACGATATCCGCAGAAGATGGCTGGTAAATGCCCTTAATGATATGGGTCTCCACTGCTTTGAGCCAAAGGGCGCATTCTATGTGTTCCCCAGCATAAAGTCAACAGGACTTTCCAGCGAGGAATTCTGCGAGAGGCTGCTGTATGAGCACAATGTTGCGGTAGTTCCGGGAAATGCTTTCGGCGACTGCGGCGAGGGATATATCAGAATTTCCTACGCATATTCGCTCAAGCACCTTATGACTGCGGCTGAACGCATGAAAGAATTTGTGGAACAGCTGAAACAGGACAAGCAATAATGATCTGCCCCGAAACCGTCACTGCGGCGATTTCGGGGAAATTTCTCTGAAAGGCAGACCTATGGACAGTGTTACACTGAATGCTTATGCGAAAATAAACCTTTATCTTGATATCACAGGCAGGCGGACTGACGGGTATCACACCCTCGAAACGGTCATGCACTCTATCTCCCTTTGCGACACTGTAGAGATAACAAAGATAACGGGAGAAACCGAGATAATCTGCTCGGACAGCTCGATCCCATGCGACAAAAGCAACATTGCATACAAGTGCGCCGCTGCTTTTTTTGAGCACACAGGCATAAGCGGCAGCAATGTGCGAATATCAATAATCAAGCGCATTCCCTCTCAGGCGGGAATGGGCGGAGGAAGCGCCGACGGAGCGGCAGTTCTCAAAGGACTGAACGAGCTTTACTGCACTGGGCTTTCACTGCAGGAGCTGTGCGATATCGGCGTTAAGACAGGTGCGGATATTCCGTTCTGCATTGTGGGCGGCTGCGGTTACTGCACGGGAATAGGCGAGAAGATCTCTCCCCTGCCGCTGCTTTCGGGAACTGTTCTTATAGGCAAGGGAAGCATCGGAATTTCCACAAAAGAGGCTTTCAGTGCAGTGGATTCAAAAAATCTTTGTCCACCCCATCACAATATCAAAGAGATATTTGCAAAAGCCGATATGACCGAGATATCTCAATGCTGCTATAATGCGTTCGAGGCAGCCACCGACCTTGAAGAAGTGGAGGATATCAAAAGCATCATGCTGCAAAATGGCGCTCTCTGCTCATGTATGACAGGAAGCGGCTCGGCAGTTTTCGGCATTTTCCAAGATGAAACATCTGCTGATATTTCCAAGAAAATACTTCATTCAAAGGGATATTTCTCGGAAATATGCAGCTTTATAAAAGGCTGATAAAAAATACACCCTTTTCAGGGTCGTATTTTTTTAACTATCAAATGTTAGATTAGTCTAACCAAACTTTTGAAAGGATACATATTCTATGACACTTGACAAGCTTCCGATCGGCAAAGAAGCCGTGATAACAGCTGTGGGCGGCGAGGGCGCTCTGCGGTGCAGACTGCTTGATATGGGCATTATCCCACACACCAAGATAATGATACGCAAAGTCGCTCCCATGGGCGACCCCATAGAGATACATCTGAGAGGATATGAGCTTACCATTCGTCTTGAGGACGCTCAGAAAATAGATGTAATGCCCATTGAAACTGAGGAATAATAAGCCGAAAGGATGATAATTTTATGGTATTTGCGCTTGCAGGAAACCAGAACTGCGGTAAAACAACGCTTTTCAACCAGCTTACAGGCTCAAATCAGCACGTAGGCAACTTCCCCGGAGTTACCGTTGAGGAAAAAAGCGGCGAGATAAGGGGGCAGAAAAACTGTACTGTAGTTGATCTTCCCGGCATATACTCTATCAGACCATACACAGGCGAAGAGATAGTCACCCGTGACTTTCTTATAAAGCAGAAGCCCGACGGCATAATCAACATTGTTGATGCCACAAACATTGAGCGAAATCTGTATCTCACGCTTCAAATGGCTGAAATGAAGATACCTATGGTACTTGCCCTGAATATGATGGACGAGGTAAAAAACAACGGCGGAACCATTGACATCAAAGGACTTTCCGACCGTCTGGGAATACCCGTCGTACCCATATCTGCGGCTAAGAACGAGGGCGTTGACGAGCTTATCGAAACAGCCGTTGAAACAGCGAAAAAGAAAATTCTTCCGCAGAAAATAGACTACTGCAACGGCGCTGTTCACCGCTGTATCCATGCAGTATGCCACATAATCGAGGATCACGCAGACAGAGTCGGACTTGGCAGAAGATTTTGCGCCACAAAGCTTATCGAGGCTGACCCTGCCATAACAGAAATGCTGGAGCTTAACACCAACGAAATGGACATGATAGAACACAGCATCACCGAAATGGAAACCGAGCTGAAAATGGACAGAAACGCTGCCATTGCCGATATGCGCTACACCTTTATCGAGGACGTGTGCCGCCAGACAGTGGTAAAATGCCACGAGAGCAAGGAACATATCCGCAGCGTCAAGATAGACAGCGTGCTTACAAACAAGTATCTGGCAATTCCCCTTTTCCTGCTGATAATGATACTTGTTTTCTGGCTCACCTTCGGGGTCATAGGCAAATTTCTCAGCGACCTTTTGTCTCTCGGCATCGACAAGCTGACTGCCGTTACAGACAGCGCCCTCACTGCCTACGGTCTGAACCCTGTTATACATAGCCTTATCATTAACGGTATTTTTGCAGGCGTTGGAAGCGTCCTAAGCTTCCTGCCCACCATCGTCACATTGTTTTTCTTCCTGTCCATACTGGAGGACAGTGGCTACATGGCAAGAGTTGCCTTTGTAATGGATAAGCTGCTGAGAAAAATAGGTCTGTCGGGACGTTCATTTGTGCCTATGATAATTGGCTTCGGCTGCTCTGTTCCTGCGATAATGGCGACAAGGACACTTTCCTCCGAGCGTGACCGCAAGATGACCATTTTCCTAACACCGTATATGTCGTGCAGTGCAAAGCTGCCCATTTACTCTGTGTTCTCGCTGGCATTTTTCCCCAACCACAGCGCATTGGTAATGTGCCTGCTGTACTTTTTCGGCATCATCTGCGGAATAATTTATGGCCTTATCCTTGGTCATACCAATTTCAAAGGCAAGCCTATCCCCTTTGTAATGGAGCTTCCCAATTACCGTCTCCCCTCTCCCAAAAGCGTCTGCCTGCTTATGTGGGACAAGGCAAAGGACTTCCTTACAAGGGCATTCACGGTAATATTTACGGCATCTATCATCATCTGGTTCCTGCAGAGCTTTGACACCCGCCTGAATGTGGTTGCTGACAGCTCACAAAGTATGCTGGCAGCTATCGGAAAGATAATCTCCCCTGTTTTTGCACCTCTCGGCTTTAACGACTGGCGCATATCCACGGCACTTATCACAGGCTTTACCGCAAAGGAAGCGGTGGTATCCACCATGTCTGTGTTGGTGGGAGCTTCCTCCAACGACCTGCTTCCCGCACTTCTGCAGGGAATGTTCACTCCTATGACCGCAGTAAGCTTTCTTGTGTTCTCCCTGCTTTACACACCCTGCGTGGCAGCTGTGGCAGCCGTTAAGCGTGAGATGAACTCCTCCTTTGCGGCAGTTGCATTTGTATTCATTCAGTGCGCCGTTGCATGGCTGGCAGCTTTTGCAGTCTATAACATTGGCAATCTTATTCTTGCGATATAAGGCGGTGTTACAATGAACTTTGCCGACTGGATAGCTCTGGGGCTGATAATTTTTCTGCTGATATGCGCAGTCAGATACATGATACGCTCCCGAAAGAAAGGCTGCTGCGGCTGCTGTTCGGAATGTTCAAAATGCTGCCATGAAGAAAAAAGAAAGCTTCCGTGAGTACATACAGAAAAAACGTCCGTATCTTTTCAGGTACGGACGTTTTTTTACATATATAAAACTTATTCCACGTTTTTGAGAGCCTCGCTCTTGGAAACCTTTGATACCTTTCTCATCTGGAGCAGTGCCACCACCGCATAGCAGATAATTCCCGTTGCAACTGTTACAATATATGTTATAGGGCTCATCACATATGAGAAATAGCCTGTCATCATGGTGTAAAGATAGCTTTTGAAAATCGCTCTCATAGCAACATCAATGAAGGGAACGGAAATCGCCAGTCCCAGAACAACGGCTATAGAGGTCGATACTATGTAAAGGCTGCCGATCTCGCTGTTCCTGAAACCAAGTATTTTTGTAAGCGAGATAGACTGGAAGTTTCTCTCAATGACCTGCTTGCAGAGAACATAAACAACGATAACGAAGAACATAGCTCCGAACCATTTGAAAAGTTCCATCATTCCGCCCATTGAAACTGTAAGCTGGTCGGAAAGTTTGGTATAGTCATCAGCGGTTATAACGGAAACAACATCGTCATCATCAAGCTCCGTAAGCTCCTCATTTGAGAAATAGCCTGTGAAATAATCGGATCTATTGCCGAAAAGCTTGTTGTAATCGTCCAGATTCATAAATATCGCAAGGGACGACTGGTAATCATATACGCCGCCTACCTCAACGGTATATGAGCTGTCACGCTTGTATTTTTCATCAAGCTCTATGCTGTCGCCAGTCCTGATGCCGAACTTCTCGCTTATACCTGTAGAAATAAGCACCTTGCCCTCGGGAATAGCCGAATGGATATATCTGCTGTTTTTCTCGATGCCGTAAACGGAAATACTGTCAGTAAGGAAACCCTCCTTTGAATAATCATAGCTTGACATTGCAAATTTTTCCGCCCGGATATCAGTTACTTCATCAGCCTCCTCATAATCATAGAGAATATACTGATAGCTGCTTATCATATCATTGGTAATAATTTCCTTATACTGGTCAAGCATTCTGGGGAACATATCGCCGAAGCTTATAAGCACCGCTCCGAAAAGTATGCCGATTATCATTACGATATATCCGGGAAGATTAGTAAAGAATATCCTGAGACTGAATCTTGTTTTGAAGGGTATTTTGGTATTGAGGCGCATTGCCTTTTTATTTGTGTTCTTTTTCAGGTCATGACGCAGGAATTTCAGGGGCTTGAGCTTGAGCTTTGAAGTAAGCACCGTAAGATTTATCACAAGCATGAGCAGGATAGGCACAACTGTTGAAAGTACAAATGCGGACGGAACCCATACTGTTGTATAAGTGGTAAGCGAATACGAGCCTAAGTAAAGACCAACGCAGTAATCCTTCATTACAGTGTAGCCGATGATATTTCCGACAATGCCTGCCGCAGCTGTTACTATTACGGGAAGTATCATATAATGCCTGATAAGCTCGCCCTTTGTGTAGCCTGACGCACGGAGCGTACCGATAACTCCCGCTTCGCTGACAATGGTATTTGAAATAGTGACAGCAAAAATAAATGCGATAATAACTATCATCATATAGCACATTACCATTGAGCCTGCTTCATCGCCGCCGATATCATCAATGGCAAAATTTACAGCCTGATTAAGATATCTGGGAACATAATCATCAACAGTGATGATATCGCTCTGATCTATCTCGTCCTCAAAAGCTTCGTCCTCGGGCATTGTGTATTCTTCGCCGTTTATTTCAGCGCTGACAGCGTCCTCAATGATGCCGAAAAGGAAATCATCAAGCTCTGTGGAAAGCTCCTCTTTTGAAGGCTTTTCCACGGAATCAAGGTACCGGTCCTTAAATTCCTCCTCGGTGGGGCCGTCGTACTCTTCATTTCTTACAGCCGCATCAACGGACTTTTCGATAATTCCGAACACAAAGTCATCTGTTTCAACGGAAAGGTCGGACTTTTTGGGCTTCTCGACAGTATCAATATAGCGGTCAATAAACTCCTGCTCGTCGGGAGCGCTGTATTCACTTCCGGTGAGCATCGCATTCACACTGTTCTCAATGATGCCAAAGGTAAAATCATCTGTCTGAACGGAAAGATCGGCTGCAGAGGGCTTTTCGCCTGTTGCCATGTAAAGAGCCGCATATTCCTCCGCACCCTTTGAAATGCTTTCTGAAACCTCGGTAAGCTTCTTTTCAATAGCTGCCTTATACAGCTCGCCATATTCCTCAGCGCCTGTTTCAGCCGCTGCTGTTATCTCGTCAACCTTTTTCTCAAAAGAAGCCTTGTAGATATCCGCATACTCCTCGGAAGCCTTTTCAAGCTTATCGGTAAGAGCGTCTATCTGAACCTGAACAATATCCTCATCGTAATCTGTAAGCTCATCGCTGAGCAGGTCAGTAAACTTTTCCGAGCGCTCGGCTGCCTCCGTATCATCAGCATAGGGAGTATTGTACTGCCATGCGTAGTTATATTTAAGATTTTTGCTTTCTATGGTCTCAAATCCGCCGTCGGTCATTACAGCAACGGAAAAATTGATGGAGTCAAACATCGAGTCCGTGTTGCTCTCAAAAAGAGTGCTGTAATTGGGAAGCGCTATAAAGCCTGTTATTTTCAGTGCTTTTCCCTTGAGGGTAACAGTATCGCCAACTTTTATACCGTTATTTTTGGCAAAAACTCTGTCTATGGCTATTTCATCGTCCTGTGCAGGAAGAGAGCCGCTTAAAAGGCAAGGGGTATTAACAGTGTCCGACTGCTTGAAAACACGGATATCTGCCCCTGTTTCGGCTGTCTTTTCGTCAAAGTACATATTGTCATAGAATGTCAAGTCAATATTGCTTTCAAATGTATTCCGCAGCTCTTCGGGAAGAGGCTTGTCAAAGGTAACATGACCGTCCTCAATATTATAAAGCTCAAAGCTGTCATAATACGCTTTTTTCAGGCTCTCATTTCCAACACGCATACCCGAGCATATGGATATGAGCAGCACCATCATTATAAAAATGGCAATGTATTTGGTAGCGTCCTTTGCAAGCTCACGGGGCAGACGCTTGTTAAGTGGATTTTTCATCTGCACACCTCCGCTTACCAGTCAAGCTCTTCGGCTGAAAGCTTCTTTTCGTTGATTATCTGCTTTCTAACCATGCCGTCACGAAGCTTTACGACCTTGTCTGCCATGTCCTTGATAGCCTCATTGTGCGTTACCATGATGATAGTTGTGTTATATTTCTGATTTACAGTCTCAATAAGCTTGAGTATCTCTTTGGAAGTGTTGTAATCCAGCGCACCTGTAGGCTCATCGGCAAGGAGTATATCCGGGTTATCGATAAGGGCACGGGCAATGGCAACTCGCTGCATCTGACCGCCTGACATCTGGTTGGGCCTTTTGTGGAGCTGATTTCCCAGTCCCACCTTTTCCAGTGCTTCCATGGCTCTCTTCCTGCGCTCCGACTTGGAAACGCCTGAGATGGTCAGTGCAAGCTCAACGTTGGCAAGAACTGTCTGGTGAGGAATAAGGTTATAGCTCTGGAATATGAATAATATTTCCATATATCATGCAAGCAAAACAATTCCATACAATTTATTCATTGACAACAGCATACAGCAATGATATAATAAAGAAAATGAATATAAAAACATCAGGTGTCGGACGTTGGCGTTTATGTTAACGGGTCCGATGAAAAGGGAAACAGGTGAAAATCCTGTACGATCTCGTCACCGTGATAAATGAGCAGAGGGAAATATGCCACTGAGAAATCGGGAAGGCTCCTTTCTGTGATGAAGTTTAAGTCGGGAGACCTGCCTGCTGTTTGTACAAGGAAAGCCACGAGGAATTGGCAGGTACGTTTTTGATATACACCCTTACCATATCTGTCCGTCTCGGCACATTATGGCAAGGGTGTATTTTTTTGAGGTATTATGAATATTGAGAACGTAAGCCCTGCGGATATTGAGCGCAGGAGCATGGAAATAATCGAAAGCGAGCTTGGCAGCACAGAGGGTTTATCCGAGACCGAAAAGCTGATAGTTAAGCGTGTGATACACACCACCGCTGATTTTGACTACAAGCAGAATATGAAATTCTCCGAAAATGCCGTTCAGAATGGGCTTGAAGCACTTAAAAACGGCACTGTTATCGTAACGGACACCCACATGGCGGAATCGGGCATAAGCAAGCCTGCCATGAAAGCGCTGGGCTGCCGTGTCTGCTGCTTTATGTCTGACAGTGATGTTGCGGAAAGGGCAAAGCGTGACGGAACTACACGGGCTGTAGCTTCCATGGATAAGGCTGCGGAGCTTTTCGGTCATGAAAATGTGATATTCGCAGTGGGCAATGCCCCAACAGCGCTTATCCGCCTGGACGAGCTTATAAGGGTTGGAAAGGTAGAACCTGCGCTGATAATCGGCGTGCCTGTGGGCTTTGTAAATGTTGTGCAGTCAAAGGAGATAATCATGGGCGGAAGTGCGCCGTATATCGTTGCAGCAGGCAGAAAGGGCGGCAGCGGTGTGGCGGCTGCCATTTGCAATGCTCTGCTTTACAGGCTGTACGACAGGAAAACAGGCAAAGTAACGGAGAACATAAATGCTTGACGAATACATATACCACGGAAAAGAAAAGCTCCGCTGCGGATATACCACAGGCTCATGTGCGGCAGCGGCTTCAAAGGCAGCTGCGGAAATGCTGCTGACAGGCGAATCTGTACACGAAACTCAGCTTATGACGCCCAAGGGCATTGAGCTTCACCTTTCCACAGAAAATGCTGAGATATCCGAGGCCTGCGCTTCCTGCGCTGTGCGCAAGGACAGCGGCGATGACCCCGACATTACCAACGGCATTCTTGTTTATGCCAAGGCGGAAAAGATACCTTTCGGCATTGAAATTGACGGCGGCAAGGGCATCGGACGGGTCACAAAGGCAGGACTTGACCAGCCTGTGGGAAATGCCGCCATAAACAGCGTTCCTCGCAAGATGATATCGGCGGCGATCACGGAGATATGCGAAAAATACGACTATCACGGCGGGATAAGGATAACGATATCCGTTCCCGACGGCGAGCAGATCGCCTTTAAAACCTATAATCCCCGAATGGGCATTGAGGGCGGCATATCCATAATCGGTACCAGCGGCATAGTTGAGCCAATGAGCAGCCGTGCACTTATAGACACGATTAAAGTGGAGGAGCGCATGAGGCGTTCCGAGGGCAGAAAAAATCTGCTGCTGACCATAGGTAACTACAGCCAAAACTTTCTTGCTGAAAATATGCCTATGATAATGAATTACGGAGTTAAATGCAGCAATTACATCGGCGACGCCATTGATATTGCGCTGGAGCTGGGATTTGAAAGCGTGCTTATAGTGGGGCATATCGGCAAGCTTGTAAAGCTGGGGGCAGGCATAATGAACACCCATTCGGCTCAGGCTGACGGTCGCATGGACGTGCTTGTTACCTGTGGAGTTATGACCGATGTTGACCCTAAGATATTAAAAAAGCTCCCCTCCTGCGCAACGGTAGATGCCGCTCTTGATGAGCTTGACAAGGCAAATGCAGTTGACAGCGTGGCGGCTGTGCTTATGGAAAAGGCTCAGTATTATCTTGATGCAAAGGTCAAGGGAGAGATACCTATAGGCGCTGTAATGTTTTCGGACAAGCGTGGAATTATCGGCATGACAAGCTCTGCAGACGGGATAATCAAAACGCTTATGGAGGAGTACAATGGTTAATTTTGTGGGCGCAGGCTGCGGTGCGGCAGACCTTATAACCGTGCGTGGAAAATCGCTTATTGAACGGGCTGATGTTATTATTTACGCAGGCTCGCTTGTAAATCCGCAGCTGCTGGAATATGCAAAAAAAGACTGCGAGATACACAACAGCGCTTATATGACGCTGGAGCAGGTAATTGACGTGATAAAATCGGCAGAGCATGAGGGAAAAATGACCGTGCGGCTCCACACAGGTGACCCGTCGCTTTACGGTGCAATTCGTGAGCAGATGGACAGGCTGGACGAGCTGGGGATAAAATACGACATCTGCCCCGGAGTAAGCTCTTTCTGTGGGGCAGC
>ERZ825525.2458-NODE-2458-length-11940-cov-3.116365_pt1 | contig 11940 bp, 11 predicted proteins | sample MGYA00519930_ERZ825525 | MGnify/ENA primary metagenome ERZ825525 (study PRJEB31778, sample SAMEA3449203) | human gut metagenome | biome: human gut; feature: human-associated habitat; material: faeces | place: United Kingdom | collected 2010/2012 ... | reverse complement strand
TTCAAGTACTGTCATCTCTTCTGAATCCTCTCTGTGAACCGTAAAGCGGAAACTTTCTTGGAACATTTACGGAAATCCACCCCGGTATTTTGCGGAGTATGGCATTTATTTCCCAGGCTGTAGAACTCTTGAAAAATTCCTTTTTGCCCCCGAGACATTCGCACCATATTTCCATAGCACAAACTCGTGTGCGGGGAACAAGATTGTCGTGCTTTGTAGCGGTGTCAGCATAGAAAAGCAATCTCCTGTCAAGGGAGTATTCATCCCAGTCAACAGGCACAGGCTTGCTGAGAAAATCCTCTATCAAGCCTTGCTTTTCCGAACGCTCATAGTGATCTTCCTGAATATTCTTTGCGTAAGTGAGCATTTCGGGAGACAGAATGATTGGGGTTTTGAGTTTGTAATAATACAGAGCCTCAGCCCATATCTGATCAACCTCATTCGGAAGGTCATACATTACGCTTTTCTGCTGAGGCACTACTCCTACATCGACCGGATAAAAGCGGCGATCACCTGTGCTGTCCTTGAGGAAGCTGTAGGTATTTGTTGTTCCGAAGAACACACAGGTGCGGGGAAGCGTTACCGCATATTTTCCGTATGAAAGTCGTGCTCTGTCTGCCTGACGGGACATAAAGGATTTGATTTCCTCGATCTCGTTTTTCTTGAGAGCGGCAAGCTCTCCAAGTTCAACAAGCCAAGTGCCTTGGATATTCTCAATGGCGCTTCGGTCAAGCGTCTGGATATTATCGGTGTACCACTCGGAGCATTTTGCCATTGTGGAGATGAATGCGGTTTTACCTATGCCCTGCGGTCCTACAAAAACTACAGCAGTATCGAATTTTGTACCGGGAAAGTAAATTCGTGTAACAGCTGCTACAAAAATCATTTTTGTAACTGCTCTTACATAGGCATTATCCTCAGCTCCGAGATAGGTCTGGAAGACAGATTCAAGTCTCGGTATTCCGTCCCAGTTTAAACGGCTCAGATAGTCCTTTACGGGGTGAAAAGGGTGCTGCGCCCAACATTCATTCAGTGCGGAAGTGACTAAGGTCTTTGTGCGTATGCCGATAAGCTTCTCTATGTAGATGAGAAGTCCGTCATCGTCGGCATCCGTCCACTCAAACGCTGTGTTTTCCACCTTGCGGTTTCCCCAAGGAAGCGGGGCTATCGCCATTGGTCTTTTTGTGAAGGTGTTCATATAGAAGCGCCCTTTGAGCTGAGGGTCATTCTCCAACGCTATAAGAACGTTTTCGTATGACTTTACATATGTGTTGTTTCCGTCAACCTTAAGCATAGCCATCCAGGTGGTGACTGCTTTTATGTTGTCGGCAGCAGTGGTAGGCTTTACAGAAGAATCGGGATCCTGGGCAACGGCACCGACCTCCGCAAAATCTTCATAGACCTCAGCGGCTTTTTCGGTACGCATCTGCATATTAACGGTTGCGTCGGCGATTGCAAGCTCTTTCATCTTTGCAAAAGAAGGAAGCTTGTGAGTTGGAGTCCCTTCCTTTGCTGACTCGTCAAGCTGACCGTAAAGGTGAATCCTTATGAGGTCAAAAGCATTGCAGAGTGTATCGCAGGCAGGGTCTGTTGCGTGGTGCGAGTATAGATATTTGTTATCATAGACAATCGCACCGCCTGTTGTAGAACCTCTGGAGTAGGTGTATCTGTTTTCTCCTGCGGGAACATAAACGCCCGGAATAAACTTGTCTATCGCTTCTTTGATTGAATATACTCGGCAGAAAGCTCCGACAATGCCCTTTTTCGCCAAAGGATCTTCCTGCTTTGATGCAGGGGCGTGACTGATATCTTCTGTCGGGCATTTAGGCCATTCAGAGAAATTACGCCAGTCACAATACATTTTCAGTATTGCGTCAACGTCAATGAAGCCACCATCGCCCCATTTATAGACATACTGTGAGTCCGATGAAACGGAAGGCCAATACATTATGCGGCTGACATCGAATGTAGTACGGTCATACCACAGCATATCAGGAGCAATTATCTGTGCGACCTTCCGGGCTACAGGCTCATATTCATCAGCAGTAACTGAACGGTTCAGCGGTAATACAGCTCTCAGTCTCGGAGCATCGGGACGGTGCTTTCTGGTGGAATATACGCATACGCTTATTCCGAGAGAAAGCAATTTATTTACTGCTGTGTCCGTCTGACCTGCAGGAATGGAGTCCATATCCAGCGTGATAAGATCTCTGAACTCAACGTAGCCGGCTTTTCTGATACCGTTGAACATCTTGCCACCGATGAAGCCACCAACATCTTTAAGATTGTCACGTTTGCTCTTGGGAGCGGACAGATATTGTGCAAGAGTTTCAGTGCTGCGTACTGGTGTAGCAAGCTTTGAATAAAACTCGGACAGCATCATTGTGCTGACGGTACATTTTTCATCGAACCTTGACTTAACTATCGATAAAGTGATTTGCTTATCGTTTTCGATAAAGATTACCCCCTTCTTCAATCAATCCTTCTTGAAGTACGGGCTTATGTAGCCTTCGGCATTAAGAGGGATATCGGGCGCCCACGATACAGGGTATTTCATAATTTCGCAGACAAGTTCAAGGGGACTTTTCCCTTTTGCTTCTACCGCCTGCATCATTTCCGTAGTCCAGCAGGAAATAACCTCATCGTGAACGTGAAAGAGAATTTGTATTCCCGAACATTCAAGTTGTCGAATCTTCTCGGCAAGAATGTCTCTTGCTAAGGCTTGTACAATATTCTCAGTTAGTTTTCCGCCGTAAGTATTAAGCTTAGTCCAGTGCTGCTTGTCATATCCGAGAAATTCTATCTGAGAGCCATATGCTCCGGGGACGACACGGGGACAAGCGTAATATATGGCTCGTCCGCTCGGAAGACTTATTGTAAGAAAATCAAGACCGGATAGCTGACATCTTCGGAATATAATATTATTTACTCCAACGGGAGCACCTGTCTGAATTACTGTTACCGCTGCGGAATTGAACTTTTCCCAAAGAGAAGCTATTGATTTATTTGCTGTTCTCCAGCGTGATACAATATCTTTAAGCTCCTGGGCTGATAAGTTCATTTTGTCAGCACCCATTGCTATGAGCGCCCCCACACCTCCTTGATACCCTAAAGCGAGTTCAGCGATTTTGCCTTTGGCTCGCAGTTCGTATTCAGGATTGCCTTTTTTTATTCGTTCTATAGGAACATTGAACATTTGTGAAGCTGATGCTTCGTAGATTTTACCGTGCGAACGAAAGACATCAAGGCGCCATTTTTCATCAGCAAGCCAAGATATCACTCGTGCTTCTATGGCTGAGAAGTCTGCATCCACAAGCATACAACCTTTTGGAGCTATGATTGCAGAGCGTATCAGCTGCGATACAGTGTCGAGGACATCATCTCCATAAGCCTCTATTAAGCCTGTCTTGTCCTTTTTCTTAACAAGAGCTATGGCATTATCAAGATCCTCTATATGTACACGAGGAATGTTTTGCGGCTGGATAAGCTGTCCTGACCACCGACCCGTGCGGGCTCCGTAGTATCGGAGAGTTCCTTTTGCTGTTCCGTCGGTGCATATGCTGTCAGCCATAGCTTGATATTTTGTGACTGATGTTTTTCCGGTGGAAGCTCTCAGCTCCAACACCTTATGCACGTGCGGCGGCAGGTCGGTTCGGGCTCTTAATTCTGCAAGGCTCTCTTTTTTCAGGCTGTCAACTTGGAAGCCTAATTGCTCAGTGAGCCAGGAGCATAAGGTCTTGTCCGTTGGTTTAGTCAGATGCGTTAATGCTGTAAGCTGATTGGTAAGCATCTCTTTTTCCTCTGCGGCTATAAGATTTGCTTTATCAACAAGCTCTTTGTCAATGGTAACGCCTCTGCTCACTATGATCTCGTTGAGCCGCCAGTCATCAAAGACCTGTTTTGGAACGGGAAAGTCCCGAAATCTATCTTCAATGGCTTTTTCGGCTACGACATCCTGCATATTGTACTTTTTGAACAGTGCCCATTTTTCAGGTTCGTGTTCGGGAAGGATTCGTGTCCTCCAGCCATTTGTACGTTTTGGCTCGTGCAAGCAGCAGAACAATGCAATAAGTGCTTTACCTGTTCTGTCTTTCGCCTGATCCTGCGGAAGCTGTAGGGCGATGCCACACTCTCTAAGTGATGTAGGATATGCAAGATACGCAGCGTGAACCATAGTGCATTCCCACTGTTTCAACCAGTCATTTCTCTGTTCTTCTGTGAGATGAAAGTACTTGCTGAGTGCAAACCACTCAAAAGAAGCGTTGAATGCGTGCTTGACTACAGTAGGGTCAAATAAGTCGGAAACAAAGCTTTCGGGAAGCAGCTCTCCTTCTTTCAGAGATACCAGCGATACATCAGCATCGGGTGTGCATTCACTGTATGCAACAAGCATTATTTCAAATGAAGCATCGTCAATGTATCGGAAATGTCCGACCTTTCCGATGTCCACTTCGGAATAGGTTTCTATATCAATAGAAATGTGCCTCATACCGTACCTTCTTTCTGCTTTGTTTATTGGTGCGCCGAAGGAGATTCGAACTCCCGACCTGAGGTTTAAAAGACCGCTGCTCTTCCAACTGAGCTATCGGCGCATATCGGGCAGGAGAGCCTGCCCTTTATTTGGAGGTCACTTGTGTGATTAACGGTTTGCCGCTTTGTGGAGACTGAAAATTGCCGCCAGAGTCATAAGGTCAGACAACTCTTTGTCCCCATCGACAAGATCAAGCAGCATTTTGTTTTTGGCGTCTTCCTTTTTCGCTGCAGATGCTTCCTCTGACTTGCCTTTCTCTGTCACGGAAGAGTCATTTTCCATTTTTGAGATTTTTTCGTCCGCTTCTTTTAACGTGTCGGTAATCAAGTCAACAGGAATCTTGAGTTCCCTACACACGTAATATACGCCTGTGCAAAGCAGGCTTGCTACATCAAGAATAGAAGCGTGCTCCATACGAATAGACACACCTTTTGTTCCGATTGTGATCTCAATGTTTTTTCTGCCATACTCGTTCATCCTTTCAAATTATCAAATTTATTATCAAACTTTTTTGCAAGCAAGACTTGAACTCGCATCTAAGCCTTCGGGCTGTCGGTAATAGCCATTATACGATTGCGGCAGGGTGACAGCGGAGTGACAGCTCCGCTGCCGTATCTTGAAAATTTTAAGGAGAATATCGGCTTGCCATAGCCGATGGTTGGGATAGAGGGATTTGAACCCTCGCAGCTTGCGCCCTGACGGAGTCAAAGTCCGTTGCCTTACCGCTTGGCTATATCCCAGTATCGAGGCTGCCTTTGGAGGGAAACAGCCTCTTTTTCTTAGCCCTTAAGCGCCATAATTGCCGCTCATATAGGCATTGGGGTCGAATGCGTTAGGGTCATAAGGAGCCTGATTATACTGGGGCTGTGCATAGTTCTGGGGAGGAGCCTGGTTGTACTGAGGCTGATTGTAGTTCTGAGGAGGAGCTTGATTGTACTGAGGCTGATTGTAGTTTTGGGGAGGAGCCTGATTGTACTGAGGCTGATTGTAGTTCTGGGGAGGAGCCTGATTATACTGAGACTGTGTGTAGCCCTGTGCGGGTGCACTGTAGCCTGCAGAACCGCAGTCGGCAAAATCGTCGGCAGCGCTTGTCTGTCCTCCGAGAGCTTCGCCCTCACGGGTTATCATAATATTTCCGAGGGAGCAGGCAATACCACGATTACCGTTGCTGTCATAGGGGTAAAAGTTGATAACTACTCTGCCGTAGTCGCCGCTCTTCACTGAACCGTCGGGCAGAACGCATTTGACATTAGATTGATGAACGACCTGAGGCTTCCATTTGGACTTTGCGGAAATTACCCAGCAGCCTTTGCATTCAGCTCCGTAAGGCTCTCCGCTGCGCTCTCTTACGCCATCGCCGTCATATACAGTAATTGCAGGATTGGGAGGGCAAGCACCCTTCCAAGGACCTCTGACACCCTCCTGCTTTGCTGCTTCGATAGCCTGCATTATTTCCTGATACACAGCTACATCAGTCTTAGGGAGAAGAAGCGTTGCGGAATACTTTGCTTCCGATGCACCCTCCTGTGCATAAGGCTGGTCGATATGGACATAACTGAGACGTACCTCAGAAGTCATAACCTTAAGAATATCACCTTTAAACATATAGGCATTCCTCCTTGTTTATTTATTTTCTGTAATTGTGGGAGCGGCTACATCTGCAAAGTCCGACTCTGCAGAGTGGTCAATAGCCTTTCTCTTGTCCGACTCAGGAGCAAGAGCGGGTTTTCCGGACTTTTTGCTTATCCAAGGCTTACAGATATTGCCAAAGTCCTTTTTGCCTATGATCTTCTCCGCTTCGGTAAGCGATACAGGTGTTGTCTTGTAAAGCAGGGATTTGTCAATTCCCGTCTGCTTACAAAGTTCTCCGAAAGCGGCATCTACATCGGTAAGGCAACGGGTAGAACGTCCTTCTACCATTTTCCAACCCTTAACAGGATGACCGCCCTGTATCTCAAACTCTACACGAGCCTTGAGCTTTTCTATCCAGGCACTGAGCTCTGATACCTTTGCGTAGAGGTCTCCGAGTTCGTCATTTGTGAGAGTATCGGTATCCTTGTCCGCATAGTCGGTAGTGAAATCAGCATAGACGGAGGCAAACTTTTCCCGCCAAGCAGAACACTGTGTAAAGTTGGGGCAAAAGCCCTCCTTGCACCATTTGCCGGGGACTCTGTCCTTACAGCCTGCATTGATTTTATTTACTGCGGGCTTGACAGTGTTTTCAATCCAGTCCAACAGCTCAGCGGTGGTGATAACATCTGTTGTTATGCTGTTGAGATTGGGCTGTACTATGCACATTACGACCTTATTGATGTCATAGAACATCGGGTTTACTACACTGTGCAGTGCACCATAGGCGTAGAGACGCATCTGAGGATTGCCCTCTGCGGATACCGGAACGCCCGAACCGTTCTTGTAGTCTATGACAGTGAGAGTGTCACCGCCGAGAAGAATGCAGTCCGATGTTCCAAAGCCGTCAGCTCCGCAGATATCATCATAGCTTATCTTCTGCTCTATGTAGGCAATAGGCTGCGTGTCATAATGCGTAAGACTAAGCTCCTTGACGGTTTCAAGATACTCGTTGCTGCTTGACAGCATATCATCAGTGTAAAGCACATTTGCCTGTATCTGAGACAGACGCTCAGCAAATTCCTCCGACGAAATCTGACCAAAGTAAAGCCTGAGCTTTATCTCGCACAGCTCGTGTGCGAGAGTTCCTGTCTCAGCATACTTGCTTGACCTGTCCGGTATCTGCTGTCTTGCGATAGCAGAAAAGGGGCAGTTTATCCAGGAATGGGAGGACGAAGGTCCGAAGCATTTGGAGTGAGCTGAGGTCTCAGCTTTGGAGGAGATGTTCCCAGTATCTGTTAAGTTCTCTGCTCCACTCATACGGCGCACCCCATCCCTCTAAGAGAATTTGCAAATTCGGGGTAGGAGGCTTCGGGTAAAGCGTTGAGGTTGTCAACACCGAAACGAGCAAGTAATTCCCGTATCGAAGCCGAGCGGGCCGGGGATGAACTGGCAAAAAGCTGGAGTGCACTCTGAAGCTGTTCCTTCTTGATCACGGGAGCGGAAGCAGGTATGTTGTTGGGCATCGGCGTGTACGACATTGAAGTCTGCTGATACTGGGGAGTTGTTGACATTGCCGACAATGCTGCAGGAGAGGGGACGTTCTGAGGCACAATAGGAGCAGGCGTGCTCTGAGGAGCTGCAGGTGCTGCCGTCTGCTTTGCGTAAGGTGCAGTATTGGGAGCGGCGGTGTAAGGCGTAGGTGCGGAACTCTGAGCTGTGGAAGATACGGAGCAGGCGTTAGGGTGCGCAACGTGAGGGGGAACTGCGCCCAAAGGCTCTGTCGCAGGACCGTAAGTTCCGTCAGGACGAAACTCTGTCCACTGTTCAGGATTGTTGTTGAGGGAGTCGCACAGCTGCTGCATTCCCTCGGCATTGAGTTTGTCAAAGAACTCAATCATTTTTGCTGCCTGCGCTGAATTCACACAGGCAAAGGATACTGTAATTGCTGTATTAGGCATAAAAAGCCCTCCTTTCCGATTAACAAATGTCAAGATTGGGTATATAACAAATAGTGAGTGACAGTGTTGCATGTGGTAGTTCTTTGTGCTTGTAGTTGAAACACCAGACTATTCAGACACATTTCTTTAAGCACAGTTTTTGGAAAGAACTGTACTCTTTTCCTCCAGCTGTTTTCTGCGTTTGATTACTGAAAGATTGTGCTTTATTTTGCCTACCGCATCCGCAAGATCTGCTGCGGCGAGAAAGCCGATGAATATGCTTGCAGTTGCATCACCGTCAGCAAGGCAAGCGGTCAGGATTGAAAGGGCTGTCAGAAGAATAAATCCCAGGAGCGGACTTGCCGCATTATGTAGCTTCATGCTGTTGCCTCCTTTCCCAGAGTGCTGTTGAAGTAGTCAATGGTTCTACGAACCATTACTTCATCGCTTAGTGCGAACTTGACGAATTTTTCCATATCGTCGGGGTGATCGCAGGTTATTTCAGCAGGAGGAAAACCGTCAAATAAATGGTCAAGACCAACACCCATTTCCATTTGTTCTACTATGTCAAAGTTGATTTTTGCTTTGATCTTTATCATTGAGGTTTCCTCCCTTCGATTTATTTGTTGTTATTCTCGCAAACAAGGTCGTTTATGGAGCAGTCGAGAACCTCGGCAAGTCGTATCAGCATATTCATACTTGGGGTTTTTATACCGGTTTCCATTGCACCAACCATCTGCTGCGATACGAATAGCTTGTCCGCAAGCTCCCTTTGGCTGAGCCCAGCTTTGGCTCTAAGGTATGCAAGATTTTCTCTAAATGCCATTTTATAGCCTCCTTCGATATCCACTTTCAGCGGTCCTTATACCGTTCTCCTATCCCTTATGGGTGCCGGCGAGCTTTCTGTTCGTTGTCATAGGACAATTTGTTTTCTGTGGAGCATTAAAATTTAACAGATTGTTTGCATTGGTATAACAACAGCAAGGTTAATTCAAATCTGATGTTGTTGTATAATATAACTGTCAGGAAATAAAATACGGCAACTCTCATGACGAGGGTGCTTTCGTTATACCCTTTTTAACAATCTCGGTTGTTGTTATGGTCTTATTATAATTCTAAAATAAGAATTTGTCAAGCGGAATGGTTCTAATTTCAGAACTTTGTTGATTTTGCACAGAATACAGGAGTGATTTTATGACTTTTTTTGAAAGGTTTGACGCGGAATGTAAGAAACAGGACACTACGCCTACCGCATTACTGAAATCTCTTAATATAAGCACCTCAAAATTAACTGCTTGGAAGAAAGGATCGATGCCAAGTTCTGAATGGGTAATTCTAATTTCAGAAGAGTTGGGCGTATCGATAGAATACCTGCTTACAGGAAAAGACACCTCTTCGGTTCCTGAGCTCCGCCAATACCACAGCAATCATTCGGAAACCGATGAAATAAGCAAGAGATATAATACCATTTGCAAGGTCATGCGCTTAATTCACGGAAAAAAGAAAGCATTTGCTATCTTATCGGCAATCAATCTTCCAAACGATAAGCCTGTAGCCTTTTCAAAAGCTCAGATTGCGTATCTTGCTTACAAAACCTGCGTTAATGAAGCTTTCTTCAATGATGAAAGCCTCGTCGAATGCGATCCAGAGCAGCTTGAAAAGAAAAGGCGGGCGTATGCTATGGAGCTCGACTATGAGGATTTACAGGATTTGGAACGAGCATATCCGGAATCCGAGGTTTGGGAGAAAAATTATAAGCATCTTTACTTTGAAGCGATGCAGATGGGGTTAAATATGGCAGTCTTTGAAGAAATAACCAATACTCTTTCACGATTCAGTAATGAAGAACAAGTTGAGATCAAGGTTATCTTTGAAGAAGCTGTCAAACGGTATGAGGACAAGATCAAAAGGCGTATGGCTCAGGAATTTGATGATATATCTGCCGAAAGAAAAGGCGAGGTATCGTGATGACAAAAAGCAAGATTTAAAGGGGATAATGTAATATGAAAAAAGTAGTTATTTGTGCAACAGCTTTTTTATGTGCGTTTCTTGCTGCTTGCTCGGATGAAAAGGGTTCGATTTATTACACAACAACAGAAACGACTACGGAAGCTACTATTCCGCATGTAGAGCTTGAAAGCCCAGATGTCCGTAATGTTATGTGGGGTATGACTGGACCTGAAATCGCTGTGCAAGAAACAGAAGGTTCATTAACATCTTGCGAAGATGGCTTTAGAGTATGGAACGTTTCGCTTGCAGGATATGATGATTGGGATGTAACGTATGTGCTTACAGATGGTAAATTGACATCTGTAGAATACAATACCTCGTATGCAAATTCAAGGGATTTATTTGCACATATTGTTGAGCTGTTTGGCAAGAAGTACATACATCGTATTCAGCGATGCCAGGTCCTTCCGACTTAGCTATGGGAACCGCTACATGGAAAGCACCTACAGCAAATATTTCGCTTAAGGGTGTAGAAAATACTCTTGACGGAAATATTTATGGACGCTGCTCTGTTGTTTTTGAACAGGCTGATAACGCAGGAGTTGTTGTGAATGACATTGATGAGGCTGAAGAGTCATATGATGCTAAGCCTGGGGGCTCAGTTGAGAGTAAGAGTCTTAAATATACAGTTCCTTATGGTGAAGTCCTGGATATAAACGAAACAGGTGACACACTGATTATCAAGACAAAGATTACATCTTCTTTCAGTAACCACGCTACCGTAAGTCAAAACTTCCAGAACCTTGAAGACCTTATAGTCAATCAGGGTTGCAGCAAATATAACGAGATACAGTATTGGGCTGTTGCCGATATGTCAGATGGAAGCGAAAGCAAGGTTGTTGCCTTTACTGCTCCGAAGAGCACCATTGACGGAATTAAGGACGGCAGCATCTCAGCTATTGCCTATCTTGATGAATACGGGTATCTCGATGACGTTTATATCCTGCCAAGCCTTAAAGATTAACAGAGTGTTGGGACGGTGAATGCCTTGCGGATAATGAGAAGCGCAGAATACGAAGCTTTTGTAGCAGAAAGTCAAGTACAGCAAGTTTTGATAGATGACTTGAAAAAAGAAAACGCTGCTCTGAGCAGAACAGCCGCATTCTACAAGTCTGAAGCCGAAAAAGCACAACGTGAGATCCAAAGACTTAATGCTGAGTTGAAAAAGACCGTTGATAATCTTGAATCCCAAAAAAGTGGGTTTATCAGTCAAATTATTGATATGTATTCCCAAATCGACAAGTTGGAGGAAAAGAACGATAAGCTGCTTCGGGAAAATGAAAAGCTTAAAACTTCCAAAGCGAGAACGGCAAAAGGAAAGCAACCTATGCCGACGGTTGTTGCTGCGAATATGGTTTTAAACGTTGATGCTGCTATAGACAACCTCAAAATGGCAGAAGTCAAGGTTGACGAAGATAAGCTTGTAGCTATAGAGACAGATCCTGAGCCGCCGCTCAAACGCAAGTATGATTTTTCGGAAAAGTGTCTCAGAGGCGATTACATAGCTTTCGACCTTGAAACGACAGGCCTTTCCCCGAAGACCGATTATATCATTGAGCTGACTGCTGTACGTTTCAGAGACTTTAAGCCTGTATCGGCATTCTCAACGCTTATCAATCCCATTATGGTGGATATTCCCTCGAATATAACCAGAATAACAGGTATTGACGACAGTGACGTATTGGGTGCGCCGATGATACAGCAGGTAATGCAGTCGTTTACAGAGTTCATAGGCGATGATGATATGGTTGGTCATAACATAAGAGCCTTTGACCTCAAATTCCTGTATCGGTTTGGCTTTGAAATGGACGAGTCTCCCCGAAATTACTATGACACTCTGAGTATGGCCAGAAAGCTTATACCCGAAGGAGCGGATGAGAATAACAAGCT
>ERZ825525.2454-NODE-2454-length-11950-cov-2.868852_pt1 | contig 11950 bp, 10 predicted proteins | sample MGYA00519930_ERZ825525 | MGnify/ENA primary metagenome ERZ825525 (study PRJEB31778, sample SAMEA3449203) | human gut metagenome | biome: human gut; feature: human-associated habitat; material: faeces | place: United Kingdom | collected 2010/2012 ... | reverse complement strand
ACCGAGCCGTGACTGGCTGAATATAGTCAAGAGTACACAGGCAAAAAATAAGATCAACCAGTGGTTTCGCAGTGAGTTAAAGGAAGAGAACATTGTAAAGGGAAAAGAACTGATCGCCCAGTACTGTAAGACGAAGAATATCAATCTTTCCGATATCAATAAACCGGAGTATCAGAGTAAGATACTGCATAAATACGGCTTTCATGACTGGAATGCGTGCCTTGCGACACTCGGCCACGGCGGTTTAAAGGAAGGTCAGATCGTAAACCGCATGCTGGAAGAATACCATAAGGATCATCCGATCCAGATGACGGACGCGGATGTGCTGGAAGCAGTGGCGGAAAACAAGGAAAAAGCGGCGGCAACACCGGTTGTCCGTTCAAAGAGTGGCATCATTGTCAAGGGACTTTATGATGTGGCAGTGCATTTTTCCAAATGCTGCAGCCCGGTGCCGGGAGATGAAATTGTAGGATTTGTCACAAGAGGCCGTGGTGTATCTATTCATCGTACCGATTGCATTAATATCATGAACCTTTCCGAGCTGGAAAAAGTGCGTTTGATTGATGCAGAGTGGCAGCAGGGCGCAGAGCAGGGTGACAATGGACTTTATCTTGCTGAGATTAAAATATTTGGTAATAACCGTACCGGACTTTTAGTAGATATTACCAGAATTTTCACCGAACGGGAAATTGATATCAGTTCCATTAATTCCAAGACCAGTAAACAGGGTGTTGCGACCATTTCTATTTCCTTTAATACCAAAGGCAAAGAGGAATTGAGCAGCTTAATAGAAAAAATCCGTCAGGTAGAGAGCGTGATTGATATTGAACGTACTACCGGCTGATAGAGCATTAGCAAAATAAATTGCTGATTTATGAAAAAAAGTCAAAGTCAGTTATTATTATAGAAGAGGAAAATTATGACAGAACAGACAGAAGTATTACGATATATTGTGGGACCGGTCTGCACCAACTGCTATCTTCTGGTAAATCATAAGACAGGAGAACTTCTTGTGGTAGACCCGGGAGACCAGGCACAGTTGATTGAAAAGCAGATTGAGAAAACCGGAGCAAAACCGGTGGCAATCCTTCTGACCCATGGACATTTTGACCATGCAGGAGCAGCAGAAGCGCTTGCAGATAAATACCAGATTTCCATTTATGCCCATGAGGCAGAGAGGGAGACCTTGGAAGACCCGGGACTTAACCTTTGCGGGATGATAGGAGAGCATAAGGTCTATCATGCAGATATTTTCGTAAAAGACGAAGAAGTATTAAATCTTGCAGGATTTTCCATCCGTGTATTTTTTACACCGGGGCATACCATTGGCGGATGCTGCTATTATATTGCAGATGAGAAGATTCTTTTCAGCGGAGATACGCTGTTTCAGGAATCTGTGGGAAGAACCGATTTCCCAAGAGGAAGTGCATCGGATTTAATCCGGGCAATCAGAGAAAAACTGATGCCGCTGCCGGATGATGTGACCGTGTATACCGGACATGACGAAAGCACTTTAATAGGCTATGAGCGGATGCATAATCCGTATTTATAAGGACGAACCATGATAACAGTATTATTAGATAAAGCAGAATTTGAATATGATATCCATTCGCTGGTAAAGGCATTTTATCCGAAGGAAGAGGTATATGTTTCCACGAAGGATAAGGAGAAAAAAGAAGAGCCGGTACATTATCACATGGATGTACAGTTTGCACCGGAAGAAATCATTTTTTCCTGGAAACGGGTGGAGGCTTCGGAAGACAATGCGAATCAGACCGGAATTACAAAATGTGTAGCAGTAGATTATACAAACCGCAAGGAGACCAAGAACAGTTTAAAGCGGACACTGTATCGGTTATTGTCAGAATATACCGGAGTGGAGCTTCCTTGGGGAAATCTTACCGGTATCCGCCCGACCAAGATTCCGATGGCACTTTTAGAAGAGGGTAAGAGCGAGGAAGAAATTGCCCGCTATATGAAGGAAACGTATTTTACCTCCGATGAGAAGATAAAGCTCAGTATTGAAATTGCAGAGCGGGAGTTGGAACTTTTACACAAATTAGACTACGAAGAAGGCTACAGCCTTTATATTGGAATTCCATTCTGCCCGACGACCTGCCTTTACTGTTCCTTTACTTCTTATTCCATGTCAGCCTGGAAAAACCGCATGGATGACTATTTAAGCACACTGGAAAAGGAACTGGATTATACAGCAGTCAAATTTGCACATAAGAAATTAAACAGCATTTATATCGGTGGTGGAACACCGACCACATTAAATCCGAAACAGTTAGACAGATTGATTCGAAAGATTAAATGTAGTTTTGATTTATCAGATTTAGTGGAATTTACAGTGGAAGCCGGAAGACCGGACAGTATTACAAAAGAGAAGCTTATGGTGCTTCGCAATCATGATATCAGCAGAATTTCCATTAATCCACAGACCATGAAACAGGAAACTCTGGATTTGATTGGACGACATCATACCGTACAGCAGACCATTGACAGCTTTTATCTGGCAAGAGAATTAGGCTTTGATAATATCAATATGGATTTAATCGTAGGACTTCCGGGAGAAAGTCTTTCGGATGTAGCAGATACCATGGAAGTAATCCGGAAGTTAGCACCGGATAATCTGACGGTTCACTCACTTGCCATCAAGCGTGCAGCAAGGCTGAATATACAAAGAGAGCGTTATCAGGATTTTGAAATTGTCAATACCGCAGACCATATCGCACTGACTTCGAAAGTGGCAGAAGAAATGGGCCTTTTCCCATATTATTTATACCGCCAGAAGAATATGGCAGGCAATTTTGAAAACGTAGGCTATGCAGCACCGGGAAAAGCCGGTGTATACAATGTTCTTATTATGGAAGAGAAACAGAGTATTGTAGCCTGTGGTGCTGGTGCATCCACGAAGCGTGTCTGGGTACAGCCAAATCCCGATGGCACACACCGGATTGAACGTGCCGAGAATGTCAAGGATGTGGCACAGTATATCACAAGGATTGATGAGATGATTGAACGGAAGAGCCGGCTCTTTACAAAGGAATAAAAGCGGTTGACATATCAGAACACGAAAAATATAATAGTTCTGTATGAATACAAATATATAATAAGAAAAATAGATAAAATGCTTATCTCGGAAAATGGAGGAAATTTCATGGCATTGAGTAAGAAGCCGGTTACAGGCATGAAGGATATTTTACCGGAGGAGATGCAGATTCGTGATTATGTGCAGAATGTAATCAAAGAGACCTACCGGAGTTTTGGATTTACACCAATTGAAACTCCTTGTATGGAGAATATTGCAAACCTCACCAGCAAACAGGGTGGAGAAAATGAAAAACTCATTTTCAAAGTATTAAAACGTGGTGAAAAGCTGAACTTAGAGACAGCAGAAAAAGAAGAAGATGTAGTGGATTTTGGTATGCGTTACGACCTTACCGTTCCGCTGGTACGATTCTATTCCAATAACAGTAACCAGCTCCCATCCCCGTTTAAGGCATTACAGATGGGAAATGTGTGGCGTGCTGACCGTCCTCAGAGAGGGCGTTATCGTCAGTTCATGCAGTGCGATATTGACATTTTAGGAGAGCCGTCCAATCTGGCAGAGATTGAGCTGATTCTTGCAACAACTACAACCCTCGGCAAGATTGGATTTAAGAATTTTGAAATCCGAATCAATGAACGCCGTATTTTAAAAGCAATGGCAGCTTACAGCGGATTTCCGGAAGAAAGCTACGACCTTGTATTTATCATCTTAGACAAGATGGACAAGATTGGGCTGGACGGAGTCGCAGAAGAACTGAAAAAGGAAGGTTTTGCAGAAGAAGCGGTCGATAAGTACTTATCCTTATTTGAAAAAGCAGAAGGTACCGAAAACGGACTGGTTACCTTATGTGATACATTAATTGAAGCAGGATTCTTAGAGGAAGAAGTAAAGCAGAACCTGACAGAGATTATCGACAGCGTAGAAGCAACCAAAGCAGCAGACTTTAAAATGGTATTTGACCCGACTTTAGTGCGTGGCATGGGTTATTATACAGGAACTATTTTTGAAATAGCTATGCCGGAGTTCGGTGGAAGCTGTGGCGGCGGTGGCCGTTATGATAAGATGGTTGGAAGATTTACCGGCAACGATGTACCTGCATGTGGATTTTCCATCGGTTTTGAAAGAATCATTCTTCTGCTCTTAGAGAGCGGATTTAAGATTCCGGGACAGGCAGCGAAGAAGGCATATCTCATCGAAAAGGGATATCCGGCTGATAAGCTGCAGGAGGTAATTGCACAGGCTCAGAAGGAACGTTCCGAAGGAACCCAGGTATTAGTGGTTCGTATGAATAAGAACAAGAAGTTCCAGAAGGAGAAGCTTACGGCAGAGGGTTATGAAGAATTTGTGGAGTTTTTTAACAGATAGTCTGTTTTTCTGCAAGAAGCAGAAAATGGAATGATTTTGATAAGATTTTTAGGAGGATAAGAAAATGTCAGAATCCATGCAGGGATTACACAGAACCCATAGATGTACAGAAGTATCCAATGCCAATATTGGAGAAAAAGTTACCGTCATGGGCTGGGTACAGAAAAGAAGAAATTTAGGAAGTCTTATATTTATAGATTTAAGAGACCGTTCCGGAATTCTGCAGCTTGTATTCGACGAGCCAAAGGGAGGAAGCGAAGGCTTTGCCAAAGCGGGAACACTGCGTAGCGAGTTTGTTATTGCAGTCGAAGGAACCGTGCAGAAGCGTTCTGCAGCAGTTAATGAGAATTTAAAGACCGGTGATATTGAGGTAATTGCTGAGAGTATCCGTATTCTCTCAGAATCACAGACACCGCCATTTCAGATTGAAGAGAACAGCCAGACCAAAGATGAGATTCGTTTAAAATATCGTTATCTTGATTTACGTAGACCGGATATCCAGCGTAACCTGATGCTGCGTAGTAAAGTAGCATATCTGATGCGTGATTTTATGGCAAAAGAAGGTTTCTTAGAGATTGAAACTCCGATTCTTTGTAAATCTACACCGGAAGGTGCAAGAGATTATCTGGTGCCAAGCCGTATACATCCGGGCAGCTTTTATGCATTGCCGCAGTCACCACAGCTTTTCAAACAGCTTCTGATGGCATCCGGATATGACCGTTATTTCCAGATTGCAAAATGTTTCCGTGATGAGGATTTACGTGCAGACCGTCAGCCGGAATTTACCCAGGCAGATATGGAGCTTTCTTTTGTAGATATTGATGATGTATTAGATGTCAATGAGCGTCTGTTAAAATACATTTTCAAAGAAGCCATCGGTGTAGATGTAGAACTTCCACTTAAGAGAATGCCTTGGCAGGAAGCAATGGATCGTTTTGGTTCTGATAAGCCGGATACCCGTTTTGGAATGGAATTAAAGGATGTATCTGATATTGTAAAAGATTGCGGTTTTGGTGTATTTACCAGTGCGTTAGAGCAGGGTGGTTCTGTCCGTGGTATCAATGCAGAAGGACAGGGCGCAATGCCAAGAAAGAAGATTGACAAGCTGGTAGAGTTTGCAAAAGGCTATGGAGCAAAAGGACTTGCTTATCTTTCTGTACAGGAAGATGGCAGCTATAAATCATCCTTTGCAAAATTCATGACAGAAGAGGAATTGAAGAATCTGGTAGCAGCAATGGACGGAAAGCCGGGAGACCTGCTTTTATTTGCAGCAGACAAGAATAAAATTGTATGGAATGTATTAGGTGCACTTCGTCTTGAAATTGCCAAAGAATTAGACCTCTTAGACCCGAACCAGTATAATTTCCTCTGGATTACAGAGTTCCCATTGTTAGAGTGGTCAGACGAAGAGAATCGTTATATGGCAATGCATCATCCGTTTACCATGCCAATGGAAGAGGACTGGGATAAGATTGATACAGATCCGGGTGCAGTACGTGCCAAAGCATATGACATCGTATTAAATGGTACCGAGTTAGGCGGTGGTTCTGTCCGTATCCACCAGAGTGATATTCAGGAGAAAATGTTTGAGGTTCTTGGCTTTACAAAAGAGAGAGCACATGAGCAGTTTGGATTCCTTCTGGATGCATTCTCCTATGGTGTACCACCACACGCAGGACTGGCTTATGGTCTTGACCGTCTGGTTATGCATATGGTACATGCAGATTCCATCCGTGATGTTATCGCATTCCCGAAAGTAAAGGATGCATCCGACCTTATGTCCAATGCCCCGGATATCGTAGATGAGAAGCAGTTAGAGGAACTGTGCATCAAAGTGGATGAGAAAGAAGTAGAAGAAAAAGAAGCAGAAGAAGCTGCAGAAAAATAAAGAAACAGATAAAGCATGTTTCTCACATAAATAAAAGAGTTATTGTATCACAGAATTTTAAACCGTGGTACAATAACTCTTTTTGATTTACGCGAGTAGCGAGAAAAATCGCATGCTTGCATGCAGATTTGGCGAGCACCGCGATAACTCGGGAAACCTGCAAAAGTGAGTTTCTCGTTGTTGCATTTTGTGACAACATATTGTATACTATTCCTGATTCATAAGTTTTTTGTAACCATATGTTGATTTAGGCAACCGTTTATGAGACAAGGAGAGAGATTTATGAAGCAGCATAACAGCGCTGTGATTAAGAAGGATGCAGCACAGTTTGAAAAATGGTGTTTTCAGCAGACTGTGGAACTGGAACATACAAGGAGAGAACTGGAAAATTCCAAACGCGAGATGGAACGCCATCAGAGGGAGTTAGAATTCCAGAAGCGGAAATTCGAGATGGAGAAGAATCTTGAACAGGAGCGGATGAAGCGGGAACAGCATCTTTTTGACATGAAGTGGAAAATATTAGAAAGTGAACTTCAGAAACTTGCTGCCGAAAAGCAGAAAATGGAGCGTCAGAGAGACTTTTACAGCAGAGTACATGAATTTGAACAGGAGAATAGAAACCAATCATCCAATGTGGTGAAGGGAGAAATGTTCTTTATGGGCGTGGGCAATGAAAAATCATTGCGGAAGCGTTATAAGGATTTGATTAAAATATATCATCCGGATAATCTCAATGGAGACACCGGTACGATTCAGGAAATTAACCGGGAATATCAGGTGTTGATGCAGAAACTGGAAGTAAAATATCAGTAATAAGATTGCAATAATAGCACAGCAATGACATAGCAATAAACAGGAAAATCAGCGGGCAGAAGAAATATGTTCCGCTGTTTTTGTGTTACCAGACATGCGTAGGCGTCGCTATGTATCTAAAGAAGCTGTCTGCTGGTTGCCGTTGATTCCCTTACAGTTGCGAAAAATAAAAAGCTATGTTAAGATTAAAATGTTTGCTTTTTATAATAGAAGGTTAAGATAAGAACAGGAGCAGAAACTATGAAATGGGATAAATATACAATAGATACAACAACAGAAGCTGAGGATTTTATCAGCATGATGTTATCAGAAAATGGCATTGAAGGAATTGAAATCGAAGACAATGTACCATTGACGAAAGAAGAAACAGGAGAAATGTTTATTGATTTTCCGCCGGAACTTCCACCAGACGAAGGAAAAAGCAAAGTCAGCTTTTATTTAGAGGCAGGCGAAGACCATACCGAGACTTTAAAGGCAGTCCGCATTGGTTTAGAGCAGTTAAGAAGCATGGTAGAAATCGGAAGCGGAGATATTACCTCCAGCCAGACCGAGGATATCGACTGGATTAATAACTGGAAACAGTTTTTTCAGTCTTTTTATATCGATGATATTTTAATCAAACCAACCTGGGAACCATTAAAGGAAGAGGATAAAAATAAATTCTTAATCGAGATTGACCCGGGTATTTCCTTTGGAACCGGAAAGCATGAGACAACACAGCTTTGTATCCGCCAGATTCGTAAATATTTAAAAGAGGGCGAGCGTGTTCTGGATGTAGGATGCGGCAGCGGAATCTTATCCATTGCAGCATTAAAGCTTGGTGCAGGCAGCGTAGTGGGCACGGATGTGGATGGAGATTGTATCACATCAACTCATGAAAATATGACAGTCAATCATCTGGCAGAAAATTCAGGTGAATTTTATGTTGGAAACCTGATTGACGATAAAGCATTTCAGGAAAAGATTGGCACAGGTTATGATCTGGTCGTAGCGAATATTTTAGCGGATATTATTATTCCGATGGCACCGGCACTTTATCAGTGTGCGAAAGAGCAGGGAGTGCTTATTACTTCCGGAATTATTGATTTTAAAGAAAACGAAGTAAAAGAAGCTTTAGAGCAGGCAGGCTTTGAAATCTTAGAAGTCAACCATCAGGGCGAATGGGTCAATGTAACTGCACGGAAAAATCAGAGGTAAAATAGATGCATCAGTTTTTTGTTGAAAAAAGCCAGGTGGGCAAAGAATATGTTACCATAACCGGAAGCGACGTAAATCATATCCGGAATGTACTGCGTATGAAAATCGGAGAGACGATTCGCATCAGTGACCGGGAAGGTGGCAATTATTTTTGTAAGATTGCAGAAACCGGAGAAAATTTCGTGCAGGCAGACATAGTATCTGTGGACGAAGAAGGAACCGAGCTTCCGTCTAAAATCTATTTATTTCAGGCACTGCCGAAGGGAGATCGGATGGAAACGGTGATTGAAAAGGCAGTAGAACTTGGTGTCTATGAAATCATTCCGGTAGCCATGAAATACTGTGTGGTAAAGCTGGAAGGAAAAAAGGCAGCACAACGGGTACAAAAATGGCAGGCGCAGGCAGAGACTGCAGCAAAACAGTCAAAGCGCAGTATCATTCCAAAGATTCATGAAGTAGTATCTTTCAAGGAAGCCTTAAAGCTGGCAGAAAACTGTGATATCCGCTTAGTGCCTTATGAAAATGAAAATGGCATGGAAGGAACCAGGACAGTATTAGAGCAAATCGAACCGGGGAAGAGTATCAGCATTATGATAGGACCGGAAGGCGGATTTGCAGAGGAAGAGATTGCAAAAGCAAGAGAGACCATGCAGTCCATTTCCTTAGGAAGAAGAATACTTCGGACAGATACAGCAGGTATCTGCATGATGTCCATGCTGATGCTGCAATTAGAGAGCCGTATATAACGAAAAAACAGTAAGAAAGTGTAGAAAAGTATGGAAGCATATCTGGATAATTCTGCGACCACCCGCTGCAGTGACCGGGCGTGTCAGTTAATGGTAGACCTTCTGACGAAGGATTATGGCAATCCATCTTCCCTTCATATGAAAGGAATTGAGGCAGAACGATTTGTTGAGACTGCAAAGAAGAAAATAGCAAAAACATTAAGAGTATCAGAAAAAGAAATCATCTTTACATCCGGTGGAACGGAGTCAAATAACCTTGCGATTATCGGTGCTGCAATGGCAAACCGCAGAGCGGGAAATCATATTATAACCACATCCATTGAACATGCATCCGTAGAGAATCCAATGGAATTCTTAAAGGAGCAGGGCTTTGAAATTACTTATCTTTCTGTGGATGAGAATGGAATTATTTCACTGGAAGAGTTAGAAGAAGCAGTGACGGAACAGACCATTCTTGTTTCCATGATGCAGGTAAATAATGAAATCGGAGCCATCGAGCCGGTTGCAGAAGCTGCAGAGCTTATTAAGAAAAAGAATCCGGATACACTGATTCATGTAGATGCAATCCAGTCTTATGGAAAAATGTATATCTATCCAAAGAAGCTTGGCATAGACATGCTTTCCGTCAGCGGACATAAGATTCACGGTCCAAAGGGAAGCGGATTCCTCTGGGTGAAGGAAAAGACGAAATTAAAGCCGCTGATATTAGGCGGTGGACAGCAGAAGGGAATGCGTTCCGGAACGGAAAATGTACCGGCAATTGCAGGTCTTGGAGAAGCAGCAGAAGAAATCTATGAGAATCTCGATGAAAAGAGAGCGCATCTTTACGGATTAAAGCAGCGTTTTATCGACGGAATCGAAAAGCTGGAAGGAACCCATGTAAATGGAAAGACCGGAGAGGATTCTGCACCACATATCGTCAGCGTCAGCTTTGAAGGAATCCGAAGTGAAGTATTATTACATTCACTGGAAGACAGGGGGATTTATGTATCTTCCGGTTCTGCCTGCTCTTCCAATAATCATGCAGGCAAACAGAAGGGAAGCAAGACCCTTAGAAATATTCATTTAAAGGAAAACCTTCTGGATTCCACACTGCGTTTTTCCTTCAGTGTGCATACAACGGAAGAAGAGATTGATTACGCATTAGAAGTACTGGGAGAGCTGCTTCCGGTATTGAAGAAATATACAAGACATTAAAAGAGAAAGGAAATCATATGTATAAATCATTTCTGGTAAAATATGGAGAAATCGGAGTAAAGGGAAAGAACCGCTACATTTTTGAAAATATGTTAATGGAGCAGATCCGTCATGCGTTAAAGACAGCAGAGGGCGAGTTTGAAGTAACCAAAGAGCAGGGAAGAATCTATGTCAATGTAGTATCCGATGACTATGATTATGACGAGACCGTAGAAGCATTAAGCCGTGTATTTGGTATTGTAGGATTCTGTCCATTACTTCAGGTAGAGGATGAAGGCTTCGATAAATTAGCGGAGACAGTGGTAGATTATCTGGGTAAAGAATATCCGGAAAAGAACTTTACCTTTAAAGTAAATGCAAGGAGAGCAAGAAAGAATTATCCTCTTGATTCCATGGAAATCAATGCTGAACTGGGTGGAAAAATCTTAGATGCGTTCCCGGAGAGCAAGGTAGATGTGCATAACCCGGAGGTTATGGTCTGCATTGAAATCAGAAGCCTTATCAATATTTATTCCAAGGAAATTCCGGGACCGGGTGGAATGCCGGTAGGTTCTAACGGAAAAGCAATGTTATTATTATCCGGCGGAATCGACAGTCCGGTAGCAGGTTATATGATTGCAAAACGTGGAGTAGCGTTGGACGCAACTTATTTTCATGCACCGCCATATACTTCAGAACGTGCAAAACAGAAGGTAGTGGATCTGGCAAAACTGGTAGCAAGATACAGCGGACCTATCAATCTTCATGTAGTGAATTTTACCGATATCCAGCTTTATATTTATGAGAAATGTCCACATGAGGAGCTTACCATTATCATGCGCCGCTATATGATGAAACTGGCAGAGCATTTTGCTAAAGAAAACCGCTGTTTAGGACTGATTACCGGAGAGAGTATCGGACAGGTCGCAAGCCAGACCATGCAGTCATTAGCGGCAACCAATGAAGTATGTACCATGCCGGTATACCGCCCATTGATTGGATTTGACAAGCAGGAAATCGTAGAAGTGTCAGAAAAAATTGATACCTATGAGACATCTATCCAGCCGTTTGAAGACTGCTGTACCATTTTTGTGGCAAAGCATCCGGTTACCAAACCGAACATTGAATACATCAAGAAATCTGAAACAAAGTTAGAAGAGAAGATTGATGAACTGATGCAGACTGCAATTGATACGGTAGAAGTGATTCACGTAGAAGCAGAGTAGTGCGCATCCTTGCGGAGCGTTTTTTACTTTACAGGAAAGCAATTTCCTGTAAAGTAAAAAAAGGGATTGCTTTCGCAATCCCCTCAATTCATTTACATCAATTCAATTATACAAGATAAGGTTTTAATGCTTCCATAATCTCATCCAGATTAGACTCTGCATGAATTGCTAAGTCGATTGGTTTGGATAAATCTAAGCTGAAGATACCCATGATAGATTTAGCATCGATAACGTATCTGCCGGATACCAAGTCGAAATCGTAATCGAATTTGGTAATGTCGTTTACAAAAGATTTTACCTTATCGATAGAGTTTAAGGAAATCTGAACTGTTTTCATGATAACTACCTCCTTTGGGTTCACACTTTCTGATCTTATATTAGCAAACTATCGTCACAAAAGTCAATTATCAAACGTAACAAAAATGGTGGAGAATAATATGAAAAGTGTTGCATTACATAATTTAGGTTGCAAAGTGAATGCGTA
>ERZ825525.2452-NODE-2452-length-11955-cov-3.042605_pt1 | contig 11955 bp, 9 predicted proteins | sample MGYA00519930_ERZ825525 | MGnify/ENA primary metagenome ERZ825525 (study PRJEB31778, sample SAMEA3449203) | human gut metagenome | biome: human gut; feature: human-associated habitat; material: faeces | place: United Kingdom | collected 2010/2012 ... | reverse complement strand
GCGATCTCGGCCACGATGGGCGCGCCGCCCGTGCCAGTGCCGCCGCCCATGCCGGCGGTGATGAACACCATGTCGGTATCCTCCAGCGCCTTGGAGATCTGGGCGCGGCTCTCCTCCGCGCTCTTGCGGCCCACCTCGGGATCGCTGCCCGCGCCCTGGCCGTGGGTCAGCTTCTCGCCGATCTGGATCTTATAGGTAGCGCTGGAAACGTTGAGCGCCTGCTTATCGGTATTGACCGCGACGAAATCCACGCCGCGGGTCCCGGAGCGCACCATGCGGTTGACCACGTTATTGCCGCCGCCGCCGACGCCGATGACCTTGATCCTGACGACGTTTTCAACGCCGGTATCCAATCCGAATGCCATATCGGTTCCTCCTACTATCTCTTGTAGAATGCGGGCGGATCATGTCGGTGCCGCCACAACATCAAGTGTATTCTAAAACAAGTCTATTGTATAACGCTTTTTTCTCGCGGTCAATAGCCGCGCGCGATTTCCCGAAAACTTTTTTACGCGCCCGGCGCGGACGGGATAAAGTGCATCTCGCCCTTGGACTTGAGCAGCATATAGTTGATCTCGCCCGTCTCGTTCGACTCCAGACCGTTTACCAGATCCTGCACGCTGCGGAAAATATAGTCGAGGTCGGAGTCCCACGGGAGCCGCACGGTGAAGCGGCCCAGATAGGTAAAGGTGATCGCCTCGGCATCAGACAGGTCGACGCTCCCGATGCCCGCGAGCATACCGTAACCGCCCGCCGTCCGCACGAGGGTGAGCAGTGTCTCCGTCGTCAGCGTTTTCTCCTCACCGAGCGAGAGCTGCGCACTCAGCGCGGGCGACTCTGGCTCGACGCCCGTGATGCTCGGGCAGCCGGACGGCAGCGTGTCGGCCCGCTCAAGGAGCTTACCGTTTTCGCTGATGAGCCAATAACCCCCCGGCGTGACGACGCCCGCCGCCGCCGCGCACTCCCGCACCGTGATAACGATGGTGTCCGGCAGAGCGCGGTTGATCGTCGCCTCCTCCACATAGGGCAGCTTTTCAAAAATAGCCTGTGCGGCGCTGTATTTGTTGAGCAGGAAGAGGTTATCCTCGATCTCGATGCCCGAGGCCGCGATGATCTCCTCGCTCGTGTAGCGCGCATTGCCGCTCACCGTGATGCTCTGCACCTTGAAAAAAACGGTCAGCGCCGCGACGACCGCGCCGGCGATGAGCAGGATGCACAGGAGCTTCATCAGGAAAGAAAATCTTCCCCGCCGGCGTCTGCGATTCGTGCTGCGATTTCGTGCCATAGCTTTTGTATCCTTTTCGTTTCTATGTAGTCTCCCGGCGGATCTGTGCGCCGAGCGCGGCCAGGTCGCGCTCGATAGCGTCGTATCCGCGATCGATGTGCGTGAGCTCCGTCACGCGGGTCGTGCCCTCGGCGGAAAGTCCCGCGATCACCAGCGCCGCGCCGCCGCGCAGGTCGGTGCATTTGACCGCCGCGCTGTGCAGCGTCCTCACGCCGTTCACCACCGCCACGCGCCCCGCGACGCGGATCTCCGCGCCCATGCGCGAGAGCTCGTCAACGTGTCGGTAGCGGTTTTCAAAAATGTTTTCGACAAAGACCGTGCAGCCCTCGCTCCTGAGCAGCGCCGCCATCAGCACCGGCTGCGCGTCGGTCGGAAAACCCGGGTAAGGCGCAGTGCGCACGGGGCGCACAGAGCGCAGCGCTCCGGTCGAGCGCAGGGAAACGGCGTCCGCCTCGCTCCTTACCTCGCAGCCGCTCTCGGCAAGCGAGAGCGCCACGGTAGACACCGCGCGGTAGTCCACACCGGTGAGCCGCACCTCGCCGCCCGCCGCCGCCGCGGCGCAGAGGTAGGTCGCGCAGACGATGCGGTCCCCGATGACGCGGTGCGTGCAGCCGTGCAGCGCCGTGCCGCCCTCGACCGTGATGATGGAGCCGCCCGCGCCGTTCACCCGCGCGCCCATGCTCCGCAGCAGCGCCTGAAGATCGACGATCTCCGGCTCGCGGGCCGCGTTGTAGATGACGCTTGTGCCCTCCGCGCCGCAGGCGGCGAGAATGGCGTTCTCCGTCGCGCCGACACTCGGAATGGCGAGGGTGATGTCCGTGCCGCGAAGGCATTTCGCCTTGCAGCGCAGCTCGCCGTAGCGCTCGGTGATCTCCGCGCCCAGCTCACGCAGGGCGGCCAGATGCAGGTCGATGGGCCGCGGACCGAGCTCGCAGCCGCCGGGGTAGGACAAGACCGCTTCTCCCTGCCGCGCGAGGATCGCGCCCAGAAAAATGATGGACGAGCGCATTTCGCGCATCAGCTCGTCGGGAATGTCGCAGCGCGCCATCGGCGCAGTGTCCACCTCCAGCGCTGTGCCGTCGCGCCGCACGCAGCAGCCGAGGTGGCGCAGGATGGCGACGGACGCGTCCACGTCGCGCAGACGCGGACAGTTCTCGATGCGGCAGACGTCCCGCGCGAGGATCGTCGCCGCCAGCACGGGCAGGACGCTGTTCTTGCTGCCCTGTATCGTCAGTTCTCCGTGAAGCGGCGCGCCGCCCTCGATGCTCAGATAGCTCATGTGCCGTTCCTCCCTTTCCTGATGGGTCAACAAACTAAGCCATAGTATGCGCCCACGGTGCGCCGTGGTTCCGGCGCGGGAGGAAAAGGGGGTGTACTTTCGCGGTGTTTTATGGTAAAATTCCGAAAAAATCCAAAAGCGAGGTCATATCATGAAGGGAAAAACGATCTGCAAAACGCTTGGGCTCGTACTGCTCGCGCTGCTCATTCTCGTCATGCTGTACGTCGTCTATGTGTTCGCGAGCTACCACCGCGTCGGCGACCAGAGTCTCAGCGTAATGCATTGCAGCAGCAGGGACGCAGTCCCCATGGAGGACGCGGTCGAGACCGGCGCCGTCTACCGCGTTTCGTCCGCGAACGCGGGCTTCGGCGCGTACAGCGCCGACTACAGCTTCTTTATGGACGGCGGCAGGGAGAGCCGCGCCCGCAGTCTGCAGGCGGTAGATGAAAATATGCGCGGCATCGTCGCGTTTGTCGAAGCCCTTTCGCCCGATTTTGCCCTCTTTCAGGAGGTCGACACCGACGGCACGCGCAGCTGGCACATCGACGAGACCGCCTATCTGAGCGACGCCATGACGGGATGCGAATTTGACGAGGTGTTCGCGCAGAACTACGACAGCCCCTATCTTTTCTACCCGCTCATTCAACCCCACGGAGCGAATCAGTCCGGCATCGTGACGCTTTCGCGCCACCCCATCGCTTCCGCCGCGCGGCGGGAGTTGCCGGTGGAGAGCGGCTTTATGAAGCTCCTTGACCTCGACCGCTGCTATTCGGTCAGCCGCATCCCGACGGCGAGCGGCAAGGAGCTTGTCCTCTATAATCTCCACCTCTCTGCCTACACCTCGGACGGCGCCATCGCCACCGAGCAGCTTGAGCTGCTGTGCGCGGATATGCTTGCGGAATACGAGGCGGGCAATTACTGCGTCGCGGGCGGCGACTTCAACAAGGACCTGCTCGGCAATTCGCCGGAGATCTTCGGTGTGGCCGCCGGGGAAAACGACACCTGGGCGCAGCCCATCCCGGAGGGAACGATTCCCGCGGGACTGACGCTCGTCGCGCCCTTTGACGAGACCGCGCCCACCGCCTCCTGCCGCACGGCGTCCGAGCCGTACAGTATTGAGACGACCTTCCGCCTGACGGTGGACGGCTTCCTCGTGAGCGATAACGTGGAGGTCGTGGACAGCGCCGTGCTGGACGCCGGCTTCCTCTACTCCGACCACAATCCCGTGTGGATGGACTTCAAGCTCAACTGAATATGGTCTGAGCCTGCGGCTTGCGCCGCAGGCTTTTATTTGACAAGCGCCATGACGGTCTCATAGATGCGCTCGGTCGCGTCGCGCACACCGAGTCGGAGCGACGCCTCGTGCATTGCCGCGAGCCGCGTTTCGTCGCGCAGCAGCGCGGCGGCCTCCGTAAACAGGCGCTTGCCGTCCAAACCCTCCTCGGGCAGGACGAGCGCCGCGCCGTGCTCGCCGAGCACGGCGGCGTTCTTCTCCTGATGGTGGTTCGTCACGTTCGGCGACGGCACGAGGATGGCCGGCACGCCGAGCGCCGTCAGCTCGCTGAGCGTGGACGCGCCCGCGCGGCAGATCACAAGGTCGGCGGCGCGCATGACGTCCGCCATGTCGTAGATATACTCACGCACGTCGAGCGAGGGATGGTCGCGCAGGTCCACGCCGTACCCGCTCACCCACTCGTGCATTTTCTGCCAGCCGAGCGAGCCGACGGAGTGGACGTGATGGAACGGCTCCTTTGCCGCCTCAAGATAAAGAAGCTCCGCCGTGACGCGGTTCATGTTCCCCGCGCCGAGGCTGCCCCAGAAGGAAACGACGAGCGGGCGGCCGTCGTTCACGCCGAGCTTTTCCTTGGCCTGCGCCTTCGTCTGCGTGAAGAAGTCGCCGCGCACCGGCGTACCGGTGACGACCACGCGGTCCTTGTGCTTATAATACCGCCGGCAGTCCTCAAAGCCGACAAGAATGCGGTCGCAATGGTTCTCGAGCAGTCGGGTCGTCAGCCCCGGAACGGCGTTCGACTCGTGCACCGCCGTCGGAATGCCGCGCGCGTGGCCGTAGCGCACGACGGGATAGCTCGCGTAGCCGCCCGTACCGACAATGAGGTCGGGCTGAAATTCATCGAGAATGGCGTCCGCCTCACGCTTCGCGTGCATCAGATTGCGCACGGAGACGAGGTTATGGCGCAGCTCCTTCGGCCGAAGGGAGCGGTGGAAGGACGAGATGTTGACCGTGCGGAACGGATAGGGCGTGTGCGCGATCAGGTCGCGCTCCAGTCCGCGCTCCGCGCCGACGAAGAGGATGCGGGTCTTCGGGTCTCTCTCCCGCAGGAAGCCTGCGAGCGCCAGCGCGGGGTTGACGTGTCCCGCCGTGCCGCCGCAGGTGAAAATAACGTTCATGCCTTCCGTCCCCCTTTCTTCCTCGCGGCGGTCTGTTTTCCGCCGCGGCATATTTTTGAGCTTTTCAGCCTGGCGGCATCTGCCGCGAAACACTCAGCACCACGCCCATTTCCGCGAGCTGGATGGCGAGCGCCGTGCCGCCGAAGCTGAAGAACGGCAGCGAGATGCCGGTGTTCGGCACAAGATTCGTCACGACCGCGATGTTTAAGAAAACCTGTAAGGCGATCTGCGTGGTAATGCCCACGACAAGAAGGCTGCCGAAGCGGTCGCGCGCGTGGAGCGCGATCCAGTAGCCGCGGATGATGAGCAGCGCAAAGATGGCCATGATGAGCGTCGCGCCGATCAGGCCCAGCTCCTCGCAGATGATGGAGAAGATGCAGTCGTTGTGCTCCTCGGGCAGGAAAAGGAACTTCTGCCGGCTCTTGCCGAGACCGAGACCGAGGAGACCTCCCGAGCCGATGGCGATGAGGCTCTGGCGCGTCTGATAGCCCGTGCCCGTCTTAAAGGCGTCGTTGAGCGGGTCGAGCCAGATGGCGATGCGTGAGGAGTTGTAGGTGATCAGGCCCGAGAGGAACGCATACGCCACCGCCGCGATACCGCCGATGCCGATGCCGACCCAATAGCCGCGGATGCCGCCGACGAACATCATCGCCGCGCCGATGCCGAGAATGAGCACGGTGCCGGAAAGGTGCGGCTCGAAGTACATCAGCACCGCAATGAGGACAAGGATAAAGCCGTAGGGCAGGATACCGTAGCGGAGCGTTCTCATTTTGTCCTTCTTTTTGGAGATGCTGTCGGCAAAATAAAGGATGACGCCAAGCTTGGCGATCTCCGACGGCTGAAACCGCATCGTGGTGCCCGGGATACCGAGCCAGCGCGTCGCGCCGTGGCTCGTGATACCGACGCCGGGAATGATGACCGCAACAAGCAGAGCGATGGAAATGCCCAGCGCGATCTTGGCCACGCCGCGGAAGCGCGCGTAGTTGATGCGCCCGATGACGACCATGGCGGCAAGGCCGAGCGTGGCAAAGGCCGCCTGCCGCTTAAAGTAGTACAGCGGGTCGCCCGACTCATAATAGGCGGATGGAAAGCTCGCCGAGAGCAGCATGATGAGCCCCACGCCGGTGAGCAGCAGCACGAGCAGGAGAAACGGCACATCGATGGGTCCGCGGCCCGCCTCCTTCGCAGCGGCCTCCATGCGCTTCATGTGCTCGCGCTGCTCGCGCCGCAGCTCGCGCTCCTCCTTCGTCATACCGGTTCACCTCCCCCGATCGTTTTTTGAAATGTGCCTTAGAAGTGGTATCTTCCGATCACGCCCCAGAGCGCCAGCATACAGAACACGGCGGAGACGAGCGTGAAGATGGTCACGAGCTTGACCTCGCTCCAGCCGCAGAGCTCAAAGTGATGGTGCAGCGGCGCCATCTTGAAAATGCGCTTGCCGTGCGTCGCCTTAAAGTAGGCGACCTGAATGATGTCCGAGAGCGTCTCGCAGATGTAGACGATGCCGACGAGCAGCAGCACGAGCGGCATATCGTAGGCGAACGCCAGTCCCGCCACCGCGCCGCCGAGAAAGAGCGAGCCGGTGTCGCCCATGAATACCTTGGCGGGATGGAAGTTATAGACGAGGAAGCCGATCAGTCCGCCGACCATCGCCGCGGCAAAAACGCCGAGGTCGTTCTCATAGCCCCACCACGAGCCGACCACCGCGAAAAACAGCGCCACCGGCACGGTCACGCTGCCGGCCAGACCGTCGATGCCGTCGGTGATGTTGACGGCGTTGACCGTGCCGACGATAACAAAGGCGGCGAAGATCATATAAACGATCCACGGCAGGATGACATAGGTATTGGCGAACGGAACGTAGAGGTTCGGCGTCAGCATCCCCTCATAGCGCATCAGGCAGAGAAACACCACTGCCGCGGCAAGCTGGAGGGCAAACTTCTGGATCGCCGTCAGGCCGAGATTCCGGTGCATTTTCACCTTCTGAAAATCGTCAAGAAAGCCAATCAGGCCGAACACGGCGGCAAAGGCAAACACATAGAGGTGCGCGAAGCTGCCCGCGCGCATGGCGTCCCAGCCGAACACGAGAATGGTGACGAGGATGCTGAAAATGAACATCAGTCCGCCCATCGTCGGCGTGCCGGACTTGCCGGCGTGCCAGGTCGGGCCGTCCTCGCGGATGCTCTGTCCCGCCTTGAGCCTGCGCAGCTCGGGGAGCAGAAAGCGTCCGGTGACAAGCTTGATGAGAAAGCTCACAATGCAGGCAGCGATCAGTTTCATAGCGTATTCCTTCCGCCGCGCAGAGCGCGGCTCTTTCGTTTTTTATTGGCTCAGATGCTCGCGCACCACCTGCCGCTCGTCGAGCGGCAGCGTCTCGGCGCCGACCACCTGATAGGTCTCGTGTCCCTTGCCCGCGAGCACCACCACGTCGCCGGTGCGGGCGTGGTCGAGCGCGTAGGCGATGGCCTCGCGGCGGCTTTCCAGCACGGCAAACGGCGTCGCGCTGTCCGCCATGCCGGCGAGGATCTCGTGCAGAATGGCGTAGGGGTTTTCCGTGCGGGGATTATCCGAGGTGACGATTACCTCGTCCGCGAGCCGCGCAGCGATGCGCCCCATTTCGGCGCGCTTCGTCCGGTCGCGGTCGCCGCCGCAGCCGAACACGACGAGCACGCGCGCGTCGGCAAAGCCGCAGACGGTCGAGAGAATATTTTTCAGCCCGTCGGGCGTGTGCGCATAATCAATGAGCACGGTGTAGTCCGTGTCCGTCGGCACCACCTCCGCCCTGCCGCGCACGCCCTGACAGAGTGAGAGGGCCTGCGCCGCGTCCTCGATCGGAATGCCGAGGGCCTGTGCCGCGGCGAGCGCGGCGAGCGCGTTGTAGAGCGAGAACGCCCCGGGAATGTGCAGCGTCACGGGGATGTGCTCGCTGTCGCTGCACGCGGTGAAGCTCACGCGGTCGGCGCAGTAATGTGCGTCCCAGCCGACGAGATCGTTTGCAAGTCCCTGCCCGAAGCGTGTGACCGGACAGGTCACATTTTCGAGCAGCCGCGGCGTCCACGGATCGTCGCCGTTGACGACGGCAGCGCGGCATTGGCGGAACAGACGCGCCTTGGCGTCGCAGTAGGCTTCCATTGTACCATGGTAGTCAAGATGGTCCTGCGTGAGATTGGTGAACACGCCGAGCGCGAAGTCGATCGCGCCGGCACGCCTTTGCACGAGCGCGTGGGAGGAGACCTCCATCACCACATGGGTGCAGCCCGCGTCCGCCATTTCGCGCAGCAGACGCTGGAGCGTCAGCGCGTCGGGCGTGGTGCGCTCGGCAGGCAGAACGGCGTCGCCGATCATGTTCTGATTGGTCCCGATCAGACCGACCTTTGCGCCCAGACAGCGCTCAAGGAGCTGCTTGAGAAGATACGTTGTGGTCGTCTTGCCGTTCGTGCCGGTCACGCCGACCACCGTCATGCGTCCCGCCGGCTCGCCATACCATCTCGCGGCGAGCTTTGCCGCCGCCTCGTGCGCGTCGGGGACCAGCACGCAGGGCACGCCTTCGGCCGCGTGCTCGGTCACGACGCAGACCGCGCCGCGCGCGGCGGCCTCCTTTGCGTAGTCTGCGCCGTCCTCCCGCGCGCCATGCAGGGCGAGGAAAAGGCTTCCCTCTCCCGCCGCGCGGGAATCGAGGGTGAGGTCATGTATCTCCGTCCGCGCGTCCGCGCGGAGGAGTCGGAAGTGATCGAGGGCGCTCAAAAGCTCGCCGAGCTTCGTAGGCGCGTCGTCCTTTCTCCGTCAAATCTTGCTCTCTTTTGCGGTTTTTAATCCGTCACCGAGCTGTCGCTGAACTGGACGCGCACCACTGTGCCCGCCGCGACCTCCGTGCCCGGCGTCTCCGACTGGGAGATGGCGCGTACGCTCGCAGAGCTGCCGCCGGTCGCGCCGGAGACGGACATGATAAGCCCCGCGTCGGTGAGCTTGCGGTTGGCCGCCGCGGCGCTGTCGCCCACGACATTCGGCACGATGCACAGCTCCGTGGATTTCTCCGCGCCGAGATAGAGGATGATCTCCGCGTTGTTCGGCACGATCGCGCCGCCGAGCGGCGTCTGGTCGGTGACGGTATCGCCGTCGCCGACGGTGCGGCAGGAGAAGCCCTCCTCCTTGAGTTTTGTTGCCGCCTCGTCGCGCTTGAGCCCGACGACGTTCGGCACGGTATGATCCGCGCCGACGAGTTCATCGGCGCTGTAGGTCGGCTCGATGCCGAGGTAGGGCAGTATCTCCGCCATGATGCTCGACGCCACGGGCGCGGCCATGTTGCCGCCGGAGCGGTAGGTGCCGGTCTTGTCGCTGGCGTTGCTGAGGGTGAGCAGCATCATGATCTGCGGGTCGTCCGCCGGCGCGCAGCAGGTGAACGAAACGGTGACGCTCCCGTCGATCTGGTCGGCAGTGCCGGTCTTGCCACCGATGCGGTAGCCCGCGACCTTGCCGTTCTTGCCCGTGCCATGCTCGACCTCGTACTCCATGATCTCGCGCACGGTCTTGGAGGTATTCTCGGAGATGACCTGCCGCAGCGGGGTGGTGTCGTGGCGGTACTTGACGTTGCCGCTCTGGTCGAGCACCTCGGAGACGATGTAGGGCGTGCGGAGGTAGCCGCCGTTGACGCAGGCCGCCTGCGCGTTGATGAGCGAGAGCGGCGTGACGTTGAAGTTCTGACCGAAGGCGTAGCACGCCAGCGCCAGCGTGGAGTATTCGATCTCCTTGTTGACAAAGCCGCTCGCCTCGCCCGTGGTGTCCACGCCGGTCTTTCCGGTGAGGCCGAAGGCCTTCATGTAATTGTAAAACGTCGTGTTGCCGAGGCGCAGTCCGATGTTGATGAACGCAGGGTTGCAGGAATTGGCGAACGCCGTGATGAGGTCCTGATGACCGTGACCGGGCGCGCGCTTGGAGCAGTTGATCTTCGCGCCCTCGATGACGACATAGCCCGGGCAGTTGAAGGTGTCGGACATTTTGACCTTGTTCTCCTCCAGCGCCATGGCGAGGGTGAGGATCTTGAAGGTCGAGCCGGGCTGGAAGGTGTCGTTGATGGCCTTGTTGCGCCATTGCATATTTTGCAGCGTGTCGGCCGCCGCGGCGAGCTCCTCGTCGGTCATGCCGGCGGCAAGCATCTCCTTGTTGTAGATACTCGCGGGGGCGTTGAGGTCGTAGGTCGGCAGCGACGCCATCGCGAGGATGCCGCCGGTGTTGACGTCCATGACGATGCCGGTCGCGCCCACGCCCGTGCCGTAGCGGCTCTCGAGCTCCTCAAGGCCCTTTTCGAGGTAATACTGCACCGTCTTATCGAGGGTCGTCACCAGACTGTCGCCGTTCTCGGCGTCGAAATACTGCTCATACTGATAGAGCAGCGCGTTGCCGTTGGCGTCGCGCGCGGAGACGACCATGCCCTTTTCGCCGGTCAGCTCCTCGTCATACACGGCCTCAAGGCCGTAGGCGCCGCCGTTGGCGTTGACAAAGCCGATGACGTGCGCGGCGAGCGAGGAATAGGGGTAGTAGCGCTTGGAGGTCGGCTCCAGAAAGACGCCTTTGATGTCGTTGTCGCTGATAAACACGCGGACTTTGTCCGCCGTCTCCTGCTCGACCTTCTTCTTGATGACCTTGTACTGCGAGGCGGTGTCCTTCATATCGTCGAGGATTCCGCTCGGGTCCACGCCGAGGATCTCGCCGAGGCCGTTTGCGATCAGGTCTTGATCCTGCTCGTTTTTGGCGACGTCGAGAGGCGAGACGCAGACGTTCTCCGCCGTGGAGGAGAGGGCGAGGATGTCGCCGTTTTTATCGTAGATGGTGCCGCGGCTCGCCTCCACGGTCGTGCGCAGCGTCTGCTGGCGCACGGCGAGCGTCTTGAGCTCGTCGTGCTGCTTGATCTGCAGCTTGTAGAGCTGGGCAAAGAGCAGCAGAAACGTGCCGATGCCCAGCAGCGCCAGCAGCAGAAGCGTCCGCTGCTGGATGATACGGTTGGCGCGGCGCGCGCTGTCCGGTTTTCTTTTCGGGGGTGTCGGCACGGTCTTTCCTCCTCATACGGCAAGGGGCATAATGGCAAAACAAGGAGTAAGGAAGCTCCTTACTCCTTATGTATAGGCTTCGCTCAACTGAAATATTCCACCACGCTGAAAACGCCCTGCCCCAGCGAGGTGAACACGCGGCTGAGCACGCTGACGTTCTGTGCTTCGCAAAGCTCCACGCTGTCCGGCGCGGAAAGGTCGATGTAATTGATCTGCGAGGAGCTGGGCTTGTTCATGCCCGCGGCGACAGCCGCCGCCTTGACCGTTTCGAGATCAAAGGTGCGCTCGTACTGCGTGAGCAGCGCGACGTGCTCGGCGTCGAGCGTCTTGAGCTCCTTCTGCATCGAGACCACGTCGGCGGAAATGCTCGTGAGCTGCGCGTAGCTCATCAGCACGACCACGACCATCGCGGCCAGCGCGGCAAAGCCGAGCGCCAGCACGCCGGAGACTCTCTGCCGCTCGCGCACGCGCGGACGGACGGCCTTCTTCTCCTGCCTGCGCGGCGGGCGGATGAACTCCTCGCGCGGCTGCTCCCGCTGCTCGCTCTCGCGGCGCGGCGCACGCCGCTCGGCGTAGCGCTCATCGTAGGCGAGATTGCCGACCACACGTCCGCCGCGGTAGCTATTCGGTTGTCTGCGGCTCGTGCGTGCCATAGCGCTCTCCTTCGTAAAAGATCTGCTTTCTCAGCATTTTTCCGCCACACGCAGCTTGGCGCTGCGGGCGCGGGGATTTTCGTTCAGCTCCTCCTCGCCCGAGACGATGGGCTTGCGGGTGATGAGCTTCATTTTGGGCTTCTTGCCGCACACGCACACCGGAAACTCCGGCGGACAGGTGCAGCCCGTGGCGAGCGCTTGCAGCTCGCGCTTGACGATGCGGTCTTCGAGCGAATGGAAGGTAATGACCGCGAGCCGCCCGCCCGGCTTGAGATTCTTCTCGGC
>ERZ825525.2444-NODE-2444-length-11990-cov-3.349895_pt1 | contig 11990 bp, 11 predicted proteins | sample MGYA00519930_ERZ825525 | MGnify/ENA primary metagenome ERZ825525 (study PRJEB31778, sample SAMEA3449203) | human gut metagenome | biome: human gut; feature: human-associated habitat; material: faeces | place: United Kingdom | collected 2010/2012 ... | reverse complement strand
CAGAACATATGCTTGCGTAGAAGCTCGCGGACTCGTTTTCGGATATCCAGGTGCCGAGGATTTCCTTCTGACCCTCCATGTTTATACCCAGCACAGAGTACACGCATTTTGTGACGATTTTGTTATCCTTGCGGGAATTAAATACGATTCCATCGAAAAATACTACCGGGTAAATAGCTTCAAGCGGACGGTTCTGCCACCCGTTTACCTCCGGCATGATCTTGTCGGTTATCCGCGAAACCAGACCCTGTGAAATCTCGGTTCCATAAATCTGCTTTGAACCTCGTTTCTCAGGCTCAATATAAACGCATTAGCAAGAAACGTCTTATGTTCAGAGCCGCCCTTGAACCTGCTCACTTTCTTGATATCCTCCTCGACCCGTCATCTGTTTCGCCTCAATAATAAATGCTGTTGCCGTGTAATTATATTACTTTTCTCTTGAATATTGTCATGGATTATGTTATAATATATTTAAGCCAATATAAGATGCTGAACAGAATAAAGCGAGGAGGAATAATCATGAGCAAAACGATTATATTAAATGGCAATCAATCTGTAACAGTAGTATCATCAGACAATTCCGACTCCTACATTTCAAAAAATGACGCTGAAATGGACAGACGAGCTAAAGCTGCTGTTCGTTCTGCGATAAACAGGGCGGAAATTTGTCAAAAGCCTGTTGCAAAGTATGACAGGAAGAATGGAAAAGCATATATAGAAACCTCTAACGGGGAGAAAAAATATGTCTGACAGAAAACCTATGGTGCTGGTTCTGGCAGGTCCGAATGGTTCCGGGAAAAGTACGATTACACGCTTCTTTGATATTGTCGGTTCCTATACAAATGCTGATGACATGGTAGCTGCAACCGGGATGAGCAACGAAGATGCTGCAAAGCTTGCCGACAAAATGAGATACCATTCAATAGAAGTGAAAGAAGATTTCACATTTGAAACGGTATTGTCTTCCCATTACAAGTTGGACATACTGGAAAAACCAAACTCGGAAGGCTATTTCATCAAGTGTATTTTTGTCCTGACTATTGACGCCTCTGTAAATGTGGCGAGAGTTGCTGCGAGGGTTGCTCTTGGAGGACATGATGTTGATGAAGAGAAAATCAGAAGTCGGTATTCGAAGTCGCTTAACAACATTCCAAGACTGATGCAAATCTGTGATATTCTTCATGTTTATGATAATACAGAAGAGCCGGTTCGTATTATCAGAAAGCATAAAGACGATATATCTATTTTCCCCAACGACCTTTGGACAGAGGAGAGAATTTTGAAACTCATAAAAGGTTATTAAGCGTCTTTTCGGATAATATTAGAAGCGTGATCTTGATCATTATTTGATCATTATTCCCGCAAAAACATATGAAAAGTTACGGAAAACGCAATTGCTGTAAGTTGCTATAAATGGCTCTATCTTGCAAAATTCTTCAATTCTCAGAAAGATACGAAAAGCACGAAATGACTTTCGATTCCCGTACGGGTCACCACACCACGAAGCTCCCGAATGGCTTTACAGAGCCGTTTGGGAGTGTTTTATTCTGTACGGATTTTGGTCTTGGTCTTTATTTGGTCTTTATTTTGAATTTATGGTCTTTAAGCAGGGAGTTCGGCTTTTTTGCCGCCCTGCTTTTCTTTTTTGTCAAAGATAAGTGCATCGGCGATTGCCTGGCTCGTCCTTGCCTGTGCTTCTTGGAACATATGACAGTAGATGTTCGTTGTCGTTGAAACCTGCGAGTGTCCCAAATCCCCCGATACTGCAACCACATCAACGCCCGCATTGATGAGCAGGCTTGCATGTAAGTGCCTTAACGAGTGAATGTCGCAGAACCTTATGCTGTTCTTCTCGCAAAACTCCTTGAACCAGAAGTAGGGAGTATTGTTGTTCATAGGACTTCCGTCCCACTTGATGAACAGACGGTCGTAGTCCTGCCACTTGTCGCCCATACGGGCGCACTGTTCGTCCTGTTCCTTTCTCAGCTCCCACAGCATATCCATAACGTACTGCGGGTACTTCTGCGTTCTCTGGGACTTCTTTGTTTTCGTTGTGTCGGTATAGATACCTTTCTTTGCCGTGTAGTTGGAAGTTCTGCGGACTTTTATCGTGTCGTTCTCAAAATCCACGTCTTTCCATTCCAGACCGAGCAGCTCACCGCGGCGGTATCCGCTGTAAACAGCGAGCTTGAAGAACACCCTGAACTTTGTCGGAACATTCTCTCCGTCAAGAAGCTCAAAGATACGAGTGATTTCCTCAATCGTGTAGATATCCTTTTCCTTTGCTTCGCCTTTGGGTACTGTGACCTTTCGGCAGGGATTGTAGGTGAGCATATCCATCTTGACCGCATAGCTGAACACATCGTAAATGAAGCTCAGATGATGAATGACGGTCTTTCTCGCAAGAGGTCTGCCCGTGCGTTCGCTTGTGCTGTTGATAAACTGCTGAATGTGCCTGCCCGTAATCTTGTCGAGCAGCAAATGCCCGATTGCGGGATACACCCGTGCTGTAAGCTGTTTCATTCTCTCAAAAGAGGTATTGCGCAGATTGATTTTTGCGTATTCCTCAAACCACTGCTCGGCAAAGGTTTCAAACTTGATTGTTGCTACGACCTGTCCTTTTTTGCATTCTTCCTCGAACATTACGCACTGCCTATCAAGCTCTTTCTTTATCTGCCGTGCCGTCATATCAGGTTCAGGCTTCCAGGTCTTTGTCTGTACCACCTGTTTGCCGTTTACATCATATCCGCAAGATACCTTGATACGGTAGCTGTCGCCTCTTTTTGTGACTGTTGCCATATACTTAAACTCCTCCTCGTCAATTTAAGATTATGACACATCATACCAAGTATTATTATACACTTTAAAGTGATGAAATGTCAATACCTAAATTATTCTTTTTCCGATTTGACGTCGTTGGTTCTTGCGGAGGCTTCACAGAGTACTACCCTATAAAGGTTTTCTTCATATATAAGGTACTTCTTGCCTGCCATAAAGCAAGGGAGCTGACCGGATATGCACATTTGGCGCACTCTGAAAGGAGTTAAGCCGTCAATCAGGCTTGCGGCTTCTTTAATTGTTAGAACTCGCTTTTTGGGCAAAAAAAACAGCTCCTTTTCTTTTTCTGTTGAATAAAATGCTTACACAAATGAAGGTGCTATATGTAGCACATAGTGTTCGTTTAGCTGTGCGGCGTCCGTGCCGCACTCTTGACGAACACTATGCAGCGTCGTGCTGCACCATGCTCGCTTGTGTAAACAGATTATTTGTAAAGGGCGGTTGTGTAATACAGCCGCCCTATTATTATGTTCTGTTAGCTGTTAAAGCAAGCCGCAGGAAATCACGCACCCTGCGCATAGGGCTTTCACCTCTGCCATTCCTATGGACAGCCGTTGCCGGAAGTATCATTATTATTGTATCAGTTCGGAATTCTTATAGCTCGTTCCTTTGTTACTTGGCTTGCGTTAGCCTTTCAGCCGGATTGCTTCATTCACCTTATTTAAGGAGCAGCGCCTTATGCATTCGCTCCCTGCCGTATGTATCGTTACATTCGTCCTCATGGACTATCTCTATCATTTTTGCCGCCAGTTCTTTGTGCTTCCAGGGTTTATTACGATTTTTCAGATATTCGTGAAATCCCTGGCGTGTCACTTTCAGCGCTTTACAGCAGAATGAAATTCTGCCTTTTGCGCATCCATCGCAGGTTTTGAGCGCAATGAACTTCATTCGCTCCTGCTTGTTTACTTCCGACGGCTCGCGGCGAAAAAAGCTGCCGCCTCATTCAAGAAATCCCTTTCCTCCTGAAGCCGCTTGTTTTCCTTGTTCAGCCGCTTTACCTCGCTTCGCAGCTGCCGGATCTCCTCAGCCAGGCTCATTGCGTTTTCGGGGGTTCGCTCCTCGATGTCCAGGTCGCCGTTCTTTGCCGCCTGCACCCACCCGTACAGCGTTCCGTACGGTACCTTCAGTTCCTCGCTGGCTCGCTTTACTCCTATTTCCAGCGCCAGCTTTACTGACTGCTCCTTGTAGCTCCTGTCGTATTTCTTTGCTTCTGACATGTCCTTCACCCTCCTGATTTTAGTATATTATTTTGAGCGTGGGGTGTCAAGTTTTATTATACAACATCAAACCGAGCCCCCACACGTTAGTCTTGTGCTGACCGGGTTATGCACTTTTTCGAGCCCCTTTTATGCACTTTCTACTTGACAAACACAGCCGCTCGACAGCATGGTCATATTCCGGGTAAAAAAATAAACACAATTCCGGTACCCTCGTCATGAGAGTACCGGCTAATTTTTATATAAATTCTGCTTTGATATCAGCGAAAATCTGATCAACGTCAAGAGCGGTAAGGCTCTGAAAGAATGGAGTATGTATATCGTACTCCAACTCTTTGATTTTCTGCTCAACGACCGAATTGTTAGGATAGTTCCGCTGCAATCTCAGCAGGGTGCGATAATCTTCGGCAGCACGGACTATAATTGCGTTGGCGAGCTCCTGGTAAGCATCGTATTCCATTTTATCACCGCCAGTATTTTTTACTATACTGTTGGTGTGTTCAAAAAACGTTCGTTTAACGGAAATATAGAAAGCCCCCGAAATCATCGTGATTTCGGGGGTAATTTCGTTCGGAAAGCCGTTCGAGAATCTATGTTCGGAAAAACACCGTTTTATGGAAGAAAAATGCCTAATGACCTTGATAATTTGTTAAAAGTGTGCTATAATCATATCAGTAACTTCTCATAATAAAAATTATCCGGAACTTAGCCAAGAGTATGGAGTGATATTATGACGTCAAATTTTGCATTTCTGGAAAAGTACTGGCCTGCATTGGCTCAGATAGGCGCTACCGCCGAAAGCTATATACATACCGACCCTAATTCCTGCATGTACAAGATAGGTATGTTTGCCGAAAGGCTTGTACTGGAGATTTTCTCCTTCGAGCATATACCGGAGCCTGCCATCGACAACACTCATTCCCATAGAATCAGCATATTAAAACGCGAAGGCTTGCTCCCTGCAAATATTGATAATATCCTGTATACGCTCAGAAAGTCAAGAAATGACGCAGTTCATCAGGGGATAAACTCTGTCCAGACGGCGAAAACGCTTGTAAAGATGGCGTATAATCTTGCAGTCTGGTTCATGGAAGTATACGGCGACTGGGGATTCAGGGCGCCGGAATTTGTCATGCCTGAAAATATCCCCACTCCCGATTATGAGAGCATAATAAAAGAACAGGAAGAAAAAATCTCCGCTCTGTCAAAGCAGATAGCAGCGGTTACGACCAATGTTTCGGACAAGCCTGCCAAGGAACGCGCCGAAAAGGCGGAAACGGTTTCCGAAAGCATGGATCTTTCAGAGGCTGAAACACGTTTGATAATAGACGCGCAGCTCAGAAGCTACGGCTGGGAAGCTGATACCAGTAATCTCAGATACTCTAAAGGAACCCGCCCTCAGAAAGGAAAGAACCTTGCCATAGCAGAATGGCCTACCGATTCCACAATAGGTACGAAAGGTGCCGCAGATTATGCATTGTTCGTTTGGACAAAGCTAGTGGCAGTCGTTGAAGCTAAGAGAGCTATGACTGATATTCCTTCTGTAATTAACAACCAGTGCAAGGATTATGCCAGAACAATCAAAGCTGAGCATAATGAATACGTTATCGACGACTGGAACAGATATAAAGTGCCGTTTGTATTTGCAACGAATGGCAGAAAATATCTCAAACAGATAGACATCAAATCCGGGATATGGTTTCTTGATCTCAGACAGCCCTTTAATGCGCCAAAGGCGCTCCAGGGCTGGATAAGTCCGCAGGGTATTATGGAGAATCTCGAAAAGGACATTGCTGCCGCTAACGCAAAGCTCTGCAACACTCCATACGATCTTTTGCGTGACCCAGATGGATTAAACCTGCGTAAATATCAGATCAGGGCTATTGAAGCTGCCGAAAAAGCCGTAATTGACGGAAAACAGGCAGTTCTGCTTTCCATGGCTACCGGCACAGGTAAAACCCGAACCATTCTCGGAATGATCTACCGGTTCATAAAGACTGACCGCTTTAAGCGTATTCTGTTTCTTGTTGACAGAACTGCCCTCGGAGAACAGGCAGAGGACGTATTCAAGGAAGTCCGCATTGAGGACCTTATGAGCCTTGATAAAATCTATAACATAAAGGGCTTGTCTGATAAGGAAATCGACCGTGAAACCAAGATACAGATTTCCACTGTGCAGAGCCTTGTTAAGCGTATTATCTGCCTCGAGGGTGACACTATGCCCTCCGTGTCTGACTATGACCTCATAATTGTAGACGAAGCACACCGCGGATACATCCTCGACAAAGAAATGAGCGATACTGAAATGCTTTATCGCAATCAGGACGATTACATAAGTAAGTATCGTACGGTTATAGAATACTTTGACGCTGTGAAAATTGGTCTCACAGCAACACCTGCCCTGCACACAACCGAGATATTCGGCAAGCCCGTCTTTAACTACTCGTATCGTGAAGCAGTAATTGACGGATATCTTGTTGACCACGACGCTCCTCACAACATTAAGACAAAGTTGGGAGTAGAGGGAATTAATTATCACGCTGGTGAACAGCTCGTTATGTACGATCCGATAACGGGCAGCGTATTAAACAGCGATGAACTTGAAGACGACATGAAGTTCGATATTGACACTTTCAATCGCCAGGTAATTACAGAGAATTTTAACAGAACAGTTCTTAATGAAATAGCATGGAACCTTAATCCGGACGGGCAGGGCAAAACGCTTATTTATGCGGTCAATGATTCACACGCTGACCTTATCGTAAAAATACTGACCGAAATTTACACTAAAGCCGGGATATCTAACGACGTGGTTATGAAAATAACCGGAAGCATAGCCAACGGAAACAAAAAGAAAATATCCGAGGCTATCAAACGTTTCAAGAATGAGGCAAATCCGAAAATCGTCGTTACAGTAGATTTGCTGACCACAGGAATTGACGTCCCGGAGATAACATCTCTGGTATTTATGCGCCGGATAAAATCCCGTATTCTGTTTGAGCAGATGCTTGGCCGCGCAACCAGACTCTGCCCAGCTATCAATAAAGACCATTTTGAAATATACGACCCCGTTGGTGTATATGAATCATTAAAACCTGTAAGCAATATGCCTCCTGTCGTAAACAACCCTAATACGTCATTTGAGGACCTGCTAAAAGGCGTTGAAGTCGCTCAGGGTACGGACAAGCTTGAATATCAGATAAGCCTGCTCATCGCAAAACTACAGAGAAAGCGCCGCAATATTACCGGAAAGGCTCTTGAGCAGTTCATTCACCTTACCGGAAGCAAGAACATTGCAGAATACGCTGAATATCTCATGTCGTCTGAACCTGGAAAAGCGGCTGAAGAACTGCTTTCGCACAAGGACGCATTCGCTGTTCTTGACAAAGACAAGGGAAAACACAGAAATCCCGTTGTTATAGACCATCATGAAGATAAAATATTACAGCATACCCGTGGTTACGGCGATGGTCAGAAGCCCGAGGACTATATTGAAGCGTTCAAGAAATTCGTTACCGAAAACGTGGACTCTATTGCTGCGCTGAAAACAGCCTGCACAAAGCCGTCTGAGCTTACCCGGGAAAGCCTGAAAAGCCTGCGGCTGGAGCTTGACCGCCATAATTTCACGGAAAAGCAGCTTAATTCTGCATGGAAGGAAATGACAAACCAGGATATTGTTGCGGACATTATCACATTAGTGAGGCAGCAGGCTCTTGGCTCGCCGCTCATCAGCCATGAAACCAGAGTCAAGAGCGCATTTGCAAAGCTGAAACTTAATCACCAATTTAACGCAACGCAGCTCGACTGGTTAAAACGAATTGAAAAGGTAATGCTTGAAGAAACCGTTCTTGACGAGCAGATTTTTGAAATGGGCGCATTCAAAACAAATGGCGGATTTGTGAATATAGACCGCAGATTCGGCGGTCAGCTCAAGAATATTATTACCGAACTGAACGGATACTTATACGATGACGGAGGAAATGTAGCGTGAATAATCAGGAAATTGTTGCAAAGCTGTGGAATCTCTGCAATGTACTGCGTGATGATGGAATCACCTATCAGCAGTATGTCACGGAGCTTACATATATTCTGTTCCTTAAGATGTGCAAAGAAACCGGCGCAGAAAGTTCTATTCCCGAGGAATACCGCTGGGACAAGCTTGTTAGCAAGCAGGGACTTGAGCTGAAATCGTTCTACAAAAATCTGCTTGAGCATCTCGGAGAGCAGTGTCAGGGGCGCGTCCGCGAGATTTATCAGGGAGCGCAGACCAGTATTAACGAACCGAAGAACCTTGAAAAGATAATCAAGACAATCGACCAGTTCGACTGGTACAGTGCAAAGGAAGAGGGACTCGGAAACCTTTACGAGGGGCTTCTCGAAAAGAATGCAACCGAGAAGAAATCAGGAGCGGGTCAGTATTTTACGCCCCGTCCGCTTATCAATGTAATGACAAAACTCATCGCTCCCCAGCCGGGCGAGCGGTGCAACGACCCTGCCTGTGGAACATTCGGATTTATGATAGCTGCCGATCAGTTTGTAAAAAAGAACACAGACGATCTGTTTGACCTTACGGTTGACGAGCAGGAATTTCAGAGAACAGAGGCATTCACAGGTTGCGAGCTGGTTCACGACACTCACCGCCTTGCACTGATGAATGCTATGCTTCATGACATCAACGGAAAAATCTATCTTGGAGATACCCTTTCAAACGATGGAAAGATGATGAAAGGGTATGATGTCGTGTTGACTAATCCGCCATTCGGCACGAAAAAAGGCGGAGAGCGCGCTACCCGTGACGACTTCACATATCCGACCAGTAACAAGCAGCTTAACTTCTTGCAGCATATTTACCGTAGCCTTAACACAAACGGCAAGGCAAGAGCGGCTGTCGTTCTGCCGGATAATGTGCTCTTTGCTGACGGCGATGGTGAAAAAATTCGCAAAGATTTGATGGAGAAATGCAATCTTCACACCATTCTGCGCCTGCCTACCGGTATTTTCTACGCACAGGGCGTAAAGACAAACGTGCTTTTCTTTAACCGAGGAACAACGGATCACGACAATACAAAGGAAATATGGATTTACGATCTGCGTTCGGATATGCCGTCTTTCGGTAAAACAAATCCGCTTAAGGAGAGCCATTTTGACGAGTTCGTTGACTGCTATAAGGGCGGGGATTTATCCGCGCGTCAAGAAACCTACTCCGAGGAAAATCCGAACGGTAGATGGCGTAAGTTCACATATGCTGATATTCTCGCACGGGATAAGACCAGCCTTGACATAACATGGATAAAGTCGCAGAATACCACTGATGATTATACCCTGTCGGAACTTCTGGATATGATCAAGGAAAAGTCTGCGAACATTTCGAACGCTGTTGCGGCTCTTGAAAAACTTATAGGCGAGGTAGATGAATAATGGATACGAAAGCATTACGCCAGAAAATACTTGATCTCGCTATACGCGGAAAGCTGGTTCCTCAGGATCCAAACGACGAGCCTGCTTCTGTTCTGCTTGAAAGAATCCGTGCTGAAAAGCAACAGATGGTCAAGGACGGAAAGCTGAAAGCAAAGGATATTAAGAACGATACGGTTATTTTTGTCGGTGAGGACAATTTACATTATGAGAAGTTCCCCGATGGCTCCGTTAAGTGCATTGAGGAGGAGATACCTTTTGCGCTACCACAGGGGTGGGAGTGGTGTAGGTTGGGCGTTATTTTTATGCATAACACGGGCAAAGCGCTTAATACATCAAACACCGCTGGAAGAAAAATGACATACATAACTACTTCAAATTTATATTGGGATAGATTTGAACTTGATTCACTAAAAGAAATGTACTTTTCTGAGTCCGAAATAGAAAAATGCTCGGTTAGAAAAGGGGATTTGCTTGTTTGTGAAGGAGGTGACATTGGCAGAGCTGCAGTTTGGAAAAATGAAGATACAATAAGAATTCAAAACCATATTCACAAATTACGTCCATATGTTGACATAGCAATTTACTATTTCTATTATCTATTTTACTATTACAAAAATCAAAATTTAATTGATGGAAAAGGAATTGGGATTCAGGGTTTATCTTCAAGTATGCTTCATGCTGTTCTTGTTCCACTACCTTCATATAAGGAACAGTTTAGAATAGTTGAACAGGTAAAACGTTATTTTGAATTGTTAGAATATATTGATAATGAAAAGTTGGATTTATTTAATGCTATACAACTTGCTAAATTCAAAATCCTAGACCTGGCGATCCGCGGCAAACTAGTCCCGCAAGACCCGAACGACGAACCCGCTTCCGTGCTCCTCGAATGCATAAGAGCCGAAAAGGAAGATCTCATAAAACAGGGCAAAATCAAGCGTGACAAAAAGGAATCCGTCATCTTCAGAGGTGAGGATAACTCTTACTATGATATTGAAATTCCTCATACATGGATGTGGGCCAAATTAAATTTTATTTCATATAGAATTTCAGATGGTTCTCATAACCCTCCAACTGACAAAGGGGTTGGTATTCCATTGTTAAGTGCAGCAAATATTGTTGACTATGATATCAATATAAAAGCTGCAAATAGATGGATAACAGAAACAGAGTGGTTGGAAGAAACAACACGCACCCAATTAGAAACAAATGATATTTTGCTCACTATTGTCGGAAGTATCGGAAGAACTGCCGTTGTTAATACAGACAACAAATTTGCATTTCAAAGAAGTGTTGCAATTATTAAGCCATGTATCGTATATTCAAAGTATTTAATGTATATTTTAACAGCTCCACCAATTTCACAGTATCTTATTGCAAATAGTAAAGGAACTGCTCAAAAGGGAATATACTTAAAGCAATTATCAGATATTTTTATACCCATTCCGCCTGTTGCGGAACAAAGCCGCATTGTTTCAACTATTGAAACCGCTTTTGCACAACTCGATGGAATTGCAAATGCAATAGTCTAAAAGTCAAGCCGACCCGTAAAAGGTCGGCTTTTACTATTACCAAGTTACGATTCTATCGACTAATTCTTTCTGCTCGCTGGCAGTACGGCGAAGGTAAATACGCGTTGTTTCAATGCTTTCATGTCCCATGAGATCTGCAAGGAGGGCAATATCATTGTATTTTTCAAGAAAGTTCTTAGCATAGCGATGTCGAAATGAGTGAGGATACACGACTTTCTTATCAAGTCCGTACTTATCCGCGTAATTCTTAAGTTGCTGAGAAATACCTCTTGTTGTAATACGTTCACCGAATCGGTTAAGGAACAGATAACCTGAAGTGCGTTCAAAACTTCTGAGCCATTCCAGCGTTTCTCCCCTTAGTTTCTTCGGTATGTACAGACGACGAAGTTTTCCGCCTTTGGTATACAGATCAAAATAGCCAAGCTCGACATGCTCAATTTTGATCTGTATCAGCTCGCTGACTCGTGCGCCTGTTGCCGCCAAATACCATACAACGAAGTACCATTCAAGGTTATCGTCTTTTTTGAGCTGCTTTTTAAGAAAGTTGTAGTCTGCATTGCTGATCACATTTTCAAGGAAGTTTTTCTGCTGAACCTTGACGGCTTTAAGGCGGAGTTTTTCCTTGCCCAGATAGTCAAGATATTTGTTCATTGCCTGGATTCTCAGATTGACGGTCTTAGGCTTAAAAAACTCCATTAGATAGCCCTTGTAAGCAAGCAGGTTTTCCTTGCTTATGGAATCATAATGCTCATGGAAAAACTGAACCGTCCAGAGATATGATTCCATTGTGTTGTCTGACAGATTACCTCTGCGCAGGTAATCCTCGAACGTGATTTGCGTCTTCATAGTAAGACACCTCCGTATAATATTTTCACGAACAAAAGTCCGTAAACAATATTATATCATAAGTATACCTACCTCTTACTATGAGAAGATTGGTCAAGAAACCCGTTGTATTGACGATGAACTGCCGTTTGAGATACCT
>ERZ825525.2431-NODE-2431-length-12078-cov-4.097979_pt1 | contig 12078 bp, 12 predicted proteins | sample MGYA00519930_ERZ825525 | MGnify/ENA primary metagenome ERZ825525 (study PRJEB31778, sample SAMEA3449203) | human gut metagenome | biome: human gut; feature: human-associated habitat; material: faeces | place: United Kingdom | collected 2010/2012 ... | reverse complement strand
CACCTAAATCAAAGAAAGGAATTAGAACAATTCCATTAACTGATGAGGCTTATCAAGCTTTTGTGACGCAAAAAGGTATTCAGCGTGCTCGTGGAATACATTCCAATGTTTCCATAGACGGTTATCATGATTTTGTTTTTGTGACAAACAGAGGAACCCCTCAACAACCAACGAATTTGGGTATTGTACTTAAAAGACTAACATCTGATTATAATTCCAATAACGATCTTCAGATTCCTCATTTGGCATGTCATGTACTACGACATACAGGATGTACTATCATGGCAAAAAGAATGTTTAGACTTGGTCTAAACCCTAAAATACTGCAAAATTGGATGGGACACTCTTCATTAAAAATGACATTAGAATATTACAATCACGTTATAGAAGAAGAATCTAAGAACGCAATGAGTGAGATTAATGTCTTTAATAACAACGAATCATCATTGCTTAGTATGAAAAACATTGAATTTTTAAATCGACTGAACAACTTATCTTCGCTTTCTAAATGTGTATAATTATTTTTTATTGTTAATGTTTTTACACCATTTTTTACACCATTTTCAGCATTCTTTCAACTTTTTCTACTTCCTTCTTCTTTTCATCATCCGTCAAATGGACATACAAATTCATTGTAATGCCAATATTCGAATGACCCAGAAGCATCTGTAGCGTCTTAGGTCGCATTCCTGCCTCAATACATCTGGTAGCATATGTATGACGAAGCGTATGCATTGAGAAAGAGTCCATCCCTGCTTTTTGTGCTAATTTAAACAACGAAGTATCATAAGCAGAATTTTTGGTCGGTTCCCCTTTTCTGCAGAGGAAAACAAATTCTTTATACTGTGGATCAACATCTTTCAAAGAAAACATCTTCATCTTTTGACACTCCAAGATTCTGATGCACTCAGCCGTCATAGGAATTTCCCTGTAACCGCTTTTGCTCTTTGGCGGACCTATACGCCACTCTCCAGTAGCATGTCTGTATTCCATACTTCTCTCAATACGGATCACACCCTTCTTAAAATCAATATCAGACCACTTCAGCCCAATCATCTCTCCGGTTCGAAGTCCTGTCTGCAGCAAAAAGGCAAATTGATTATAATTGCTTGTCCCATATGCAACATCCAGAAACCGTTTTTGTTCCTCTACCGTAAGAACTCTTCGTTTCTTAGGCTTCTTACTTTGGGGAATCTTCACTGTTTTTTTAACAGGATTTCGCAATAATATATCATTTTCAACTGCGGCTTCAAACAAAGTATATAGGGTAATCCTGCACTGATAGATTGTACTTTCAGCATATTGAGGTGCCATCTCATTCAAAATCTGTTGACAATGTATTGGTTTTACATCTGCTAAATGCATCCTTCCGATATGATCTTTGATATTCTTTTCATATCGTTCTGTGTAATTTCTCCGTGTGTTCGGTCGAATAGTAGGACCTTTTACACTATTTAAGAAATAATCAAACCACGCATCCACTGTCATACTATCACCGGCAGATAGATCAGAATTCCGATCTATATACGCTGCTTCTGCCAGCCATCGACGACACTCTTGAAGTTTTTTGAAATACTTCTGTTTTCTCTTACCTCTCTTGTCAACGAATCTTGCAGTATAACGCCCATCTTTCCTTTGAGCAATTCCAACTCCAAGTTCACGACCTTTCAGGTCTTGTCCCATGTATAAGCCTCCTTTTATCCAAAGAAAAGCTCAATACAGCACATTGTATTGTACCATATTCACTCTTCTTTGTCCACAAAGAACCCGGTAGCTATATCTCCAGTTCCTTGTCAATGAAGGCTTCAAAAGCTTTCCTTTTTATCAAACGCTTTCTACCAACAAATAAAACAAATGGGCAGCGTGGATCAAGTGTAAGCTCTCTGAGCTTATTCTGTCCAATTCCGCTTAAAGCATTTGCCTCATTAATCGACAATAACAATTTTTCAGATATTCTGACTTCCTGTTTTTCTTTCGTCTTTTCTCCCATAAAATCACCTCGTAATAAATCATCATTCAACATCTGCTCTTTATTTTCTGCATAATACCAATAATGCCAGATAATGAAAAAGCAACCATCGATGTTAGTCACATAGAACAAATCATTTGTTCCTTGTTTGACTTATACATCAACAACAGACTATTTCTCATCCATGCTTTCTAAAAGACCAGATGGAATGATCTTTTCCATTTCAAGCTTATAGAGTACCAAACGAAGTATGTATTCTGGAATAACCCTATTTCCTAGTTCCCAGTCTTGGTAAGTTCGATATGGCATGTAAAAATACTTCGCCATATCCTTCTGCTTCATTCCTGATAATCTACGAGCTTCTTTTAATAATTCATATCCTTTCATATTGCCACCTTCCAATACTTTTAGCGTATAACAACATTATATACGCTATGCGTATTTTGTCAAGTGTTAATTAAATAATCTCTTGTTGATATATATAATCTCCAGTTGAAATCACCGGTCACTGTGGTTAGCAGCACACTCTGGACTCGCACCATCTCTTATAGACCATAAAGGAAGTATCATTATCGTAGAACAGTCGCAACCACGGAATCACCACAATTCCTCTTTTGCATGGATGTTATCGCTCCCGGCATCTCACATCAGGCAGATGGATCAAATGTATATTTCCTCTCCATCACTTCAGCCTTACCGATCCTGGCGCATCTGCGGCACGGCGCAATGCGTAACTGTTCCTTATGTCCGATGAAATCATCATATTTAATTGTCGTTGTGTTCACGAAAATCATTTTTTCTTGTGGACACATCTAAATTATAAATGTCTGCTTTACTCTTGCAAAGAACACATATTTCGGTTATCCTCCACGATTTATCGGTGTATCATTCAAAAGAAAAAAGGTATTTTGATTATTTTTCAAAATACCCTCTACTCGGATTGAAAATCATTTCTTCCTGTTTCATCTAGTAATGCTTTTATGTAACCTTCTATACGCCCTTTCTGTCTCTCAGATAATCGTCTATAATTCTTTATAATCCAAACCTCACTCCTATCTTCAAGACAAATGGTATTCTCATTATCATTAAAAAGATCTGAAGCCGGAACACCCATGCCCTTTGCTATTTTTCGTATATTGCTTTCCCGCACATCATAATCTTCCTTCTGTCCCAAACTCCATAATGTGCTTTCCGGAATACCACTTCGTTTTGAAAATTCGTAGCGTGTCATACCTGTTTCCGCTAAAAATTCAAGATACTGGTTTCTAACAGATTTACTAATGGCAGACACCCCCTTTTTCCTCTGAGACAAGTATAACTTGACATAAGAAAAAGATATAGAACACATATTTCGGTGTATTTCCACGATTTATCGGCGTATTTTTTATAAAGTTCTTTGTTTTATTCAACAAATATTTTACAAAATAAAAAGAGAAAAGATGATAATTACAGTTTCGATAACCATTACTCATCTTTTCTCTCAGTTTTCCGCCAATCCCACCAAATAAGGTCGGTTTAACCATACCTAAAATAGTACAATGCACCAATTTAATAAATAGTGTTTTTTTAACTGTTTATCACATTTTCCCATCATTTTTTACTCCAATCTGTCATTAGTGCTGTCATACCATATCCACAAAGTATCTTTTTACCATTTTTACATTTTATAAGTATGGCTATAACATACTTATAGGAGGTGGCGCTATGGCTCTCAACCCAAAACAGTTTGGCACTGTTATGAAAAATGCCCGTATGGATAAAAAACTCACACAAGCTGAATTGGCTGAAATTCTTGATCTTTCATTATCATATTTGAAAGACTTGGAGCGCTTTAAGAATACTCCCAGCCTTGAGGTTTTTGCCAAAACCATACAATATTTAATTTATCTGCTGATACTGTAATTTATCCAGATAAAAACCTGAACAACAGTACATACCAAAAATTACAAAGACATCTACTTCAATGCGATGAGAAACAGCTTAAAACTCTCCTCGCAATCACAGAAGCTGTCCTATCAGTCGATGATACTCGCACAGACAATTCTGATATTTAATTTTTGCTCTAATATTCAAGGTTCGTTTTGTCATAAAATGAACCTTTTCTATTATTTATTCAACTGTTCAAAAATATCATTTGCCACACTATCTTTTTCAATAATTCCCATACCACACAATAAGAACAGACAATCTATATATCCCTGACAATAAGCCTGTTGAGCCTCTAGTGATGCATTATCTTCTAAGCATTCTATCCATTTCTGAATAATTCTTTGTTCGGTTTCCTTCATATGCTTCATCCGCTCTTTTCCAATCGCCTGTATCTTTTCCAATTCATTTTTAGCATTTTTCTGTCCTGGTATCTGAATTATTGATTTTTTCGATAAATTTTCGCCACGCAATTGTTGCATAAATTTCGCCACTTGGTTCCATATCTGATCACTTTCCATATTTTCGCCTCCATTCTTGTATGTAGTATTTACATATTTAGAATTGTTACACCACACAGTTAAAAACGGATTTTAATCACAAGGCATATTTCTTACGTTTGTAATATTTTAATTATTACATGCGTAAGATAAATAGTCAAGTTTTTATTTGACTTTGTATATAGTGGGCTTTATAATAAAATATGTATATTACACTCGTAAGAATTAGGAGGTGTCTACATGAGTGCATTACCACAAATATCAGAAGCTGAATATGAAGTGATGAAAATTGTTTGGAAGTATGCTCCTATTAACACAAATGAGATTACTGAAAAACTTTTAGCAACATCTTCATGGAGTGCAAAAACTATACAAACCTTAATCAAACGCCTTGTTAATAAAGGAGTTCTGACCTACGAAAAAGATAGCCGGGTATTCGTTTATTCACCTTTAGTGAAAGAATCTGATTATATTGATCAAAAAAGTAAATCTTTTTTAGAACGATATTTTCATGGGGATATCACCGCCATGTTATCCACATATATTGAAAATGACCACTTATCCGAAACAGAACTGGAAGATTTACGCTCTCTTCTTTCCAAAAAAGATCCTACAGGAGGTTCCACGCATGGATGAATTTATAACCCATTTTTTATTATGCAATATTGTTATCAGTATTATTATTGGCATTTTTTTAGTATCCAAGTGGATCTTTAAAAACACTCTGACAAGCCGGATGCAGTATAATTTATGGTATTTTTTACTTGTTCTGCTTTTAACACCATTTTTCCCAGTACAAAGTAAACAGTTTCCTGACCTTTTTTCCTGGCTCAACCATATGATCACATCACCGGCATTTCAAACCGTTCAAAATAAAACCGTAAACTCACCTGCACCCCCCTCCACCACTTCTGACTGGATGAACGAATTTACTATTTCTGTAAATTCCAGCACTCCCACAATTATCAGATGTATTTTGTTATGTGTATGGATTGCCGGTATGTTTGTAGTGCTCGTGTTGGTACTAAAGTCCTCACTGCAATTGCGTTCTTTAAAAAGATCCGCACTTCCTCTTCAAAATACCACTATATGCAAACTATATAAACAATGTTTATTCGAGATGAAAATCACAAGGAATATCCCCATTTATAGCACTGCTTTCCTAAAAACACCTATTATTACAGGCATTTTTAAAACCAGAATTTATATGCCAATTCATCTGATATCGGATCATCAGAAAACGGATGTGCGCTATATCTTGCTGCACGAATTACAACATTATAAACACAAAGACTCTCTTGCCAATTATCTAATGTTTCTTACAGCAATACTATATTGGTTTAATCCTATCGTCTGGTATGCGTTAAAAGAAATGCGTAATGATCGAGAGATTGCCTGCGATACTTCCGTTTTAAAAATGCTTGATGAATGCGATTATGAAAAATATGGAAATACACTGATTAATTTTGCTGAGAAGATTTCCTCTTCTCCTTTTCCGTTTGCTGCAGGTCTTGGTGGAAATATCAAACAGATAAAACGGCGTATCATTAGCATTGCTTCTTATAAAAATCCCTCTTTTCATAAGAAGGCAATTGGAATTATCGCCTTTATGCTGATTACTGCTGGAATTATAAGTTTTACTCCTTTTATTTCATCCTATGCTGCTATCAACGATCAATATAACTGGAATTATTCTTCAGAAAATATAACGCAGACCGATCTTTCTTCATACTTTAAGAATTATGAAGGCAGCTTTGTTTTATTTAATTCCAATCGTGATAGCTGGACTGTGTATGACATGGAACATGCCACCCATCGTATATCTCCAGACTCCACTTATAAAATATATGATGCACTTTGGGGATTAGAGGAAAATATTATTACACCACAAAACTCCCTACTTATATGGGATGGAAAAGACTATCCTTTTGAAGCATGGAATACTGATCTGACACTAGATTCTGCTATGGCAGCCTCTGCTAACTGGTATTTCCATACAATAGATGAACGACTTTCCCTTACTCGTATTCAAAATTATCTAAACAAAATTGAATACGGAAATAAGGATATAACGGGTGGATTATCTTCCTATTGGCTTGAATCCACCTTAAAAATTTCTCCTGTAGAACAAGTGGAACTTCTGAAAAAATTACAAACCAACAATTTAGAATTCCATTCCAACAACCTTCAGGCAGTAAAGAATTCCATTCTTCTTTCATCTGTCAATGATAAGAAACTTTACGGGAAAACCGGTACCGGACGCATAGATGACAAAGATGTGAACGGTTGGTTCGTAGGTTATATCGAAACAACAGATAATACCTGCTTTTTTGCCACCAATATCAGTGCAAATAGTGATGCTACTGGAAATAGTGCAGCACAAATCACCATGTCTATCTTATCTGACATGAATATCTGGAGACAATAAAATTTTACATATCTTTTAATTATCAAAGAGATTGGATAAACATACATTATATAATTCTTTACCCAATCTCTTTATTTTTTATCTTTTCGATTTCTCCTTCAATATTCTATATTGATACTCTGGTATTTCCTTGATACCACCGTTTAAGATCTTATTTCCCAAATAACGGAAACTACCATCTTTATTAAATTTTACAGTTAGCTCATGAGTAATGACCGCCTCATTGCATAACACCATTTCGCAAACCGCATCCACGGTAAGAGTAACTGTTCCATTGGAATTATGTTTAATCTTTGTAACTTCCGGGATAGAAGTTCCAAAAAAATTAGGTGCATAATTAAAACATCCCAATCGCATCCAATCATATGTCTTTTTCTTTTCATTATAACTTGCATACTTTTCAATCTCTTCTCTGGAAACAGGTAAATATTCCATGATCAATTGCTCAAATTGATCTTTGGGTATTCCACTTGGATATTTTTTCCCATTAAATTTCTTTTTATATTTCATAGCATATAAATATTCATATAAACCATTATAATCTATCTTTTGCATATGTTCTTGATCCCAATTAGAACATAAAATATTATTGCCCTGATACGCTAAACCACGAACGCATTTTCTTGATAATTTCCGCTTATTATCACTCATTGGCTTAATCCTGATCAGACAGCTTCCATCTACCATTTCCGTCACTTCAGGATATTCCGGCACACACAATTCATAGCAAAACCATCCTTTTCTCGAATATCTCCATTTCTTTATCCTTGTGTAGGAAACAAATGTAATAATTGGCTTACCATTATCATCCCACGATGCATTTGAAGCCAATAGAAACATATCCTTTCCGTCATAAATAAATTTTTCTCTTCCAATGCTGCCCTCGGAATGAACTTCATAAATAACACCCGACCCTTTCTGTTTCTTCTGTGCTTTTGCAAGAAATGAAGAAAATCTTTTATAATTCTCCATATTAGAATAATCTTCAGAAACTGTAACAGAATAACCCTGTTGTTTTATCTTTTTAATCATTTTACATATCGATTTGTTATCTAAAACAACATTTAACGAATCTCCTTTATCCGCATTTCTATATATATGTTCAAGTCCCGACATTATCTGCATAGAATCTCTTGTAGCCTCTTCATTCTCTTGAGCGGATACCGGCAAGTCATATCCTTTTTCCAGATCTTCTTCCGATATAACATCTTCTTTTGTATTATTATTTGGGACACTTTTTAGCTTTTTCTCATGCTGACTTGATGTCTTTTTCACATCATTTGTCTTTTGACTGCACGAACAGCAAAAAACACAAAGAGTCATTACAAAAAGGATTAAATATAAAAATTTTCTCATAATTCTGCACACTCCTTCCTGTTTTCAATTTTTACCAAACCATTTATCCAAAACAGCCTTATCTTTTTTTACCACATAACCACTTCCTCCTATTCCCTTTACATCTTCAACCATACTGACAATAAGAATAGGTTTTTTGTTTTTCTTATCTGGTGTCATAACAGCAAACCACCCTAATTCAGTTCCTGTCGTATCACTCTGCGACTCTTTAATTTCAGCAGTTCCTGTTTTCCCTGCTAAAATCATATCTTTACGATGTATGGCATATCCCGTCCCGTGTGAATCATTTACTACACTTTTTATACCCTCTAACACTTCTTGGGATACGGATTTGGAAAAGGCTTCTGAAATCCACTGCTCTGCTTTGGCATTTTCTTTATACAATAAATACGGTTTCAACACATTTCCGTCATTGCAAAAACTTGTGTAAATACAAGCCAAATGAAGTGGATTGACAAGTACCTGTCCCTGACCATATCCCGTATCCGCTAACCCTACCTCACTTTGAATATGCTTATTATTGGAGAACTTTGACTCCGCCATCATTATTTCAAATGGAATAGATGAATGAAACCCCAACATAGATAATGACCTCTCCATCTCTTCTGTTCCGATTTTAAGTGCTGCTTTGGCAAAATATATGTTATCTGAATATATCAATGCATTTTTCAGTATAACGGGGCTATATGTATGAAGTGTCGTAACATGATATGTCCCCCATGTTTTATCTTTTTGCCAGCTATGTCCTTCATTTCCAAAATTATCTGTTCCGGTAAATGCTTCAGACTGTAAACCAATCGCCGCAATAACAGGCTTGAATGTGGATCCCGGACACCATACTTGTCTAAAACGGTTATACAATGGTTGTTTCTTATCTTTATTTAATCTATCCCATTGCTTTTTACTCATTCCCATTATAAATGCATTCGTATCATAGGAAGGTGTACTAACCATTGCCAGTACTTCCCCAGTAAATGGATTCATGGCAATGGAACAACTTTTGTCACTTTTAAAATTTTTATATAATTGCGCCTGTAAATCCGCATCTATCGTTAATTTAATGTCTTTTCCATCTTTCACTATTTTATATGCCAGCTGCTCTTTCTCTTTTCCTTCTGAATCAGCAATATATATTTTGCATCCATTTTCCCCCTTCAATTCCTTTTCATATACCCCCTCTAACCCCGTTTTTCCAATGACACTGGCATTTGTATATCCTTCTCCTGCATGCTTTTCTAAATCTTCTGCAGTTACATTTTGTACATACCCCACTAAATGTGCAGCCTCATCCTTTAATGGGTATTCTCTGACTTCTACATCCGAAATCATTACACCAGATATTTTTAATAATTTTTCCTGTCGTTTTTGTTCCTCAACAATTGTTTCATCCGGATCCAGTGCGAGTAAATCAAGTTCTTTTACTTTTGCAATTTTTTTAATCGGGACAAATGAATCTTCTTTTACCCATTTTGCCGTTAATTCCTTTTCTATATCTTCTGGTTTTATTCCCAACAATTTCGCAATTCTGACAATGGATTTTTTCCTATTTTCTAACTTTCCAGGTATAATTCCAACAGATGAAACAACACCCTTTCCCGCAAGCATTCTTCCATTCCTATCCAGAATTTGACCTCTCTGCGCCTGTATTACGGACACACGCACTTTGTCATCCTCTGTAAGCCCTGGATAGATTACTGAATTACTCCATACCATTTTGTACTGATCATCTTGTTCTAAAAAAGCAACTTCGTTTTTAAAATCCACTTTTCCGGCTACTGTGTCAAAAGCTGTATTATATTTAACTGTTAAACTTTCTTCTTCATAATCTATTATTTTTATATTGATGTTTTTTGCTTCAATCCCCTCATAAATAGCAGAATTGCGCTTCACAAAGTCCTCTTTTTCAATGGTTTCTTTACTCTCATTTGTTATCATTTCATACATTTCGCTATAGTTTTTCTGACAAATGCAATTCATATATGACTTCAAAACCTGTTCAGGACTTTTGACAACCTCTTTCTTAGTTATCCCTTTTATAGTAAACAGGACTACACCAGCTATAAATATTATACTTAGCACCAAAAAGCCAACACGGATCATTCTTCTTTTTCTATTATGTCTATATTTCATAATTACTCATTTTCCTTTCATTTTTCTTTCATCCAATCTATGCAACCTAACACCTTTTTTCCTGTATGACCGGATTAACTTTTGATCTACAGGAATAATACACATACGAACACTTTCGCCGTATGCGAAATAAGGATAAATTCCTACTCCATCTCTATAATACAAATCGCTTGGTAGATTATAGTTATGAAATCCTTTTTCTGTCTGAAATATATGATCATATGCCTTTTTATTTAATTTTTTATACAAACTTGTTATCTTATTCTTCTCCATATTCGGAAAAAGCATTTTCAAACAATAAAAGCATAATTTCTCATATTTCTTATACATTTTTTCTGTATAACTATGATCATCAAAATTAACTGTAATAGCTTCTATGTTTTTTGTATGTTTTATAGTGTACACAGCAACAGTTGGTAGTGTCAGTATTTTCTTATTTTCCGTATATTCATAACACATATCTCCTTTCAGCCTTCCAAAATCTTGTTTATATGAATACCATGTTACAAGCGACTGAATATATTTCTTTCCATAATCTTGATAATAGCAATAGTTGTAAGCATCTATAAAATCTTTAATCTCTATTGCAAAGTACAATTTCTCATTTTTCCTGGCAACACTATTATTCCAATCAATATAACTCTGCTCACAAGGTAAAGCCGTGCTTTCTGATGTTTTAGTATCCTTTCGTTTATCTTGAATCACTTTTTCGTTTTTGCAGGCAGTCAAAACAAATATACATATCGTCATATATAAAGCCCATTGTGCTATATGTTTATTCTGAAACATCTTTTACTCCCTTCTTATAATTCTTACATTTGTAAGAATTAAGATTAAAAAATATATGTTTTTTTGTTTTTATATTACACCTGTAATATTTGCATGTCAAGATAAAAAATCTATGCTGGCTAAACACATTCATATCCATGCTTTGTCAGCAAAACTATTTCCATTCCGTTACTACAAACACCATCTCTGCGAATTCTTTATCTGTCATATCATTTAACTTGGCAACTGCCCGATTTGACAATTAAATTTTACGCTTTTCTTTACTATCTAACAACTATAAATCATCTATCATATACCAAACTCAGAATAGTACAAAATCATATTATTATAATTTACTAGTTATAGTGGATTTTCCCCTTTTTTTGAAGCAATTACTCCCCCTTCCATCTCCATCCACATCTTCTTTTTCTGCAGCACCCGTCCTTCCTCTATCTCCGGGCGGATGAGCAAGTATTTCATAATTCATATCGTCCGGATCGGTACATGAAAAGTCGTGCATTAATTTTCCAACTTCGCCATCCCCCCGATATTTTCCGTTCACATATAGAATATGCGCATCCAACAAACTGCTGTTATGTCTCGCCCTTTTTACTCCTGCTCCCTTATCTGACCTCTGAATTTCACAATCGAACTCTTTACCTGTATTGTCAACTGCATGAACATCTAAAATAGCAGAACGCCCTTGCAAATTTTTCATGGAATCCTGCACCCGAATCGATTTGATTGTAATATCCTCTTGCCCCAAAACAATTCGAAGAATAAGTTCTACAGCCTCATAATTATCTTCCAGACAGGCAGTCATAAAATCATCATCCATATATCGAAACAATTTCAGTCGCTCTAAATCCTGCTGATGTGTCTGTTCTGTTGTACTCAAACCTTCACCTTCTTTCGCTATTCTAATTATACATCAGTCATTCACTTTTGAAAACCAACTTTTTTAAAAATTTTAGTCCTACTATCTCGTAGCGCCTGCAATC
>ERZ825525.2422-NODE-2422-length-12114-cov-4.537773_pt1 | contig 12114 bp, 12 predicted proteins | sample MGYA00519930_ERZ825525 | MGnify/ENA primary metagenome ERZ825525 (study PRJEB31778, sample SAMEA3449203) | human gut metagenome | biome: human gut; feature: human-associated habitat; material: faeces | place: United Kingdom | collected 2010/2012 ... | reverse complement strand
AAACGGAGAATAGCAAGCACAGCAAGTGTAGCTACACTTGCGAAAACCGGCGTGGCACGACCGGGATTTCCTTGCAGAATAGCAAGCAAATCCGGTGAGTACCCACACCGGAGCTTGCCATTCCGGCAAGCAATGCTCGCGTTTATACTCCCGTGCAATCTTGTTGGGGAAATGCCCCAAACCCCTGAACGATTTCAGAGAAATCGGCTGCGCTCCTACGGAGCTGAACTATCAATTGAAGATGCAAATTAACCACGGAGAAAATCGGTAATCATATCTTGCGAGGCATCATAGTCAATACCAGAATCAAAATCTTCTACTATGGCTTCTAACACTCTTCCTTCATATTGAGTTACACCACGAGAATTCCGCCCCGCCCAATGTTTAATAATTCTTGTGCCGGACAAGAGTTGTCGATTGAACATTGAACACAGCCGGGTTTGAATTGTCCTGTCTTCATCAATAGCAACGACAAAAACTAAGTACACGCTTTTCTCTTCGGAGAGAAACGAGAGCAATTTATCAATATTATAGCCTTTCGGGTTACTGGATAAGAACAAAACTTTTGTCTTAATATCCGTTTCCGTAAGATAATGCTCAAACTCTCGTTCATAGTCGCCCAATTCATCGGCTGTAAAAATTTCTGGGAGAGGTTGTCTTGTATGCAGACAGTTCATTAGGGTTGCTTTCAGATCATCTTCAGCAGTAATCAAGTATTCGATGATTCTTCCCCGCAAATTAACGTTGTCAATAAAAGCTGCGATTGCGATTTCTGATTCTACTGCGCGAACACGGTCATTTAAGTCATCGTTCAAAACCCCGTATTCTGCGGAATTCAAAAATGAAATTGCTCGGTCAACGGATTCTCTGATGCATTCAACCTGTAATTCAGTAGGCACAAATCTTTTTCCGGTGGGAGCAATATTATTTGTTGCTTCTACCAAACGGTCAAGATTTTCTTCAAAGGTATAGTTTTCGTGAGAATTATACAGAAACTCAAAGTTTTCAGGAATATTTTCAATGCCTTCAAACTCCCGCATGATGTCACTTCCGTTGAAACTGCCCTTGATGTTATCTCGGCGCAACTCCTGTGAAGAATGACTAATCTTCCTAAGGAACGTGGTGTTTGCCAACATCAAATAGTTGCGTGTCGGTGTTACTAAGCAAACTATAAATGGAATACCGTCGTATCTATGGAGCGCAGATAATGCCAAAACGGTATTGCCAAAACTTCTTGATGCTGCTTTGCAGAATCTAATTGCAAACCAATCGCAGTAATATACGCTTCTATCTTTCACAAGGCCAAACGCTTCTTGCACTTCGTTCTGCAAACGGCTCTTGTCTGTTCTTCCATCCTTGCTTGAAATGAAGTCGACTAACTGTCCAATAATTTCTCTATTGTACATATTGCACCTCTCAAAAATCAAACAATGTTTTCTGCATATTATCTGGCTCGATCATAGATGGAGGCTCTTCTGCTTTACGCCTGCATCCTTTTGGAGATTTTGTGTTCTTTGCTCTGCTTGAAGACGCATTTTGTTCAGATAAAGAGTTGCGCTCCCAAAAAACGCCATCAACATATCCTTGAATATCTGGATTACTCTCTGCCATCTCAAGTCGTTGCTCTGCCCACACACAATATTGAGCTTCTATCTCAATTCCAATATAATGGCGATTGAGTTTTTTTGCTACAACGCTCGTTGTACCGGAACCTAAGAATGGATCAAATACAACATCACCCTTTGAGGAACTTGCAAGCATAATTTTGGCGATCAGCTTTTCTGACTTTTGTGTGGGGTGTGCTGTGTTTTCCGCCATAGACCAAAAAGGAATCGTAATATCATCCCAGAAATTCGAAGGGCAAGTATCGCGGTAGTTACCGTTTTTAGTTTCAGCCCAATCCTTCGGTTTTCCATCTATGCGGTAAGGAGCAATAACCTTTTTTCTGATTTTGACAGCATCAAGATTGAATCTATAATTATTGCTATTTGTAGCAAACCAAATATCTTCCATCCCATTTTTCCAATTTGCTTTTGCGCCACGTCCTTTCTCGCGCTGCCATGTAATGCGGTTTCTGACATAGAAAAACTCACTTAATACTTTACCAACAATTAGGCTTGTTTCCCAATCACAGCAGACATAAATAGATGCATCGTCTTTTAACAACGGTTTAATTGCACTTAGCCATTGGCGTGTGTATTCTTCATAGTCGGCTTCTTTTTTCTTTGTAAATGTTGTTCCGTTAAAAGATTTTGTGAGATTATACGGTGGGTCTGCAATTATCAAATCTATACTCTTGGGAGGTAGCAACGAACATACATCCAGCATATCGCCAATAACAGTTTTGTCCAAGACTCCACCAAGGTCTACCTGCCTTTGTGTAACTGCGATACAACGATCAAGATAAATCTGTCCTTCGCTTAATGGGGTATCAATAGTTTTATTTCTGCCAGCTTTTACGGTTGCCATCTTCTTCTCCTTCACTTATCTGCTACTTTGTTAGAATGGATTACTTCACAAATATCCCCAATATCACAATTTAGATATTCGCAAATGCGCAGGAGAACGGAAAGGGAAACTTCTTCACCCTTATTGAGCTTACTCATCGTGCCAGGTGCGATGCCCAGATCTCTACGCAACATTACTTTCGTAATATCCTTTTGAATAAGAAGCATCCAGAGTTTTTTATAGCAAATTTTCATGCAAACACCTCTTAGATATTGCTTATACATGTTGGTATATAGAATATCACAAATCATCAACGAATTCAATATAATACTACGCTTATTCGCAAAAAAGCTTCAAGTTCTTGGAGCGATTGAACTTCTGAGATGAAACGTCCATTTTTTAGCTTTGAATTAATCTGTTGCTATGACTTCCGTGAAGACTAGATTGCCAAGCAGAAAGGTTTTGCCATATAGTGACCAGCTAATTTATGAAGCCAATGTGGTGAATTGCAACTGCTTTTATTCTTCTATCAAACCCACACAAATAGATAATATCTGATATGCTCACTTTTGAACAACGCCTCACAGAGCGAAAAACAAGCGTTTTTTGACCCTCAGATGTACAAAAACAGGCAGCACCCAACCGAAGTTGAGTGCCGCCTGTTTTGTTGTCCAATCCTGCTTGGCAGATGCCGATTTTGTAGTTTTCTCAAATTACTGTTTTATCGGCACACGCCTGAGCAGCCCTTTTTTTGCTTAAATTAAGCGTTGCTTATTTGCTGTTGGATTCTTCCATGGTGTTTTCCACGGCAACATCTTCAACGTTGGCAATGGCGCCGCGGGCGAAAACAAGGCGGGCCTTGTCCGGACCGACGGAGATGGTGATGATGTCGTCCTTAATGTTGGTAACGGTGCCGTATATGCCGCCGATGGTGCGCACACGATCGCCAACCTTAATGGATGCCAGCATATCCTTTATTTTCTTATCGCGCTTGCGCTGGGGTATGATCATAACCAGCAGCAGCACTATCATCATTATGATGAACATACCGCTTCCGGAGAAGAACGAACCGAGAGAGGACAAAAAATCACTTCCGCCTTGAGGCATAATTGTAAACCTTCCTTTTTTCAACATATTCAGCCGCATTGGCTGCCATAAACTAACGGCGGGCGTTCCGCCGCCCTTTTACTATATAATACAAAGTCCCTCCGCGTCAAGAAGAACGTTGCATACTCCCCAAAAAAGTCACAAACGCTTCAGCAGAATTCAAGCGTGCATACGCGCCCGTATTCGCCCGATGCAAGCTCCTCGGTGGTTTGTGCGCCCGTGTTTTCAAGCAATATATCTTCATTTAGCGGGCATATCATGGAAAACATAATTTCCCCCGTGCGCATGGCGGGAAGGCTTGGTATTGTGTCCCGCGGCAGCCTGAACGTAAGCGCGCCGAACTCCTCCGCAAGGGAGCTTAAAAGCCCCGCCGTGTCCGCGCCCGCAAGCTCGTATATATCCGCGCCGTAGTCCGTTTCGTTAAGCAATGCATACGCCTTGCCGTCCGAATATGCGTATTCTCCCAATCTGCGCGCTCCCTCAAGATAAATCTCCATATCCTGCTCCGTGCGCGCCATCATGCCTATGTAATCCGCGCTGAATGCGGAATATATCTTCAGCATCTCCTCCGCCGTTGTCTCGTGTATTGGCGCGGGTATGCCGGCATCTATCCACGGCAGGCGGTATTCATCATGCCACGCAAAGGGAATATACCCAAACTGCGCATAGAAATTCACGTCCGGCTTTAATATCGCCGCCGCGGTACCCTTCTGCTTCTGCTCCGCATGGCAGGCCGTTATAAGCCGCGCCGCTGCCATATGGTGCCTGTATTCGGGCAGCGTTGCAACGCCCGCTATCATTACGCAGTTTTTCGTTCCCCCGCCCAGCATTATTGGGTAAGGTATTGCGTGCAGCGCGGCTATCATTTTGCCTTCGTAAAACGCCGCCAGCATATATTCCGGCCTTGTGCGGCGGGCAAAATAATAATCACTGTAGCCCGAGGCATCCTCCGGAAAGCATATGTTCCACACTCGCTTTGCTTCGCCGTATTCATCCGCACCAATGTGCCTTATAGTCAGTTCCATCAAATGGGTCTCCCGTCGAACTTATCTATCATATATGCCGGATAATAGGACAGCTTGGCCTTCCTAAGCCCTTCCATGCCCATGTCCTCCTCGCGGTTTATGAACTTAACGTCCGTCAATTCATGCTGCACAAATTGATTGTTTATGACCGTGTAAAGGCCCATTATCTCATTATCGGCCTTTTCAATGTGCACAACGGCCATGTTATCGTCCATCTTCTGCCCCAGCGTAAACGCCGCAAGCCTGCCATCTATCCTTATGCCGCCGCCGCGTATGCCCAGCACGTCCATGTGCATGAGCAGCGTTTTGATCGCACACAGCTCCATGTTGTCCGTTTCGTCGGGAGATTTTTCGCTGAGCCATTCATTGTATACGTCAACGCATTCGCCCATCATATCGCCGGTTATTTTAACGTATTCGTACCGTTCGCCGTACTGCGCCATGAACTGGTGTATATGGTTGCGCTTGGCGTGCAGCCTTTTGCCGGCCAAGTCTCTTAGGCTTTCCATTGTGTAAACATAGTCGCTGTTGTTGCGGTCATCTATCAGTTCATAGCCTGTGCAGCGCTCAAACGCGGCCTTTATGGGGCCGGATATGCCCTTGAATACGGGCGGTATGCAGTTGGAGCGCATGTATTCCGCCGCCTTATCGAGCGCGGTTTGATAATACTCAGACTCGGGCTCAACCGTAAGCGGAGCAAACATGAAGCGTTCATTGCCCCAATGCAGCAGTATATAGAGCGCCTGCTCATCCTCCGCAAGCATTATGTTCCCGCCGCAGCCCCACATGAGCAGATTTGAAAAGGTGTATTCCGAGCATTCCAGCTTCCATTTTGCCGTGTAATGCTCAACCATTTGCTTCATCGATATATCTATCGGTTTGAAATCCATAAACTAAGCGTGTACCTCCGTTTTGCTTACATATATTTTAATCTATCAGCATTGATAAAATCAACCGCATTGTGTGCTTTTGCATATTATATCCGCCGCTTCGGCAAAGCCGTAGCCGCCCTCGCCATCCAGTATATATGCGGGCAAATGCGCCATTCTGTCCGCAAACGGAGCAATGTTCGCCACGCCGCAGCTCAGCGGGAACGCCGCAAACATGGGCTCATCATTGGGCGAATCGCCGAAGAACATAGCTTCGTTCTCTGCGTCGTCCGCATGGCAATAGTCTTTAAGATATATCGCCGCCATGTCCGCCTTTGAATATACGCCGAACCATGCGTTTACGTGTATGCTGCTCACTTTGGCCTCCGCCCCCATGTCGCGGCAAAGCTTTGCCACGGCGTATGCCGTTTCAAGCGGGAGTTTTGGTTCATCCTCCGCAAAGTCAAACGCCGCATCGTATATCCTTGCGAACTGGTCATGCGCCATGCGCACTTTGGGGAACGCCTTCAGCACGGCGGCCTTGACCGGCTCAAGCAGCTTTTTCGGCTCCGCCGCGGCAAGCGGGTGGCGTATTATGCGCACGGCGTTATGCTCATCATAGTCATATACAAACGCGCCGTTTTCGCATATAACGGCCTGCACGGGCCATTGGCGCAGCATCATATCGCACCAGCCCGCGGGCCTGCCCGTTACGGGGATAAGCTTAAACCCGCATTCCTTCAGCTTCCACATGGCGGCATACGCTTCGCCTGTCAGCTTGCCGCCGTTTGTTACGGTATCGTCCACGTCGAACAATATATATTTCAGTTTATTCAGCTTGCGCGCCTCTGTTTCGCAAAATCGCTGCATATTGGCCCATCCTTTGCGCAACAGAAGCGGCCGTAAGGGCCGCTTCATGTGCATTGTTTTATAGCTTATTTGTTTTCGCCTTCGCCGTCCGCGCTCTGTTCCCGCGCTTCGGCAGCGGCCTTGGCCTCGGCCTCCGCCTTTTCCCTGGCAAGCACTTCCTCATCGGCCTTCTCTAAACGCGAGCGCCTGTCGCCGAACGTTTCAAGCTCCACGTCCTCGCCCTTGAACAGCTTTTCAAAATCGTCGCCGTCAATATGCTCGTATTCTATCAGCGCCTTTACTATGCGCTCCATGGCGTCGCGGTGCTCTGTCAGCACGGTCTTTGCCCGGTCGTACTGTTCTTCCAGTATGCGGCGAATTTCCTTATCCACGCGCGCGGCTACTTCTTCGGAGAAGTTGCGCTGGTGTCCCCAATCCTTGGCAATGAAAACCTCCGTCTGCCCGCCAAGGAACACAGGGCCTATTTCGTCGCTCATGCCGAATTCAACAACCATCCTGCGCGCAAGCTCGGTAGCCTTCTGCAGGTCGCTGTATGCGCCGGTGCATATATCGTCTAAGAATATGCTTTCGGCAACCCTGCCGCCAAGCGCCATGGCGATTTCGTCCAGTATCTTTCCGCGGGACATATGGTCGCGATCGTCCTCCGGCATGGTCATGGTGTAGCCGGCCGCCCTGCCGCGCGGAATAACGCTTATTTCGTGCACCGGGTCGCAGTTGGGCAGCACGCGCGCCACAACGGCGTGGCCGGCCTCGTGATACGCGGTTATCTTTTTATCTTCGGGCGTTATAACATGGCTGCGCTTTTCGGGGCCGACCACCGTGCGGGTTATGGCCTCCTCCAGCTCCGTCATGCCTATTTCCTTTTTCTTATACCTTGCGGCAAGTATCGCGGCCTCGTTCAGCACGTTTTCAAGATCCGCACCCGTGAAGCCCGGCGTGCGCTTTGCAAGCACCTCAAGGCTGACTTCCTTGGCCAGCGGCTTGCCCTTGGCATGCACCTTCAATATGGCTTCGCGTCCCTTAACGTCGGGATAATTTACGGTTATCTGCCTATCAAACCTGCCCGGGCGCAGAAGCGCGGGGTCAAGTATATCAGGGCGGTTGGTGGCGGCGATAACTATTATGCCTTCGTTCACGGCAAAGCCGTCCATCTCAACAAGGAGCTGGTTAAGTGTCTGCTCGCGTTCGTCATGCCCGCCGCCAAGACCCGCGCCGCGCTGGCGGCCCACGGCGTCTATTTCGTCTATAAACACAACGGCGGGCGCGCACTTCTTTGCGGTGGTGAAAAGATCCCTCACCCTGCTTGCGCCAACGCCTACGAACATTTCAACAAAGTCCGAGCCGGAAATGGAGAAGAAAGGCACCTTCGCTTCGCCGGCAACGGCCTTGGCAAGCAGCGTTTTGCCCGTACCCGGAGGGCCAACGAGCAGCACGCCCTTGGGTATCCTTGCGCCCATTTCGGTGAAGCGCTTGGGCGCGCGCATGAATTCAACAACTTCCTTCAGCTCTTCCTTTTCCTCGTCCGCGCCGGCAACATCATCGAACGTTACGTGGTTGTTGGGATCCATCTGAGTGCGCGCATGCGCCTTGCCGAAGCTCATCATCTTATTGCCGCCGCCCTGCGCGCGGAATACCACAACGTAGAACACGATGATTATGACAAGCATTATAAGGTAAGGCAGTATGTATTCCAATATGGAAGGCTCCGGCGGGGGATTATATGTATAAGTAAACGGATAATCCTCCGGCGTTACCTTGTCCGCATCTATGCCCTTGGCGTCTGCAACTATGGCCGCCATATCCGCGCGCAGTGCGCTTTCGTTGGATACGTTGCAGATAAAGTCATACTTCTTGGGGAACAGATCCTTATACGCAGAGCCTTTTTTAATGCCAACTATTTCGCCGTTGCAGTATTCAACGGCCTCCACCGTGCCTTCCTTTGCCATGGCAAGAAAATCGGCATATTCGATTTTCTTATCGTCCGTGCCGCCGTTTTGAAGCTGCGTAAGCAGAACAATCATCAGCACCACTATGGCCAAATAGATAAGCGGAGTTCTCAGCTTTTTACCCAATTTGTCCTCCTGACATGCCGCTTGATAAAGGGCATATCGTACCAATTTAATAATCTTAGTTATCATATCACACTTTGGGCATATGTTCAAATGCTCAATATGAGCAATAATGTGAAAAAAACGTGCCTGCCGCGCACACGAGGGCGCTGTGCGGCATATGGTGACAATATAAGGCGCTATAAATGCGCCAAGAGCAAAATGAGCGAGGTGCAAAACAATGAGGATATTACAGCGTGGCGATACGGGCAGCGACGTGCGCACGGCCCAAACCGCCCTTATACGCGCGGGCTACGACCCGGGCGCGGCAAACGGAGTATTCGGCGCGGCAACGGAGCGCGCGGTGATGCAGTTCCAGCGGGTGCTCGGCGCAACGCAGGACGGCATAATAGGCCCGGTAACGTGGCAGTTTCTTGAGCCGTTTACGCTGGAAAGCAACCCGGATGTGCTAAGGCGCGGCAGCCGCGGCGCAATGGTAAGGCGGCTGCAGGAGGCGCTGGAGGCTTCCGGCAACAGCCCCGGGCGCATAGACGGCCTTTTCGGCACAAAGACCCAGGCCGCCCTGCGCGCGTTCCAGCGGAGTGCAATGCTTGCGCAGACAGGCGTTGCGGACAGGGCGACGTGGCTTGCCATAGCCCCGTATATAGATTACGGCGACGTATATTTGCGGCGCGGGGACAGGGGCATGCTTGTTACCATACTGCAAACGGCGCTGACAAGCGCGGGCTTCTCCCCCGGGCAGGCGGACGGTATATTCGGCAGCCGCACGTTCAACGCGGTAACCGCGTTCCAGCGGGCCAACCGCATCACGGCGGACGGCATTGCGGGGCCGCGCACATGGGCGCTGCTGAAGCCGTATCTTAGCGGAGAGCTGATGACATACGTTGTGCGCCGCGGGGACACGCTTTCGTCCATAGCCCGCCGGTTCAACACAACGGTTGAAGAATTGCTGCGGCTTAACCCGCGCGAGGATCCGGATCTTATATTCGTTGGGGAAACCCTGCTTATACCGGTAAGCAAAGGCTAAAAATACCAAGGGAGCTGATATGCTCCCTTATATTTTTATTGAGAAATGCGGCTTTATGTGGTAGTGTATATGCATAAATTTATATATAGCCGAGAAAGGATATATTTATTTATGAAATCCATAATAAAGCCGATAAGTTTTGCGCTGAGTCTGCTGCTTGCGCTCAGCCTGCTGGGCTGCTCCGCCGCGCCAAAGGATACGGCTGCGCCCATAGCTACCGAGGCGCCCGCGGCAGCCTCTGCCCCCACTCCCGAACCCACTGAGGACACAGCCCGGGCGGAGGCCGAGGCCGCGCTTAAAGAGCTGGACGGGAGAATGTTTGCGGAAAGCGTTGTGAGCGACGCGCTGAGCTTTCATCTTACCGTTGCGCATCCGGAGAATTTTCCCCTTATAACGGATTACCCTACGGGTTGGGGCGAATTCACCTATGCCGAGCAGGAAGCGAGCAACGAAGAGAACATAGCGTGGCTCGAGGAGCTTTACGCGATAGACCGCAATGCTCTCTCCGATGATTCAAGGATAACCTACGATACGCTTGTTCAGTTCCTTGAGCAAGGCATAGAAGGTAATCAGTATTACTATTATAACGAGGTGCTGGATACCTTTGTGGGGCTGCACTCCAATCTGCCGCTCAATTTGGTGTTCTATGATATGCACACCAAGGCGGATGTGGAGAATTACCTTACGCTGCTTGCGGATACGCCGCGCTACGTTGGGCAGGTTTTGGCATTTGAGCAGGAGAAGTCCGCGGACGGCAAATTCATGCGGGATAACGCCCTTGACAAGGTGCTTGAGCAGATAAAGGCATTCATGGATGCGCGGGAGACGTGATTCCTGTTCGCCACGTTTGATGAATTCATAGCCGATATAGACGAGCTGAGCGACGAGGAACGCGCCGCATACAGCGCAAGGAATACGGAGCTTGTGAACGCGCTTATCGATTCCTATCAGGTGCTTTACGATGGGCTTGAGGCGCTGCGCGGCACGGCCACGACGGACGGCGCGCTCTATACATACGGCGAGGAGGGCAAGGCCTTTTTCGCAACGGAGCTTAAATACAACGCCTGCGCGGACATAACGCCCGAGGAAGCGCTGAAAATACTTTATGACGAGCTTAACGAGCAGTTGAGCAAGCTTTATGACGCCGCCAAGAAGGACGCCGCCGTGTTCGATAAGTACGACACGGTGGAGCTGAGCGTCGGCACGACGGAGGAAAACATAGAGTACCTTAAAGAGCTGATGGCGGATTACTATCCGGAGCTGCCGGAGCATACGCTCACGTTTATGGACTGCCCCAGCGAGCTGGAGGACCAGTTCAGCCCCGCGGCATATCTTATTCCGCCGGTGGACGACGCGAGCGAGAACCTTATTATACTAAACAACAAAACGCTTGAAAACGACAACAGATACCTTGACACCCTTGCGCACGAGGGTTACCCCGGCCACCTTTATCATTACCAGTACCTGCGTACTCTTATAGACAAAACCGGCTATACCCGCCAGGCGCTTTCCATGGGCGGATACTACGAAAGCTGGTCCCAGTCCGGCGAGGTGTTCTTCGATAATTACAACACCCGCTTCGGCGCGCCGTACTGCAACTTCATGAGCGCGAACTCCACGATAGGCAATTTGCTGCTGCCCGCTATAGTGAGCATAGAGGTGAACTACTTCGGCAAGAGTGCGGACGATATGTTCGACCTTACCTCCGCCTATTTCGGGGACGAGGCCGCAACGGAGCTGAAGGACATTTATTACGACTACGCCGTTGAAAACCCGTTCTACTTCCTTGAATACGCCATGGGATACAGCATTTATCAGCAGAAGCTGAGGGAAGCGGAGGATATTTGCGGCGCAAGCTTCGACCTTCGCAGCTTCCATGAAACGTATCTTAACATCGGGCCGACTTATTTCAACATATCCATGCCCATAATGGACGAATGGATAAGCGGGCATAAATAAAATTATTGCCGCCACGCCGCTTTATGCTGATGACAAGGCGCGGCGAATGTGGTAATATGAATGCACTACATACGGTTTATTTGAAAGGAGTTATTCTATGCCTTATTGCACAAATTGCGGCGCGCAGTACGACGACGGCGCAAAGTTCTGCCCCACCTGCGGCGCGACCACCGGCGAAGCCGCCCAGTCCAACGCCCAGCAGAACGCGGCCTACACCACCCCCACTCAGCCCGCTCAGCAGCCGGTGCAGACCGACAACAGCAAAACAATGGCCATACTTGCCGTTGTGTTCCCCATTCTGTTCTTCTTGCCCATAGTGACCAACCCCAAGACCGAGTTCGGCACCTTCTGGGCCAATCAGGCGCTGCTTCTGCTGCTTCTTAGCGTGGTTGCCAGCATCACCGCGGGCATAGTTATAGGCATACTCATCTGGGTATTCCAGGTAGTCCTTTGGATAATGGCCCTGGTGAGCGTTTGCAAGGGCGAAATGAAGCGCCTGCCGCTCATAGGCACCATAGACATAATAAAGTAAGTATAGGCTGAATAAGCCTGCAGGGGAACGCGCTGGCGTTCCCCTTTTTTATATCGTCAACCCCTCAGTCTCACTTCGTTCGACAGCTCCCCGTAAAGGGGAGCCTTTTTATACAGCACAATTAAGCTGCTCCACCCCCTCCCATACATCTGTGTCACTTGCGTCACATCGTCACAAACAGGCTAATTGTCTACGTTTTTTGTGTGAC
>ERZ825525.2419-NODE-2419-length-12126-cov-2.523238_pt1 | contig 12126 bp, 8 predicted proteins | sample MGYA00519930_ERZ825525 | MGnify/ENA primary metagenome ERZ825525 (study PRJEB31778, sample SAMEA3449203) | human gut metagenome | biome: human gut; feature: human-associated habitat; material: faeces | place: United Kingdom | collected 2010/2012 ... | reverse complement strand
CATCAAGGAGGATATCCATTGGCTGGGCTTCGACTGGGGCGACCGCTTCTTCTACGGCAGCGATTACTTTGAAAAGGATTATGAGTACGCCGTCGAGCTGATCAGGAAGGGTCTTGCCTACGTCTGCGACCTGACGCCCGAGGAGGCAAAGGAGTACCGCGGCGACATCGGCAAGCCCGCCGTCTCCCCCTACCGCGACCGCGACGTGGAGGAGAACCTCGACCTCTTTGAGCGCATGAAGAACGGCGAGTTCCCCGAGGGCAGCCGCACGCTGCGCGCGAAGATCGACCTGGCCTCCGGCAACTTCAATATGCGCGATCCGGTCATCTACCGCATCCGCTATATGCACCATCACCGTCAGGGCGACAAGTGGTGCATCTATCCGATGTACGACTTTGCCCACCCCATTCAGGACGCGCTCGAGGGCATCACGCACTCGCTCTGCTCGCTGGAGTTTGAGGCGCACCGTCCGCTCTACGACTGGGTGGTGAACAACGTCTCCGTGCCCCGCAAGCCGCGCCAGATCGAGTTTGCCCGTCTCGGCATCGACCACACGGTGATGAGCAAGCGCAAGCTGCGCAAGCTCGTGGAGGAGGGCATCGTCTCCGGCTGGGACGATCCGCGGATGCCGACGCTTTGCGGCCTGCGCCGCCGCGGCTTCACGCCGAAGTCCATCCGCAATTTCTGCGACCGCATCGGTGTCGCCAAGAGCGCGAGCGTGGTAGAGTACGCCTTCCTCGAGCACTGCCTGCGCGAGGACCTCAACGAGCACGCGCAGAGGGCGATGGCCGTGCTGCGCCCGCTCAAGCTGACGCTGGTGAACTACCCGGAGGGCCAGAGCGAGGAGCTGGAGATAGAGAACAACCCGAACGACCCGGCGGCGGGCACGAGGAAGGTCACGTTCTCCCGCCACCTTTACATCGAGCACGACGACTTCATGGAGCACCGGGCGCCGAAGTACAAGCGCCTGTGCCCGGACGAGGGCGAGAGCTGCGGCCTGGAGTGCCGCCTGAAGGGCGCGTATCTCATCAAGTGTGCGGGCTTTGTGAAGGACGAGAACGGCGAGGTGACTGAGGTGCTGGCGACCTACGACCCGGAGAGCCGCGGCGGCGACCCGGCGGACGGGCGCAAGGTCAAGGGCGCGACGATGCACTGGGTGGACGCGAACAACTGCGCGGACGCGGAGGTGCGCCTCTACGGCAGCCTGTTCTCCGACCCGGATCCGGACGCCGCGGGCAAGGACTTCATCGAGTGCCTGAATCCCGAGAGCCTTGAGGTGCTGACCGGCTGCAAGGTGGAGCGCATGCTCGAGAACGCCAAACCGAGCGACCACTTCCAGTTCCTGCGCATGGGCTATTTCTGCGCCGACAGCAGGGATTCCAAGCCCGGCCACCTGGTGTTCAACCGCTCCGTCATGCTCAAGGGCAGCTATAAGCCCGAATAAAGTGCTTCGCTGCGCGAAGCGCGAATGAAAGTTTCGCCCGCCTTTTCAAAGGCGGCAGGGTCCAGGGACAGCGTCCCTGGCCGCGCTCCGCAGAGCGCGGAACTCTCTTTATGCTTCATAAAGATCAGGAAGGGGGTTTAAGGGGGAAACCCTATCAAGGGGTTTCCCCCTTCTTGTTTTTCGCTTTGTACGTGTGCGCCGATACGTTGGGAGGGGGTCGTTAGCCTGTCCTGCCATTCGACCCCATTTCTTTGGTGCTTGCCCAAAGAAACGGGGTCGAGCCGCCAAAGAAAAGCGCTTTTTTACCCCGGTGGCTCCACCATTCGCGTGAGCGCTACTGCCTCGGTGGACGGGGGTCATCTTCGCCCGACTTGGGGCGGGGCTGGTGGTCATCTGAGCGGTTGCCTTCGCTGGGGGCGAACGGGATTTGTTATGGCCGCTTTGCGCGGTCAGTCTACTGCACGGGCGTCACTGTCGTTATCAGGTTCCGCCCACCTCCAAAAGCGCGTTTCTTTGGGGCTCCACCCCGTTTCTTTGCGCAAGAGCAAAGAAATGGGGTGGAATGGGCAGCAGGGGGCGGCGGCTTTTGCCCAGAGAAGCGGCGCACACGTAACAGCTCAAAATGACGGCGAAGCTTTCATTCGTAAGTCAGGCCGTGGGTGGTTAGGACGGCGCGCATATCCTCCGGGAGCGGGGCGGCGGCCTCGACGGTCTCGCCGGTGAGCGGGTGCGTGAGCGTGAGCCGGGCGGAGTGCAGGGCCGGGCGGGCTATTTCGGCGCTCGCGCGGCCATAGAGCCGGTCGCCGAGAATGGGGCAGCCAATGGCGGAGAGGTGGACGCGGATCTGGTGGGTCCTGCCCGTCTCCGGACGGAGCCGGAGCAAAGCGAGGCCGTCGCCGGAGGCTAGGGTCTCGTAGGCGGTGACCGACGGAGCGCCGTCGGGCCGGACGCAGAAGCGCTTTTCCTCGCCGCGGCGGCCTATGGGCAGGTCGATGACGCCGGAGGCGGGCTCGGGCGCGCCAACGGTTATGGCGAGGTACTCGCGCCGGAGCGCTGGGGTGTGCAGCAGGCGCCGGAGCCGGTCGTGCATGTAGCCGGTCTTGGCGGCGCACATGACGCCCGTGGTGCCGCGGTCGAGCCGGTTCACGGGGTGAAAGGGCGCGACGGTGCCTAGATAGGCGGCGACGGCGGAGCCGACGGTGGGCTCGCCGTGCTCAGAGCGCCCGTGCACGGCCATGTCGGCGGGCTTGTCGATTATGAGGATGTCCTCGTCCTCCCAGAGCACGGCGAGGCGGGGCCCGGCTGGCGCGAAGGCGCCCTTTTTCTCGTCGCCGACCTCGACGCTGAGCGTGTCGCCCGCGCGGACGGGATCAAGGGTCTTTGCGGGCTGGCCGTTGAGCAGCACGGCGCCCTCGCGGTGGCGCAGGCGGGTCACCAGCCCGGCGGAGAGGCCAAGCTGGCCCTGGAGTATGCTGCGTATGCGCCGTCCGTCGCACTCGGGCGGGACGGTGATGGTCAGCCGGCGGCTCACAGCGCGGCCAGAGCGGCCTCGTAGGCGGCCTTCGTGCGGGAGTCGAAGCAGACCATGCGCACGCGCTCGATGTCCGGGTGGGCCTCCAGGCTCTCCAGGATGGCCCGCAGCGCGACGGCGGCGGCCTTGTCCACCGGGTAGCCGTAGACGCCGGTGCTAATGGATGGGAAGTCCACGGTCTTGCAGCCGTACTGCGACGCAAGGTCAAGGCAGGAGCGGTAGCAGCCCGCGAGCAGCTCGGGCTCACCGCGGTTTCCTCCGTGCCAGACGGGACCGGGGGTGTGCAGGACGTATTTGGCGGGCAGATTATAGCCCTTTGTTATCTTGGCCTTGCCGGTCTCGCAGCCGTGGAGCGTGCGGCACTCGGCCAGCAGCCCCGGCCCCGCGGCGCGGTGGATGGCTCCGTCGACTCCCCCGCCGCCGAGCAGCGAGGTGTTGGCAGCGTTGGCAATGGCGTCCACGCGCGAGCGCGTGATGTCGCCCTGAATTATCTCAATGCGTTCTTTCATGTGAGTCCCTCCTTCGTGAGGCTATCTTACCACAAAATGCGGCGGTTTTAAAGGACGGCGCGCTGCGCGCCGGGAACGGGAGAAACGCAGATAAACGCCCGCCCCTGTCGGGGCGGGCGTTTATCTTTACAGCATGCCCTCAGGCACGCGGTATACCCAGTTTGCAAAGGTGCCGGTGGTGTCCTGGAAGCCCAGGATGGGGATGAAGCGCAGCGCGAGGTCGCCGTCGTACATCCAGTAATCCACGCTGCTGCGGTCCACCGTCGCCTGCCAGATGGTCCCGGCAGAGGCGTACATGCGGTCAAAGAGCTTGGCAAAGACGCTGAGGTCCTGACCGGACTGGGCCGAGAGGCCGTTGCGCAGGGAGGTCGTGTCCAGGATGACCGAGCAGAGCACGTCGGTGTTCGCCGTCGTGAGGTCCATCGCCAGGCCGCAGACCGCTGAGGTCGGGGTCGGCAGGCTGCTGAGCTTCACGGTGTAGTTGAGCGCCGCGTCCGTCTGCGGCATCGCGAGGTTCTTGAAGAGCAGCTCGTCAAAGCCGTAGCCCGCGAGCTCACGGCAGAGCTCCGTGAGATACTGCGTCACCGTGGCGTTGTAGGGGTCGACCCAGTAGCCGTCTTCGTCAGAATACGGCGTGCCCCCGGGCAGGGTCAGGGCCGCGGCGGGGTAGCGCTGGGCCAGCAGGTCGTCCGTGCAGCAGGACAACTGCGCGACGAGGTAGATGTTCTGCTCCTTGAGCGTGTTTGCCAGCACGCCGAGGTCGGTCGTGCCAGCCGTGCCGTAGTCGGCTGCAAGCTGCACCGAGGTGGCCCAGACCAGCTGGCCGCTCGAGGGCTTGACCTCCAGCACCAGGGCGTTGCCGCCGATGGAGTTGAGCTTGTCCACATAGGGCGTGATGCCCTCGGTGTTGACGTTCTCCGCCGGGACAAAGATGGCGCGCAGGGGCTCCATCTCCTCGTCTATCTGCGACTCGATATCGGAGTAGTCCGGGTCGGTTATCTCCAGCTCGGCGTTCACCTGCTCAAAGACGCGCTCGCCCTCTTCCTCCTCCGCGCCGGGCGTGGCGAGGATGGGCAGCTCGAGCGAGATGCCGTTGTTGCTGTACACTATATACTTCTGAAAGGCGCCGAAGAGCACAAAGAGCGCCACGATAAGCACCACCACTGCGGAGAGGACGATGCCGAGGACGTTTAGCTTTTTGCGCCGGCCCTTGTATACATCCGGTTTGTTGTTGTTTCTAGCCATGCCGCCTCCCGGCGGGGCGCTCAGCCCCTGTCCTCAATAGCCATCATCTTCTCTACGCGCCGGGCGTGCCTGCCTCCGTCGAAGGGGGTGTCGAGGAAGATGTCGCAAATCTTCATAGCCAGGCCCGGGCCGGTGACGCGCTCGCCCATGGCGAGGATGTTGGCGTTGTTGTGGCGGCGGCACATCTCGGCGGAGAAGCAGTCCCCGCACAGCGCGGCGCGGATGCCGTGGACCTTGTTGGCAGAGATGGAGATGCCGATGCCGGTGCCGCAGATGATGATGCCGCGCTCATACTCGCCGGAAGCCACCGCGCGGGCGACCGCCTCGCCGTAATCCGGGTAGTCGCAGCTCTCCTCGTTGTAGGTGCCGAAGTCGTGATACTCGAGCCCGCGCTCGTCCAGGTGCTTCATTATGACCTGCTTGAGCGAATATCCGCCGTGGTCGGAGCCGATAGCTATCATTTGAAATGCCTCCTCAGAGTTCTATTCTCTTGAATTCCGGCTTGTGGCGCCGGTAAATGGCCGTGTACTTGAAGCCGCAGTCACGCAGCAGCTCATAGCCCTCGCGCACGCCGATGCCGGCGGCCTTGGCGTTGTGCGCGTCGGAGCCGACGGTGATGATGTCGCCGCCCAGCTCGCGGTAGCGGCGCAGGACGTCTACGGAGGGGAAGGACATCAGCAACGGGTCCTCCCTGCCGCCGGGCACGAGGTCGGCGACGTTGAGCTCTATGCCCTTGCCGTTTTCTATGAGCGTGTGGAGCAGCTTGTCCACCTTGTCGCCGTTGCGCTCCATGGTGACCTGGGCGTCAAAGCCCTTTTTGTGCATGTAGCGCAGGCAGTAGCCGATGTGGGCCATGACGTCGAAGCAGCCGAGGGCCGCGAGCTCTATGAGCTCGTCGAGATAGCGCTCGTAGAGGTCGAAGCACTGCTCATAGCTCTCGTACTGGATGTCGTAAAAATCGGGCTCGCCGCGCAGGTTGTGGAGGGAGCCGAGGATGAAGTCGTACTCCGGCATGTGGTAGATGCGCTTGGCGCGCTCGGGCTCGTGGTTGCCCTCGCCGAGCTCGAGGCCGAGGACCATGAAGATGCCCTCCGGGGCCTTCTCCAGCGCCTCGATGTACTGGTGCGCCTGCTGCTTGGGCAGCGTGAAGCTCTCGGGGCCGATCTGCATGGTCTCGGGCATGCCGAAGTCAGTGTGGTCGGTGAAGCAGACCTCGGCAATGCCGCGCTGCTTTAGCGCCCGCGCCATCTCCGCCATGCGGTTCTTCGCGTCGAAGGAGCAGGTGCTGTGTACGTGATAATCCGCTAAAAACATTCTCTCACCTTGTTTGCTTGCATTTTCAAATCAGAACGGCCACGAGGGGAACCACTTTAGGAAGCTCCTCGTGTACCACACCGGCGTCTTTATGCCGGTGAGCACGGGATAGAAGGCCGCAAAGAGCACGACGCACAGACCCGTGAAGGCGTACATCGGGCGGTACCACTTGTACAGCCCCTCGTCCCGGCAGCGCCGCCACATGTGGCAGAGCGCAAGGAGCATAAACACCTCCGAGGGGAAGTAGTGGTAGGCGAAGGTCAGCCGCGTCACCAGCACCCAGGGCAGCAGCTGCGCGAGGTAGCCGATGACGATGAAGGCCGCGCGGGAGTCCCGGTCCTTTATGGCGAGGATGCCGCAGCCGATGACCGCCAGCAGCCCGCCCCAGCAGAACACGGGGTTCAGGAAAGCGCCGAAGGCGCTCTTCGTGCCGTCGTCGAAGTACTCGAGGTAATAGAGTATGGGCCGCGCGTCCACCAGCCACTGGTACCAGCGCGAGGAGTACGGGTGCGTGCTCACAAGGTCGGAGTGATACTCCCACATGTAGACCTGGTTGTGCCAGACGATGTCGGCGTAGTCCTTCGTGAAGAACATGCCGATGCCGCCCTCCAGGCCCTTCGCCGTGCCGTAATAGTAGTAGCTCACGTAGTAGATGGCCGCGGGGACGGCAATGAAGAACACGAGGCAGAAGGCGCAGTTGGAGATAAAGTCCCGCCAGAAGCCCTCGTCCCTCCGCCGGCTTATCCAGTACACCAGCCAGATGACGGCGAGGCCGCCGCCCGCGTAGATGCAGGTCCACTTGCTGGCCGCGCCGAGGCCGAAGAAGAGGCCGGAGAGCGCGAGATACCGCCACTTGCCCCCCGAGACGAAGCGCCACATGAAGAGGTACATGAGCAGTATGAAGAACACGGAGTAGGTGTCTATCGTGGCGATGCGGGTCTGCACAAAGTGCATGAAGTCAAAGGCGAAGATGACCGTGCCGCAGATGCTGATCCGCGTCGAGCCGCTCAGGCGCTTTATGAAGTCGTAGAGTATGGGCAGCATGAGCACCCCGAAGAGCGTGCCCATGAAGCGCCAGCCGAAGGGCGTCATGCCGAAGATGCGGATGCCTATGCCGATGATGAGCTTGCCCAGCGGCGGGTGCGTTATCTCGTAGGGATAGATGTTCTCGATGTGCTCGAGCGCGGTGCGGGCGTGGTAGATCTCGTCGAAATAGCTGCTGTTCATGTAGCTTGCAGCCTCCGGCACCAGCTCCTGCTCGTCAAAGAGCGGGGCCGCCCCGGCGTCGTAGGTGAAGTCCCCGGCGTCGAGCAGGTTCCCGTCCGCGTCGTAGAGCGCCACCTCGCCCAGGCTGAGCGTGTCCGAGGCGGTTATGCGCAGGTATTTGCCCTCCATGCTCTCGGGCGGGTCCTCCATGTCCTCGGCGGGGAAATCCAGCCACTTGAAGAGGTCGGCGTACTCCTGCTCCATCGCGCCGAGCTCCGTCCAGCTCTCGCCGTCGTCGGAGATGGCGAGGGAATAGGAGCCCGTGTGCAGCCCGGTGTAATAGCGTATCTTCCCGAGCTCGGTGTTCTCGGGCAGCTCCACGATGACATAGCGCCCGCGCTCGGTGAATTCGCACCAGCTCTGCGGGGCCGAGGTGTCGCCCAGGCCGAGGAAGGCCGTCAGCGCATACACCGCGCAGATGACGAGGACGGCCAGGCCGTCGATACGCGTGAGGCGTCCGCACTCGTGCCTGAAGCTGAAGGGCGGCTTTTTGGGCTTCGGCGCCTCCTCGCCCTCGGCGGGCGGCTCCAGCCTCGGCTCGGCAAACACCGGCATCCACTGCCATGCGCACCATATCACGAAGGCCGCCGCAGCCAGCGGCAGCAGATAGGTCAGATACGACAAGGTCCATACCTCCGCAACACATTAGCCAAAATATTATACACGCTTTTCCCCGCGATGTCCATAGCGCAGCCGCCCTGCTCCGGCCGCCAGGATGAAGATGAAGGGCACTGTGCCATAGCGGTAGCGGGGCTGTATCTCTATGAAAAGGTAGCAGATGAACGCCGACGAGAGGGCGCACATGCCCATGAGTCCCGCCGCACCGGCCCGGCGCCGGAGCGCGGCGACGCAGCTGAGCGCTGCAAGCGCCGCCGCCAGCAGAAAGGCCGCGCGCTCGGCGATGACCAGCGCAGACTCCATCGGCAGGCCGCCGGTGACGAAGCTCAGGTCCTCCTGCGAGCCCCAGAGGCCCTCGACCTTACCCCAGAAGAACCCGGCGAGGTCATCGCAGCCCTCGAGCGAGGCGCGTATCGCCTCCCCCGCCGCCTCGCGCCGCTCCGCGTCGTCCGCGATGTCGAGGATGTACTCGTTGGCCTCGGAGTAGGTGCCGCCGCTCTCGGTGTCGAGGCCGATGACAAATTTCCACTCCGGACGGCTGTTGCCAATCCCTCCGGGCGCGATGCCGGAGGCCGAGACCGCTGTGGACGCCGCCGCGTTGAGCGCAAAATACGCCGCGAACACCGCCGCGAGCGGCAAAATGAGCCGCCGCAAGCTCACGCGCCGCGCGATGAGCAGCACTGCCGCCGTCACAACGGCGGAGGCCAGGGCGAGCACCGACTCCGGGCGCATCAGCCCGGCCAGAGAGAGGCTAAGCCCCGCCGCCGCGCCATAGAGCGCCCGGCTCGTGGGCGTGCCGCCCTCCGCGAACGGCCCGCGCTCCACGATGAGCCACATTCCGAGCAGGCAGAAGAAGAGCGAGATGTGCTGGTTCGTGAGCACGCCGGCCAGGATGAGCGCGCCGGGGTACACGGCGTAGAGCAGCCCCGCGGCAAAGCCCGCGCGCGGCCCGGCGAATTTGCGCGCGAACAGGTATACGAGCCCGGACGCCCCCGCCGTCCACAGCAGGTTCAGCACCCGGAGCGCCCCAACGCCACCACCGAGCCGGATGACCAGCGCCTCATAGAGCACGAAGGGCACCTGATAGCCCCAGTGCAGGAAGTATTCGCCCGAGAGCTCCGAGGCGTCCCCGCCCGCGAGCGACGCGGCGGAGTCATAGAGCAGCGCAAAGTCGCTGACCTGCTCCGCATCCGGCAGCAGGGCGAAGGGCGCGCGCACAAGAAGCGCCGCGAGCACGACCAGCGCGGGCAGGGCCCGCTCCGGCAGCCGCCGCGCCGCGAGATAGGCCGAGAACGCGGCAAGGGCGAAGGCGGCGAGGCTGAGCGCGAGCCCCAGCGCGCTCTTTGCGCTGACGCCGCGGAGCGCGGATACCGACGCCGCGAGCATGCACAGCGCAAACGCCGCCGCACACAGCGCGATGAACCGGCCCGGCAGCTCCCTGAGCGTGTCCGCTTTCTTCATCTCCCCGCCTCCTTTCGATGAGCTCTGGTGATTATACTACCCCGTCCGCGCGGGCACAAGTCCGCTTGACATAATGCTTATACCGGGTGTAAAATAATTCGATAATATTGTGGGGTATGGGGAACCCCTTGATATTAAATTTTCCACGGGACCGGTTTTCGTCCCGTCTTTATTACCGGAATACTTGAGAAAGGGAGGCGCATACAGAAACCATGGAATGGATAATAGCCGGCGTTGCCTGCATAGTTACGCTGGTCATCGGCTTTTTCCTTGGCATCAGCTACCGCAAAAAGGTAGCGGAGCGTGAGATCTCGAGCGCCGAGGAGGAGGCCAAGAGGATAATAAACGAGTCCATCAAGGCCGCCGAGTCGAAAAAGCGCGAGGCGCTTGTCGAGGCGCGCGAGGAGATCCACAAAAACCGCAACGAATACGAGCGCGAGGTCAAGGAGCGGCGCGCGGAACTCTCCAAGCAGGAGCGCAGGCTCCAGCAGAAGGAGGAGACGCTCGACCGCAAGAACGACACGCTTGAGAAAAAGACCGAGGCCCTGAACCAGAAGATCGCCCAGGCCGAGGCGCAGCAGGAGGAGATCAAGCTCGTCAAGAAGAGCCAGCTCGAGATGCTCGAGAAGATCTCCGGCTACACCGTGGACGAGGCGAAGGCCTACCTCATCTCCAACGTAGAGTCCGAGGTCACCCATGAGATGGCCGCCAAGGTCCGCGAGGTCGAGGCTCAGTACAAGGAAGAGGCCGAAGAAAAGGCCAGAGAGATCATTGCCACCGCCATCCAGCGCTGTGCGGCCGATCACGCAAGCGAGATAACCGTCTCCGTCGTACCACTCCCCAACGACGAGATGAAGGGCCGCATAATAGGACGAGAGGGACGCAACATTCGTTCCATCGAAACGCTCACCGGCTGCGACCTCATAATAGACGACACGCCGGAGGCGATAACGCTCTCGAGCTTCGACCCCGTGCGGCGTGAGGTCGCGAGGATCGCGCTTGAGAAGCTCATTCAGGACGGCCGCATCCACCCGGCGCGCATCGAGGAGATGGTCGCCAAGGCCCAGCGCGAGGTCAACGCCACGATAAAGGCGGAGGGCGAGCGCGCGGCCTTCGAGACGAACATCCACGGTCTGAACCCGGAGATCATCAAGCTCCTGGGCCGGATGAAGTACCGCACGAGCTACGGCCAGAACGTGCTCAACCACTCCATCGAGGTCGCGCACATCGCGGGCCTGCTGGCGGCGGAGCTGGGCGTGGACGTCGCCACGGCGAAGCGCGCGGGCCTGCTGCACGACCTTGGCAAGAGCATCGACCACGAGGTCGAGGGCAGCCACGTGACCATCGGCGTGGACATCGCGAGGAAGTACAAGGAATCCCCCGAGGTCCTGCACGCCATCGAGGCTCACCACGGCGACGTGGAGCCGCACACCGTCATCGCCTGCCTGGTGCAGGCGGCGGACGCCATCTCGGCCTCCAGGCCCGGCGCGCGGCGCGAGAACATCGAAAACTACGTCAAGCGTCTTGAAAAGCTCGAGGAGGTCTCGAGAAGCTTCCCCGGCATCGCGGGCTGCTACGCCATACAGGCGGGCCGCGAGATACGAGTCATGGTCAAGCCCGAGGAGGTCTCCGAGGACCAGATGGTCCTTCTGGCGCGCGACATCGCCAAAAAGATCGAAAACGAGCTCACCTACCCCGGCCAGATCCGCGTTACCGTCATCCGCGAACGCCGCACCGTCAGTCTCGCCAAATAACCTTTTCCCGCCGAGGCCCCCATGTTCATCCCTCCTCCGGACTTTACCCCCGATTTTTCCAAGGCGGGCGGCCTGGTGGCCGCCGTAGCCCAGGATGCGGCCTCAGGCGAGGTGCTCATGCTGGCCTGGATGGACCGGACCGCCTGGGAAGCCACTCTGGCCACGGGCGAGGCCCATTATTTCAGCCGCAGCCGCCGGCGCCTGTGGCACAAGGGGGAAAGTTCGGGCCACGTGCAGAAGGTGAAGGCCGTGCGCCTGGATTGCGACGCCGATGGAGCAGGCGGGCGGAGCGGCCTGTCACGAAGGCTACCGTTCCTGCTTTTTCCGGCGTCTGACCCCGGAGGGAGACAGCGAGGACGGCGTCACCCTCTGTTGCCCCCGCGTCTTCGACCCCGCCTCGGTATACGGTTCCTGATCCCGTTTCCCCTCATGCCGCCGCAAGGAGTATGTTCCATGTCCGCCCCAGCCTTCCCGTCTCTGTCCTCACAGCTTAAACTCGGCATCCCCAAGGGTTCCCTGGAGGAAGCCACCATTTCCCTGTTCGATAGGGCGGGTTGGAAAATCCATAAGCACGTGCGCACCTACTTTCCGGACATCAACGATCCGGAGATTACCGCCCGCCTGTGCCGGGTGCAGGAAATCCCCGGCTATATCCGCGACGGCGTGCTCGATCTGGCCCTGACCGGCAAAGATTGGCTGCTGGAAACCGGCATTCCCACCGAGGGACTGGACTGCTGCGGCCTGGGCAAAGACTCCGCCCCGGCCGGTTCGGAGGCGCCCGCGCGCCTGGTGTCGAATCTCATCTATTCCAAAGTGTCCAACCGGCCTGCCCGCTGGGTGCTGGCCGTGGCGGGCGATTCTCCCTACCGCTCGCCCGCAGACCTGGCGGGGAAACGCATCTCCACCGAACTGGAAGGCGTCACCCGGCGTTATTTCGACAAACTGGGCATTCCCCTCGAAGAGCAGATGGCGCTGGCGGGCGTG
>ERZ825525.2417-NODE-2417-length-12156-cov-2.402198_pt1 | contig 12156 bp, 12 predicted proteins | sample MGYA00519930_ERZ825525 | MGnify/ENA primary metagenome ERZ825525 (study PRJEB31778, sample SAMEA3449203) | human gut metagenome | biome: human gut; feature: human-associated habitat; material: faeces | place: United Kingdom | collected 2010/2012 ... | reverse complement strand
AAGAATTTATTGAGATGCTCAAGAAAATCAAGGCAAATGTTTATTTTTGAAAATGAGGAGGCATATTATGCGGCAGGAAGAATTATTGCGAATTATGTCGAAAAATGCAAAAATATCGACGGAAGATATGGCGGCGATGCTTGAGGCATCCGAGGAGGAAATTCAGGAAACGATCGCGAGGATGGAAGAAGAGGGCATCATTTGTGGATATCCGACGCTGATCAATTGGGACTGCACAGACAACGAGATGGTAACTGCTTTGATCGAAGTCAATGTGGCACTTCACCGCGAAACCGGATTTGACAAAGTGGCAGAGCGCATTTACCAGTTTGACGAGGTCGAAAGTGTATATTTGATGAGCGGAAGTTTTGATCTTACGGTAATTCTCGAAGGAAAGAGTATGAAGGAAGTGGCAAGATTTGTCACCACCAAACTTTCACCGATTGAAGAAGTAGTCAATACCTCCACCTTTTTTGTGTTAAAAAAATACAAAGAGCATGGTCTTTTGATGGTGAGAGAGAAAAATGAACAAGAGAGGATGTTGATCACACCATGAGAAACCCATTGTCAAAAACAGTAATGGAATTAGAACCATCGGGAATCCGCCGTTTTTTTGACGTGGCAAATACGATGGATAACGTTATATCCCTGGGTGTAGGCGAGCCGGATTTTGATACTCCGTGGCACATCCGCGAAGAGGGCATCTATTCCCTGGAAAAAGGCCGTACATATTACACGTCCAATGCCGGACTTCTGCCATTGCGCCGGGAGATCAGCCGGTATCTGCATGACCGTTTTGACCTGCCTTATGGACCGGACGAGATTCTGGTTACGGTCGGAGGAAGCGAGGCGATTGATATCTGCATGCGCGCGATGCTTGATCCGGGTGACGAGGTCATTTTGCCGGAACCATGCTTTGTTTCTTATCTTCCCTGTGTGCGCATGGCAGGAGGTACGCCGGTTCGCATTTCACTTGAAGAAAAGGATGAATTCAAATTAACCGGCAAGAAATTCAAAGAGGCAATTACGGACAAAACAAAGATTCTTGTAATGCCATTTCCGAACAATCCGACGGGAGCAATTATGACGGCAGAGGAGTTACAGGTTATTTCTGATATTTGTAAGCAACATGATATCTTTGTTATGTCGGATGAGATTTACTCCGAATTGAGTTATAAAGGAAAGCACGTTTCGATTGCCAGCATTCCGGGGATGGCAGAACGGACGATCGTAATCAATGGTTTTTCGAAATCCTTTGCCATGACAGGATGGCGTCTTGGTTATGCAGCAGGTCCGAAGGAAATTATTAAACAGATGGTGAAGATTCATCAGTACATTATCATGAGTTCGCCGACGACAAGCCAGTACGCGGCGATCGAAGCACTCAAAAATGGGATGCCGGATGTCGAGAGGATGCGTGAAGCGTACAACCAGAGACGGCGTTTCCTTGTGAAGGCACTGCGCGACATGGGACTTCCATGCTTTGAACCTTACGGTGCATTTTATGTATTTCCAAATATTAGCAAATTCGGAATGACGAGCGAGGAATTTGCAACACGTCTTTTGCATGAAAAACGGGTAGCTGTTGTGCCGGGAGATGCCTTTGGAAAATGCGGCGAAGGATTCCTTCGAATCTCCTATGCATACTCTATTGAGGACCTGAAAAAGGCACTGGAAAAGATTAAGGAATTTATAGACACCTTATGATAATTATGTTATAATATTATACATACGATGGCGATGAGAAAGGAGAAAAAAAGATATGGCTACATTAAATGCAGAGCATATTAATCCTTTTTTAATGGCTGCAAAGAAAGTGTTTCAGGATATGTGTTTTGTTCAGGTTCAGATACAGAAACCTAGTTTAAAAGAGGCGAACTTTGGTAAAGGTACCTGGGTTATCATAATTGGAGTTACGGGTGAGATGAAAGGCCAGGTATTATTGGCAATGTCCGAAGAAGATGCTTGTAATATCGCTTCGAAAATGTGTATGATGGAAGTAAAAGAGATTGATGATTTTGCTGCCAGTGCACTGAGCGAACTTGGTAATATGATCATGGGAAATGCGTCTATCGTATTTTCTTCCAATGGAGTTGGAATCGATATTACACCACCGACTTTATTACATGGTGAAGGCAGTTTTACAAATACATATACAAAAAATCTTTGTGTACCACTTACATTTAACACAACAACGGTTGAATTGTATCTGGCATTAAAACAGGATTAGGGGGCAGTATGTTAAATATTGTATTGTTGGAACCTGAAATCCCTGCCAATACAGGAAATATCGGGCGTACTTGTGTAGCAGCAGGTGCCAGACTTCATTTAATTGAACCGATGGGGTTTCAGATCAATGAAAAGCAGGTAAGGCGTGCGGGGTTGGATTATTGGGACAAATTAGATTATAGGATTTACGACAGTTACCGTGATTTTGTGGAGAAAAACCCCGGTATTAAGATTTATATGGCGACGACAAAAGCGCGCCATGTTTATTCGGAGGTGTCTTTTGAGGATGACTGTTATATCATGTTTGGAAAAGAGAGCGCAGGAATCCCGGAAGAACTTTTGGTAGAGAATCAGGAAAACACGATTCGAATTCCGATGTTTGGCGAGATCCGATCCTTGAATCTTGGCAATTCTGTAGCGATTGTTTTATACGAAGCATTGCGCCAGCACGGATTTGAGAATCTGAATAAACAGGGGAACCTTCATCGGTTATCCTGGGATAACTGAAATCAAAAAGAGCATGAAATGGAGGAAGAGCAATGAAGAAGACGAAGAAGGAAAAAAAACAGCGTCAGGGCATTTCTCTTAAATATAAGGGGATGCTGTTGACAGCAATGTTGATTTTTGGTGTGATCGGGGCGACACTTATACTAGCGATACCGCAGATTAAGAGCAGCATGATAGAAACCATTCACTCGTATATGTATGATATCGCAGTGACAAATGGAAGAAGTCTTGATGTCGAAGTAAAAGCACATGGAATTCGTGTTGCACTTTCGGAAAGTAAATTGCGTGAGTTGTTCTCAAATGTAAAAGTGAAAGATATGGAGAGCAGTTATGCATATGTAGTTGCCGGAAATGGTACGATGCTGTATCATCCGAAAGCAGATAAGATCGGGAAACCGGTAGAAAATGCAGTTGTAAAAGATCTGGTATCGCAGATTGAGAAAGACCAGGTTCCAAAGTCCGATGTAGCGACGTATGATTTCCGTGGAGATACAAAATATGTCGGATATTATGCGGACAAAGATGGTCAGTATATCGTAGTTGTATCGGCAGATCAGAGCGAAGCACTTTCCGGAGTTACTCAAGCAATCGGTACGATGGTTGGAGTTTCCGTTTTTTGTGAGATTATTTGCATGATCATTGCGTTCCTATGTTTCCATCATCTGTTTAATCCGCTGAAGAAGATTACTTATCAGGTGGAGCGTCTGGGAAATTTGGATTTGAAGCATACCGGTGAATTAGATAAATTGGCTAAGATCGGCGGAGAAGTAGGAATGATGGCGCGGTCTGTATGGCAGGTGCAGACGAAACTGGCAGAAGTTGTTATGGAGCTTAAAGACGAGAGCGAGCACTTGTTTGCTTCTTCGAACCAATTGAGTGGAAATGCAGCCGCGACGGCAGAGACGGTCGGACAGATTAACAGTGCTGTGCATGATATGGCAGAAGGAGCGTCGTCTCAAGCCAATGATACACAGACTGCGACAGAAAGTGTTATTGTCATCGGTAACATGGTGAATGAGACAAACGATGAGGTGGCAAAACTTCGAGAAAACGTTGAAGTGATGAAGACTTCCGGAGAAGAAGCGGAGCAGACACTGAAAGAACTGGAAGAGATCAACGAAGAGGCAAAACAGTCGATCGCTGAGATTTATAATCAGACCAATACAACGAATGAGTCGGCGCAGAAGATTAAAGATGCGATTACATTGATCACATCGATTGCAGAAGAGACGAATCTTCTTTCTCTCAATGCTTCGATTGAGGCAGCGCGTGCCGGCGAGCAGGGACGTGGTTTTGCGGTAGTGGCAAGCCAGATTCAGAAATTGGCAGAACAGTCCAACGAATCCGCGATGCAGATTCAAAAAATTGCCAACCTGCTCATGCAGGATTCGGATCAGGCAGTAGAGATCGTGGATCGTGTGAAACAGATCATGGATACACAGAATGTCAAGATGAATGTTACCGGAGAGATGTTCCAGAAGGTGCAGGATGAGATCGAGTCTTCCATGGAGAGTATCAATACGATCTATGAAAAGACAGAGAAAATGGATCAGGCGAAGACAGAAGTTGTGGATGTGGTACAAAATCTGACTGCGATCGCCGAAGAAAATGCGGCTGGTACAGAAGAGACTTCCGCATCGGTTACCGAAGTAAATGACATTGTGGAGGACATCTCAGGCAATGCAAAAGAGCTTCATGATGCTGCTCAGAAGATTGAAGATCACATGAATAAATTTGAGATTTAAGAGAACTTGTTTATATAAAAAGATAGGAGGCTTTCCCATTACGAGGAAGCCTCTTGTTTTTTTGAATGATATTTTAAAGTAAAGACAAATTCAGTTCCGACGTCTACGGTACTTACGACATTGATCGTCTGATTGTGTGCCTGTATGATCTCTTTGGAGATCGAAAGTCCAAGTCCCGTTCCGCGTTTGTCTTTTCCACGGGAAATATCGGTTTTATAAAAGCGGTCAAATACTTTGTTTAGAGATTCTTTCGGGATTCCGATGCCGGAATCTTTGACGGAAACAAATACTTTTGCACCCTTTTTTCGTAAACTGATTTTTATCTCCGAATTGTTATGGCTGAATTTTACCGCATTGTCAATAAGGTTATATAACACCTGATGTATCTTGCTTTCGTCTGCTTCCACAAGCAGTTCTTTCTGGGTATTATAATCTAGAACAAACGAAATTTCTTTTTTTGCCGCCGTTCCTTCCAATGTATTTACGGTCTGAACAATTGTCTCACAAATATTAAAAGTTGTGATGTCAAGAAGTACATTGTCGCCGTTAAATGAATTTAATTCCAGCAGATTGGAGGTCAGATTCGTAAGCCGGTCGGTCTCCGATAAAATGATGTTCAAGTATTTTTCCTGCGCCTCGTAAGGAATCGTACCATCGAGCATTGCCTGCGCATATCCATGAATTGAAGTAAGCGGTGAACGAAAATCATGGGAAATATTGGAAATGAATGCACGCTGGTAATCATCGAAGTTGTTCAGGTCTTCCGCGATGATGTTTAACGCACCGGCAAGGTCGCCAAATTCATCGGAAGTGTGAAGGGTGATCGGCTCATTTTTCTGATGAATGGAAAAATGCTTGGCCGCATTGCACAGCCGCCGCAGCGGGATGATATTCATGGCATAGATCAGGAAAAAGGATACGGCTAGGATTGCCCCCATCATAAACAGAATGGAGTCGAGCAGATTGAAATAATATTGCAGCCGCTCGGCAACATATCCGCTTGTAAGTGCTTCATTTTCCATCGCCGCCGCCAGCAAGCTATTGCGGACCAGTGCAAAGACGAGCGTGTGCGTCAGATAGTAGGACGACGTGAAAATGCACAGATAGAGAATTACCAGTTTTTTTCCAAATGTCAGGCGAATTCGGTTTCGCATAATGATCAGCCTTTCTTCGTTTCAAATTTGTAGCCAATGCCCCATACGGTGGCAAGGCGCCATTCGTCGTGATCTTTGATCTTTTCGCGAAGTCGTTTGATATGAACATCGACGGTTCGCGTGTCGACGACGTATTCGTAACCCCAGATGCGGTCAAGAAGCTGTTCTCTTGTAAATACCTGGTTTGGATGTGTGGCGAGAAAATACAAAAGCTCCAGTTCTTTTGGTGGCATCTCGACCGGATGTCCCATATATACGACAGAATAGTTTGACAAACTGACGGTGAGATCGGTGTATTGTATCGTCTCTGTGCCGGTTTCGGTGGAAGCCGCCGGAGCTGCGGGGGCACTTCCTGTCTGATAACGCCGCAAAACAGCCTTTACGCGCGCCACCAGTTCTTTTGAATCAAAAGGTTTGATGATGTAGTCATCGGCACCAAGTTCCAGTCCCAGCACTTTGTCAAAAACTTCTCCTTTTGCCGAAAGCATGATGATCGGAACCGTGGAAGTTTTGCGGATCTCGCGGCAAACGTCGTATCCGTCAATGCCCGGAAGCATGATATCGAGCAGGATCAGATCCGGTTGAAAGGAAGCATTTTTCTTCAATGCCTCTTCGCCGTCGTGTGCCTGCATACACTGGAAACATTCTTTTGTTAAGTATAATTCGATCAACTCTGCAATGTTGGCGTCGTCATCAACAATCAGTATTTTTTGTTTTTCTGCCATGGAAGTCATCCTTTCTTATTTGAACTCAGCCACAGTCACACCGTAGCCGCCCTCACCGTATTCTCCCATACGATAGGTTTTGATGTATTTACTCTTTTTCAAATGCGCCTGCACGGCATTTCGCAGAGCACCGGTTCCGACACCGTGGATAATGGTGATTTGGTGCAGCTTGGCAAGATACGCATCGTCAAGGTATTTATCTAAAAGTGCAATTGCCTCGTCAACCGTTTTTCCAATGAGATTAATGCTTGAAGAAACGTGCAGCGATTTCATCATTTTGATCTTTCCGGCACCGGAACGTTCGCGAAGCTGTTCTTTCCGGTTCTGCAATGTCTCTTCTTCGAGAAGTTCCAGATCATCCGCATTGACTTCGGAACGCATGATTCCCATCTGCACAAAGCATTTTCCTTTGGTGTTTGGCAGCGACATTACGGTACCTTTTACGCCCATGGAATGCACCATGACAAGGTCGCCAATGGAAAGTTTTCCCGGCGCTGTCTTTGGGCGGTTTCCTTTTTGCTTTGTCGCCAATTTTTCGCCGGTTTTCTTAAGCTGTTCGCGGATCGCAGAACGCTGGCGCTCCATGTCGCTGACATTTCCTTTGCCGCCGTCCATCCATTTATTGTATTTGCGGATGGAATCGTCTGCCATGTCTTTGGCCTTCTGCAGTATTTCATTGGCTTCTTCATTTGCACGGCGCAAAATCTTTTCTTTTGCTTTATCAATTCGTTCATTTTTCTCTGCCAGTTTTTTCTTCTGCCGCTCGATTTCTTCGCGGTAAGCAGCCGCTTTCGCACGTTCTTGTTCCAATTCTTTCCGTGTACTTTCGAGCCCGGTCACAACGTCCTCAAAGGATTTGGAATCTTCGTCGACAAGGGATTTTGCTTTCTCAATAATTTCGTCAGAAATTCCCAGTTTGCTGGAAATCGCAAAGGCGTTACTTTTTCCCGGAACGCCGATGAGCAGACGGTAGGTCGGCTGCAGGGATTCCACGTCAAATTCGCACGAAGCATTTTCTACGTGATCTGTCGAAAGGGCGTAGATCTTCAGCTCGCTGTAATGTGTCGTCGCCATCGCGGTCACATTTCGCTGTAAAAGATTGTCAAGAATGCTGATAGCAAGTGCCGCACCTTCGACCGGATCGGTTCCGGCACCAAGTTCATCAAAAAGCGCAAGCGTATTTTTATCCGCACGTTTCAGAATCGAAACGGTGTTTGTCATGTGCGAGGAGAAGGTACTCAGGCTCTGCTCGATACTCTGCTCATCCCCGATGTCTGCGTACACTTCGTGAAATACGCGCAGATGAGAGCCGTCAAAGGCCGGGATGTGGAGCCCCGCCTGTCCCATCAAAGTAAATAAGCCGACGGTTTTCAGCGAAACGGTCTTACCGCCGGTGTTTGGGCCGGTGATGATGAGAAGCCGGTAATCTTTCCCCAATGTGACATCAATCGGCACAACGCGGTCGCGCGGAATCAATGGATGCCGTCCTTTTTTGATCTCTATATAATTGTCGTCGAAAATCGGTTCGCTTCCCTGCATTTTTTTGGATAATTTTGCCTTTGCAAAGATGAAGTCAAGTTCCGACAGCAAAATGACATCGCGCTCAAGTCCCTCGGTTTCCGGCGCGCAAATACTACTGATGGAAGCAAGGATACGCTCAATTTCTTCCTGTTCTTTCATCGCAAGTTCGGCGAGATCGTTGTTCAATTTGACAATTGCCATCGGTTCGATGAAAAAGGTGGAACCGGTGGAACTCTGATCGTGGATCATTCCCTGAAATGCGGATTTGTATTCTTGTTTTACCGGCAGACAATATCTTCCATTTCGCATCGTGACGATATTGTCGCGCAGCATATCTCCTGACGAATTGACCGTCACAGACAGCTGCTCGCGGATTTTGTCATTTGTCGTTTTCATCGCCCGGCGGATGCGTTTCAATTCGCTGCTTGCATCGTCGCTGATCTCATCCTCGGACAAGATACAGCGGCTGATCTCCCGGCGAATTTCCGGAAATGTCTGAAGCCCGTCGAAACGCCCGGACAAAAAATCGGTTTCTTCGTCTTTTTTATCAAATTCAACAGCCCGCTTGGCAGCCTCCAAAAGAGCCCCAATCCTCAGAAGTTCGCCAGCCCCGAGTGTCCCGCCTTTGGCAAGCGGTACGAGGCTTGGCCGGATGTCGGTCAACCCATGAAAGGACAGCGCCCCATGATGAAAGAGCCTTGTCAAAGCATGGCTTGTCTCCGCCTGCATCGCCACAATTTCCCCGTGGTCTGACGATGGGCGCAGCCGTCTTGCACTGTCCTTCCCAAGCGCAGAATCAGCTTCCTCTACGAGCATATCTATAATTTTGTCATATTCTAATGTCTTTAAAACTTTTTTATTCACAATTAAATCTCCATTCCAGTGCTTTGCACGAGTGTCTCAAACGATGTTCCCCAGTCATGCAAGCATGCCTGGAAACATACGATGATACCCTGTATTGTACCATACCAGGGGCGGGGTTACAATGGGTTTGGCGAAAAATTTCGTTTTTAGGGGCGTGGGCGGAAAGGCAACGTAAATGGGGGAAGTGGCTGAAATTCGCTGCCTCCCCGCCGACTTCTTCGCCGCCAACCACCCCACTTCCCCATAAATTCCCAAAATCACTCTGGCAGAAATGAAAAAAATATGCTATCATAAGATTAGCACATTACAGTAATGGGGAGATTTGGATGAATATAGAGGGATCAAATCTTTGTATCGGATGCATGAAGCCGCTCGGTCAGACCGGGAGGTGTTCTTTTTGTGGAATGAAACAGGAAGATTACAATCCGATCCCGCGCTGTCTTTTGCCGGGGACGCGGCTTGCGGACCGGTATATTCTGGGGAAAGTGCTGGGCGAGGGAAGCTTCGGAATTACCTATATTGGCTGGGACAGCCGGTTGCAGATTCCGGTGGCGATCAAAGAATATTTTCCGAGCGAAATGGTCAGTCGGGATGTCATCTGCCGACATGGAAATAAAGTATACTTGTATGAAAATGCCAAAAAGAATCATTATGAGGAGGACATAAAGAAATTTTGTCCAAATTTAATGAAGTAGAAGGGATTGTGTCTGTCCTTGATTTCTTTTATGAAAATGAAACTGCGTACATTGTCATGCAGTTTATTGATGGAGTCAGTGTAAAAGAGTACATTAAGAAAAACGGAAAAATGGATGGCAAAAAAGTGCTGAATGCGATGCGGCCGGTGCTTCTAGCATTGGAAAAAGTGCATCGGACAGGGATTGTGCACCGAGACATCAGCCCTGACAATATTATGATAAGAAAAGACGGAAGTCTGGTGCTGATCGATTTTGGAGCCGCGAGAATGCGGAATATTGACAATACAAAGACAATGACGGTGTTATTTAAAAGAGGATTTTCGCCGGAGGAGCAGTACCGCTACAAGGGGCGGTGGGGAGCTTATACTGATGTTTATTCAATCAGTGCAACCATGTATTATATGTTGACGGGAGAGGCACCGACCGATTCGGTAATTCGGGCATTGGGAGACGATATGCCGTCACTTTTGAATATGAAAGAGCTGGAAATTTCTACCAAGCAAAAGAAGGCGGTTATGAAAGGAATGGCAGTAAATGCCAAAAACCGCTGGCAGAGTATCCGGGAATTGTACGATGCCATGTACGAAGAAGAGCAGAACATCACAAGTGGTTCCGGAAGGCGAAGAAGGATTGCGGGAATTGCGGGTGCGGCTGTGCTTGGAACCGCCATTACCATCGGATGTCTGCATGCAGGAACCAAAGACGAAAAACGGGAGCCGGTCATTGCCGTAGAGACACCGGTCGTAACACCGGAAGCCACGAAAACACCGAAAAAGGAAATTTTGATGACCAATGTGACAGGAAAAACGATGGCTGAGGCAGAAAAAGAGTGGGGAAGCATCGTCGATATCACATGGAAACAAAAATATTCGGACACTGCGAAAAAAGGAATGGTCATTTCACAGAATGTTTCGGCGGGAGAATGGGTCAGCGCAGACCAGAAACTGGTATTGACGATAAGCAAAGGCCAGGGAAAGACTGTTGTGCCAAAGTTGCGTGGATTGACGCTGGAGCAGGCAAAAAAGAAATTGAAAAAGGTACATTTGACTTATAAAATTCAACGAGAAGAAAGCAGTAAAGCGGTAGATACAGTGCTTTCGCAGAGTGTCGCAAAAGGGAAAAAGGTGGCGCGTGGAACGGCGGTAAAACTGACAGTGAGCAAACAGAAAAAAGCGGAGGCTGTGGTGACGAAAAAGCCCGCGGCTACGGTGAAACCGACACAGAGAAGTAAAAAAAAGAAAAGGGATTTTGTAGGAGTGATTCAATAAAAGAGTAACTATTGATCCTGATTAGTTACCAAAAAGTGAAAATTTTGGAAAAAAAATTCGACACTTTTCTGATAAAATAAAAACGGCAGCAGGAAGCTGCCGGCAAAAGATAATAAAAGGGGTACGATTTATGGAGAAAGAGGTCTTATTTGGGACATTTGATGCATTTCTCATTTCGCAGATGGGATTTTCGCTGAGCGGAACATTGGAACAACAGGAAAAAATACGGAAAGAGGCGTATCATACATTCTTGAACAAAATCCGGGGTGAACGGCCGGCATCATTTCCGACCATACGTCGGTGGTTTGGCATCCGAAGCGTCGCTGTGCCTGCGCGTGAACAGATTTTCCGCATTGCCTTTTCCCTTGGGTGCAATGTGGAGCAGACAAATCAGTATCTTGTGGAGGGAGCATCGCAGCCGTCGTTTCAGATCAATGATTACACGGAAATGATCGCAATGTATGCACTTGAAAATGGATGGAATTGGGAAAAATACCAGAAGATAGTCGAGGAGTACGAAGGAGGCCTGGATGATGGTACGGAGATTCTGCATCAAACCAATACCCAATGGCTGATGCAGCAGTTTGAGTATGTCAAGACTTTGGACGAAGAGCAGTTTATGTATTGGATGTGGAAACATTCCGGAATTTTCAAGGGCTACAGCAAGACCGCGCAGGAGTTCCTTACCAAATATCGTCAGCTCGTCCTTGAAGGAATGCGGAATGACGCAAAAAACAATCTCAAGTTTCTTTTGGCAGAAAGCGGATTTCAGACGTGGAAAAAACGGCATTTTTATCGGAGCTCGGCAAATGAACTTGAGCAGATCAAGAAGTATATTCGTTCCAATGAACGCTCGAAAAATCCTGACATTTCGGAACATTTGGCAAAAAATATTTTGGAACTTGCGAAAATGGCGTATTCGGAAACCGGCCAGAATACGAAACTGCTGGCAGAATTATTTGAATCCCCAGCCAGCACAATGACGCACAAATATCTTTCGGATCTTTTTCATATTCCGGAGCGTAATGAAATGCATATCCGCAGCAGACAGGCAATCCAAAAACTTGAAAAATATACCGATGAAGAGCCATGTCCACCGGATATCGCAGAAATGATTGACCGGTTTGGAAAAGGAAAAGTGGTGGTCGAAAGTGTCGGCGAAGCGAAAGAATGGTTGGAAGAATTTGACAATGATGGTAAGCGCCGCCGATTGATCGTGAAACGGAGTGATCTCCTGCCAATGATCTGTTATGTGGCACAGCAGCGGTACCGTGCCAAAATTGCCGACGCTGTGGAAACTTACAGCCAGAGCGAGGCGCAAAAAGTATTTTTGGATATGGCAAATGCAGTTCTGATCGCCTGCAATATGCCGGCTGTCAACGAAAAGTACCGTTATGACAAACAGCTTTTGCAGAGTTTTCAGGAGGAAGAGGTGTGATGCAATTTAA
>ERZ825525.2409-NODE-2409-length-12219-cov-3.674203_pt1 | contig 12219 bp, 8 predicted proteins | sample MGYA00519930_ERZ825525 | MGnify/ENA primary metagenome ERZ825525 (study PRJEB31778, sample SAMEA3449203) | human gut metagenome | biome: human gut; feature: human-associated habitat; material: faeces | place: United Kingdom | collected 2010/2012 ... | reverse complement strand
CGAGGACGGTCCTGACAGCGAGCCTATACCTGACGAGCCTGAGGAAAATCCTGAGCTTAAGGTAGTTCCGCCTCCAGCTCCCGTTCAGCCCGAGCCTGTAGCAGTACAGCCTGCACCAGAGCCACAGCCTATACCAGAGCCACAGCCTGTTCCTGCACCGACGCCTGCAGAGGACATCCAGTCTGCTCCTGTATTCAACACAAAGCCGATGACTCAGAGCGGTATTCCCGGCGAGATAAACGCACCTATAAGAAAGAGAAAGATCTTTATTCCGGGACACGAGGGCATTTCAGGCTCTGCACCTGCAAGCCAGCCTGTTTCTGCTTCTGTTCCGCCAGTTTCACAGCCTGCGCCTGCGCCAACGCCTGTTCAGACAGCACAGCCTGCTCAGCAGACAGTTTCAGCACCTGTGTACAGCCAGCCTGCTCCACAGCCTGCGGCGGAAGCTCCGAAGCCTGCGGCTAAAAAGCCATACAAGAAGGCGAACAAGGGACTTACTTCCCTTATCGATACAGTTGACGAGGCCATAAACGACACCTCGGACATAATCCTTACTGACGAGGCTGAAGAAGAGGAAAACCTCTACACTGACACTCTTATCAAGATGCTGAGGGCAAACCGCTCAAACAATCAGCTTATGAAGAGCGTTGACACAAAGCATATTTACGACAATGGTGACAGCCTTGGCAGACCTGAGGAAGCAGAGCTTTCTATGGACGCTATCAACATGAAGAAAATGGACAAGAGCCTGCTCAATTCTTCATATGATAACATCAGCACCAAGGAGACCGATCCTAAGAAGCTTCGTGAGGAAAAATACCGCAACATCAACATCAATGATATGCTCAATCCAACAGTAGGAAGCCAGATGCACAAAGAATACACTCCAGACGCTATCGAGGAATTTGTTAAAGCTAAAAAGCAGGAAAAGTCCGCCATAAAGGGTATTTGGAAGCTTCTTGGCGTTCTGTCGCTTTTGTTGATCATTTATCTTATACTGCTTTACACGGGGCTTATTTGATGACGATATAAAGTGTGGGAGAATATCCGCAACGTGGTGTAACGAAAAAGAATAAGTAAACAAAACGTCGGGCAAGCGGGACGTCGCATTTCTGTGAAGCAGAAATTGAGCCGTTTCCCTACATGGTTTATGAAAACGTCAGCATTTTGCGAGTAACACAAGTTTATTCGGCAATTAATCGGGCGAGGAAGCGGGACGTCGAGGGCGCCGTCCCCTACATTATAATGTGATGCGAAATTTTGTAGGAAAATAAACAGTGTTAGAAATTTAGATAACAGATTTATAAGGGGTGGGAATTCCGCCCCTTTTTTGCAATAAGGAGAAATTTTATGAAAGAATACATACTCTCTTTAGATCAGGGAACGACTTCCTCCAGAGCGGTGCTTTTTAACGCAAAGGGTGAAAAGGTTGCAAGCGTACAGAAAGAATATCCGCAGATATTCCCCGGCAACGGCTGGGTGGAGCATGACCCTATGGACATACTGGAAAGTCAGCTCAGTTCTGCTCGTGAGGTCATTGCAAAGGCTGGGATAACAGCGGAGGACGTGGCGGCTATCGGCATCGCTAACCAGCGAGAAACGACGATACTTTGGGACAAGAACACCGGCAAGCCTGTTTATAACGCTATCGTTTGGCAATGCAGGAGGACTTCTGAAGACTGCGCACGAATGGAAAGTCAGGGCTTGCAAAAGTTTTTCAAGGACAAGACGGGACTTCTTATCGACCCTTATTTCTCCGCCACAAAGATAAAGTGGATACTTGAAAATGTTGAGGGTGTGAGGGAGCGTGCGGAAAAGGGGGAGATACTTTTCGGCACTGTGGATTGCTGGCTCATATGGAATCTGACAGGGGGAAGGGTACACGTTACGGACTACTCCAATGCTTCCAGGACTATGCTTTTCAACATTCACACCCTTGAATGGGACAGGGAGATACTGGGACTTTTGGGCATACCCAGCTGTATGCTCCCTGAGGTCAAAGAATGTTCGGGTGACTTGGGCGAAACTGAGGAGAACATTTTCGGAAGCAGGATAAAGATCGCAGGCTGTGCAGGAGATCAGCAGGCGGCACTTTTTGGGCAATGCTGTTTCCGTGAGGGCGATGTGAAAAACACCTATGGCACGGGCGGTTTTCTGCTTATGAACACGGGTGAAAAGCCTGTGGAAAGCCGTCATGGGCTGCTCACGACTATTGCCTGGGGCATAGGAGGAAAGGTGAATTATGCTCTGGAGGGGTCGGTATTCGTATCGGGTGCGGCGGTAAAATGGCTTCGTGACGAGCTTTGCATAATACGCACAGCGGCAGAAACCGAGGAGCTTGCAAGAAGCGTTGAGGACGCAGGGGGAGTTTACTTTGTGCCTGCATTCGTGGGACTTGGCGCACCATACTGGAAGCCCGAAGCCAGGGGCATGATAACAGGGCTTACAAGAGGAACAAACAGATGCCACATAGTCAGGGCAACATTGGAAGCTATGTGCTATCAGACCTATGACGTTCTCAGGGCGATGGAGGAGGACGCTGGGGCTATCGGAAGCATAAAAGCTGACGGTGGTGCGGCGAGCAACGATTTCCTTATGGAATTTCAGGCTGATATATTGGGGCATTCGGTCATAAGGCCTTATAACGTGGAATCCACCGCAACAGGTGCGGCATATCTTGCAGGGCTTGGCTGTGGGCTTTGGGGCAGTATGGAAGAACTTGTTGGCGTTTCGGATAAGTTCAGGGAGTTTATTCCGTCTATGAGCGAGAGTAAACGCAGTGATCTGATAGGTGGTTGGAAGAAAGCGGTTCAAGCGGCTATTAGGGAATAAAGGCAAAAAAATCGGGCGACCTTGGGTGGGTCGCCCTTTCTGTTATATATCTTTCATTTCATTAAGCACCTGGGCACATAGGAAAAGCGAACCGCATATAAGATTTACTCCGTGAGGATTCTCGTTTATTAGCTGACGTGCCATTTCAAGGGCAGGCTTTGGACTTTGCTCTGCCCTGCCGCCTGCGTTGGTTATGATGTCGGCAAGGTCAGAGGCAGTTTCGGCTCTGTCGCTGAAACCGTCAACTGTGTAGAATTTGTCTACATACGGTATGAGTTTCTTTACAGCCTCGGTGATGTTTTTATCCCTGCACATTCCCATAACAGCGTAGCATGGGTGTTTCGGGCAATGCTCCAATACGCCTGCCAAGGCTGACAGACCGTCGGGATTGTGTGCTCCGTCCAGTATCAAAAGCGGCTCACGGCTGAGTATCTGCACTCTGCCTTGGAGCTGGGCTTTTTTGATGCCCTCAAAAATTTTATCCTGGGGAATTTTCATGGTATCGTTGATAAGGCGTATGCCGCTTATGACGCTCATGGCATTCAGTACCTGATGTGCGCCGCCCATTGTGACTTCATAATGCTGTCCTTTGAACTCAAACTTTGAGCCGAAAACGTCACAGCTTATAAGTTTGAGCTGATTGATGTCGGGGATAACCAGCTGAGAAAGACTTTTTACCGCCTGCTCTCTGACGGTGCGGATAACTTTCATGTCGTTGCCTGCACTTAGCACACATGGACAATGGGGTTTTATAATGCCTGCTTTCTGATAGGCTATCTTCTCCAAGGTGTCACCTAAAATGGCGGTGTGGTCGAAGTCCACTGAGCCTATAACTGTTAGGACAGGAGTTTTTATAACGTTGGTGCTGTCTAAAAGTCCTCCAAGACCTGTTTCAAGTACGACTATGTCGCAGTTTTCCTCGGCAAAATAGAGGAAAGCTATGGCGGTGGTTATTTCAAACTGAGAGAAATTCTCACGGTCGCAGTGCATATCGGTGACGGCTTTCACACGCTTTGCCATTTTCGCAAGGGCAGGCTTTGGGATATCAATGCCGTTTATTTTTATCCTGTCGGTATAGCTTATTATATAAGGCGAGGTGAAAAGACCTGTTTTCAGCCCTGCACACTGAAAGACCTCGCTGAACATCTGCGCCATTGAACCTTTACCATTGGTGCCAGCGATATGGACGAATTTAAGGCTGTCCTGCGGGTCGCCAAGATCGGAAAGCAAGGCTTTTATTCTGGACAGGTCTTTCACGGGCTTGCCTGAATGGGAAAAGCTGTTTATAAATTCAAGCTCGTCTATGTCTTTGGTATTTTCTATCAATTCTATCACTACATTTCGTCTATTATTTCTTTAAGCTCTCTTGCGGTGTCTATATTTACACCTGCGGTCTTTGCAAGCTCCTCTACTGTGGCTTTTTTGAGAGCCTCTTTGGTCTTATACTCGGTTATTAGCTTGGCGGCTTTTTTATCGCCTATGCCTTTGACCTTGGTTATTTCAAGTCGGTGGGCATTCTTTTTATGTTTCTGTGCCTGATAGGTTATGGCTACTCTATGGACTTCGTCCTGAATGGCGGTAACAAGATTGAACGCCGCTCTGCACTTTGCAAGGCTTATTTCTCCGCCACCTGTGGCGACTGCTCTTGTGCGGTGCTTGGAGTCTTTCACAAGTCCGAACAATGGGCAGGTCACACCCATTCGCTCTAAGACAGGCTCAACGGCATTGACGTGGCCGTTTCCACCGTCGAGCAAAATAAGGTCGGGCATAATGGAAAAGCCCTCGTCTGTTTTCTCAAAGTAGTTTCTAAAGCGACGTTCTATGACCTCCTGCATACAGGCATAGTCATTTTGCTCTGCAACTGTTTTGATAGAAAACTTTTTATAATACTTCTTGCATGGTCTGCCGTTTTCAAAGACCACCATGCCTGCCACCATATTTGTAGAGGCGAGGTTTGATATATCGTAGCACTCGATATATTTCGGGGTCTTGGGAAGTCCCAATGCTTTGGCAAGCTCCTCAAGGGCGGTTATCTCACGGCTCGTTCTGCCGACTTTTATGGAGAGATACTCGGTGGCGTTGCTTTTGGCAAGGGTGGTAAGGCGGAGAAACTGTCCTCTTTTCGGAGTAGAGATATTCACGGCATGATCATACTTCTGGCGAAGAAATTTCTCTATTATCTCGCCGTTTGTGATATCCTCGTCAAGGAGGATATCTTTCGGTATACTGTCTTTGGAGGAATAATACTGCATGAGAAAATCTTCACGCATTTTTACGCTGTCGTCTTTTTCGCCAAGGAAATAGGAAGCCTTATCAAAAAGTCTGCCCCCACGGTACATTATAACGCTGGCACAAGCCATTTCGCCATTTTGAGCAATGGCGATTATATCAGTGTCACGAATATCGTCATTGATTATCTTCTGACTTTCAGCGGCTTTTTGTATGGCTTGGATACGGTCACGAAGCTTTGCGGCAAGCTCAAAGTCAAGCTCCTCAGCGGCTTTATTCATTTCATCGGTGAGTCTTTCAACTGAATCTGACGAGCCGTTTCGGATATAGTCCACCGCCTGACGGACTATAGAATTATACTCCTCTTTTGAGAATTTTCCTGTGCAAACGCCCATGCACTGCTTTATGTGCATATTAAGGCAGGGACGCTGTTTTCTGAAATCCTGCGGGAATTTTCGGGTGCAGGTAGGGAGCATAAAGACTTTATTGGCTTCGATAACGGCTTGTTTTACTGCGAACGAGCTTGTATAGGGTCCTATATACTCTGCTCCGTCATCGTATTTTTGCAATACGGCTTGCAAACGTGGGTAGTCCTCATTTGTGACCCTGATATAGCTATAGCCCTTATCGTCTTTCAGCAGGATATTATACTTCGGGGTATACTGCTTTATAAGAGAACACTCCAGCACCAGGGCTTCAAACTCAGAGTCGGTGACGATAAAGTCATAGTCATAGACGTGGGACACCATTTTCCACACCTTTGGCAGGTGATCCTGACACTTTCTGAAATAAGATGTCACACGGTTGCGGAGATTTTTCGCCTTGCCGATATATATTATCTTTTTCATTTTGTCTTTCATTATATAACAGCCCGGCGAGGTGGTGAGCTTTGAAGTTTTATCACGCAGAAATGGCAGGCGTGGGTTGTCTTCATCTGTAATGTACATAAATTCTCCTAACTGAAACTAAAAGCAAAGGCAATACGAGTTGTCCGTATTGCCTTGCTATTATCTCTTACCAATACATAAATACAGGAGTACCCATATCTATTTTTTCATAAACGTATTTTGCTTTATCTAAAGGCATATTTATACAGCCGTGTGAGCCCCATGTGCTTGACTTATAACGCTCACCGCCAAAGTTGCCGTTCTGCCATGATGCGTCATGAAGTCCTATGCCGATTGTGGAAACGTTGTTCCAATAGTCAACATAGGAAGCGTAAGACTGTCCGTCTGCTGAGCCTCTGAGGGTCTTGCCCTTTTCCTTATACCAAAGCTTATAAACACCGCCAGGGGTATTTCTTGACTTGCTTGGATAGCCTGAAACTATATCAGACTCCATTGCGAGCTTTCCGTCTTTATAATACCACAAATGCTGTGCGGTGAGGTCTACCTCGATATAAGTGTTGCCGTAATCCTTATCGGCTGTACGCCAATCCTTATTGCAGGTATACTCATAGGCTGAGTCAGGGTTTACATAGTAGACAGGCTCAGTTTCGGCAGACTCGCCCTTTTCAACAAGGTCCACGATAAGGTCGCAGGTCTTTTGCTGGTCTATCCACCAGCCGTAACAGCCCTGGCCCTCGGGGATAGTGATAGTTCCACGCTTTGTGGTCTTGAACTCTCTGTCCTTGCCATAGGTATCATACTTATCTGCAAGATCTTCAACATATGCCATTGCCTTATCTTCATCAACTGTATAGCCGGCTTCGGCGTTATCCTCGTCAAAGGTTATCCAATCCATGATAGTATCACCCGTGAGAGTTTCGGTGGTGTAGATAAAATCGAATGTTATTTCGATATCGTTAAGGTTATTGAGCTTCTGGCAGGTCTCTTCAAGCATATCCGCTGTTATGGCAGGCTTTTTATAGCAATCTGCCTTTGAGATATCAACGTCAAAGCTACCGTCGTCAAGCTGATTTTCCACATAGGAATAAAGCTCGTCTATCTTATTCTCCTCCACAGCGTCGCCCGTGGTTTCTTTTACCACAACATAGCTGTTGTCGTCGCCTTTTTTGATATAGGCGTCCTCAGGATCTTTTGTGCTTTGAGAGTCAAGCACCTTTCTTTTCAGCACCTTTTCAAGCTTAGCCTTATCGTACTTGAACTTAGATTCAAAGGTGAAATCCGTACGCTTCATGGCCGAAGAGAACCATGAATAGTGGTTTTGCTGAGTATAATACTGTGTGATAAGGTTTTGAGTATTATCGTTATAGCCTATTTCAGACAGCTTTATGGAAAATGTTGTGCCGTCTTTCTTTGTAACGGTGATGGCTTCGGGGATAACAGCCTGCTCGCTTACGAGCTTATAGGCTTCCGCCTTGGTCTTTCCGCTGACCTCGATGCCGTTTATATATGTATTTCCAAGAAATCTATCCTTATACGAATTCATGCCCCACAGATAGAAGCCACCTGCGGCGACTATCATAACACCAACAACTGAGCATATTGCTATTGCGACAGTCTTTCCTGACGAGGACTTCTTTTTCTTCTTTTTTCCATTCTTTGAGCCGCTCTTTGAAGTCTGCTTTGATGAAGGCTTTGCATTTTTACTGCGTGTTTCAGTTGTTTTGGGCTTTTTAGGCTTGATAGTTTCCTCGCCAAAGTCTGAAACTCCTCTTACGGGAGTGATAGGCTCGTCAAAGCCGCCGTCCTGCATTGCCATATTTTTAGCGATCATTCTTGCCATATCCTCATGGCTCACAGGGCGGTTCTGCGCCTGCGGTTTTGCGGCTTCATCGCTGTCGAGGGTAAGACCTTTCATATCAAGATCTATACCAAGCTCATTATCCTTTCTTTCTCTATCGTTCATAACATTACCTTTCCTTATATAACCTTATTATAATATAATCGTTTCACATTTATTTTACCCTATTATACAACACTATCACCTTTTTTTCAAGGAGTATTTCCTACAATATAAAGACAATTTTATGACGATTTCTCAACAGTTTTCATACAGTTGTATAAAAATGCAGTTTTCAAAATGTTATCCTGCATATTTTTCCTGCGACAAGGAATTTTTTTTGCAAAACCTCTTGAAAAAGATCACAATAAGTATTATAATATATGTGGTAAAGGTTCGCTTGCCGAGCCGATCATTAATTTAAGAAAGAAGGATCTGTATGTTAGATATCAAGATCGAACGTACCACTACTCCAAAGGAAAAACCGGCTGACGAGACAAAGCTTGGTTTCGGTCACATTTTTACTGACCATATGTTTGTTATGAATTATGACGCAGGTCAGGGTTGGCATGACGCTAGGATCGTGCCTTACGGCGACCTTTCACTCTCCCCTGCTGCTATGTGCCTGCACTACGGTCAGGAGATATTTGAAGGCCTTAAGGCTTATCGTACTGCTGACGGCTCTGTTCAGCTTTTCAGACCGCAGGAGAACTTCAAGAGAATGAACAACTCTGCTGAGAGAATGGTAATTCCTAAAATAAACGAAGAGGATATGCTCTACGCTCTGAAAACTCTTGTTAAAATGGAGCAGGACTGGGTACCTCACACTGAGGGTGCTTCCCTTTACATCAGACCATTTATCATCGCTGTTGACCCATATGTAGGTGTTAAGCCTGCTGACCACTATCTGTTCATCATTATTCTTTCACCTTCAGGCGCTTACTATTCAACCGGTCTTAACCCTGTTAAGATCTATGTTGAGAACAAGTATGTAAGAGCCGTAAGAGGCGGTACAGGTTTTGCTAAGACAGCCGCTAACTACGCTATCTCACTTGCGGGTCAGGAAGAAGCTCACGAGCAGGATTACGAGCAGGTACTTTGGCTTGATGGTGTTGAGAGAAAGTATGTTGAGGAAGTTGGCTCAATGAACATCTTCTTCGTTATTGACGGCGAAGTTGTTACACCACAGCTTCTTGGCTCTGTTCTCCCTGGTATCACAAGAAAGTCTGCTATCGAGATATGCAAGAAGAAGGGCTACAAGGTAAGCGAGAGAAAGATCTCTATCGAGGAGATCGCTGAGGCTTACGACAACGGCAAGCTTGACGAGGTATTCGGCACAGGTACTGCTGCTGTTATCTCACCTGTTGGTCATCTTAAGTGGGGCGACAAGGTAATGGAGATAAACAACAACAAGATCGGCCCTGTTTCACAGATGCTTTATGATACAATGACAGGCATTCAGTGGGGCAAGATACCAGACGAGTTTGGCTGGATCGTTAAGATCGACTAATATCGTGAATAATCAATGCGGTCTGTGCTTCGGTATAGACCGCATTTTTCATAGGAGTGATAAAAATGGAGCTGCAGCAGATAATAGACAAGTCACACAGGGTAGTATTTTTCGGTGGAGCAGGGGTATCAACAGAGAGCGGCATACCTGATTTTCGGTCGGTGGACGGACTTTACAATCAGAAATATGATTATCCCCCTGAGCAGATACTCAGCCACACGTTTTTTATGAGGCACACAAAGGCATTTTATGATTTTTACCGTGACAAAATGCTTTGTCTGACGGCAAAGCCTAACAAGGCGCATTACAAGCTGGCGGAAATGGAGAGGGCAGGCATACTTTCTTCAGTTATCACGCAGAATATTGACGGACTTCACACGGCGGCAGGCAGCAAAAAGGTGCTGGAGCTTCACGGAAGCGTACACCGCAACTACTGCATGGACTGCGGAAAATTCTACACTGCGGAGGATATTTTAAACAGCACAGGCATTCCGAAATGCACCTGCGGCGGAATAATCAAGCCTGATGTTGTGCTTTATGAGGAGGGGCTTGATGATAAAACTGTGACGGAGGCGGTGAGAGAGATATCTCAGTGCGACACGCTTATTATTGCAGGCACTTCTCTGACAGTTTATCCTGCGGCAGGAATGGTGAGATATTTTCAGGGGGATAATCTTGTGCTGATAAATCGGGACAAGACTTCCATGGACGGCTCCTGCGACCTTGTTATCCATGACAAGGTGGGGGAAACGTTGGATAAGATAGTGATAAAGTAATGTTAAACAACGCAATTACAAGGTGAGATAATAAACGGGCGAACACTGTTCGCCCCTACAGATGTGGATAGCCACATTTGCAGGGGGCAGTGTTCGCCCGTGTTTTTATGCTATTTTATTCGTCCATATGCTGGGCGGTATAAAGCTTGTAATACTCGCCTTTCTTTGCGATAAGCTGGTCATGAGTGCCGCACTCGGCAATGCCTTTGTTGTCGATATACATTATCTTATCGCAGTTTTTGATAGTGGAAAGTCTATGTGCGATAATAAATGAAGTTCTGCCAACAAGAAGTCTTTGAAGTCCTTGCTGAAGGAGCTTTTCTGTTCGTGCGTCTATTGATGAAGTTGCTTCGTCAAGGACAAGTATTTTCGGGTCGGAGAGGAGCGTTCTTGCAAAGGAGATAAGCTGTTTCTGTCCGCCTGAAACCTCGTAAGGATATTTCCTGAGAATATCAGTTATACCAAGCTCACTTGCCACCGGTTTAAGTCTCTGGGCCATCTCCTGATACGTTTTTTGGGCCAGCACCAAAGGAAGATATATATTATCCTCCAGTGAAAACGTATCCAGGAGATTGAAATCCTGGAATACAAATCCCAGATTATCTCTTCTGAAAGCAGCTATAGCCGATTCTTTTATCCTGGTAACATCATTTCCGTCCAGTAAAACCGTTCCGCTGGTGGGCTTATCTAAAGCTGCCAATATGTTGAGCAGTGTAGTCTTTCCCGAACCGGATTCCCCCATTATGGCTACGTACTCTCCCTCTTCCACACTGAAAGTCACGTTCTTAAGCGCCTCTACCTTATTGCCTCCGAAGCGAGCAGTATATATCTTCTGGAGTCCTCTAACCTCTAAAATACTCATTTCAAAATCCTCCTTTATTTAACTTGCAAGACTATCATAACAAAAAAGGGAATCAAAAACCAATCGATTAGTCTTACAATTCCCCATCTAAATCTGACATTTTTGTCATAATATCGGTCATTCCACCGTAAGTTTGTCCCTGGACAGATCCAATGCCGCAGTAGTTCCCTCCCCTGCAGTCGAGCTGATCTTTATCTTGTGGTTGAGGTTGTCGCATATGCGCTTTACCAGATATAGTCCTATGCCGCTGGCTATCTTGTCTCTTCTTCCGTTATACCCGGTATACCCTTTCTCAAATATCCTGGGAAGATCTTCTTTAGCTATTCCGATGCCTGTATCCTTTATATACAGTATGTCATTCTCCATGAAGACAGATATACTGCCCTCTTTAGTATATTTGAGGGCGTTTGAGAGTAGCTGCTCTATGACAAAAGACAGCCACTTTTCATCAGTTATCACTGCGGCTTCTACAGGTTCATAATTTAAAGAGATCCTTCTCTGAATAAATTCAGACGAAAATTTTTTTATAGATTGCTTTATAACTCTGTCTATGTCGCAAGATTCAATGACATAGTCGGTATGATCTGAATTGAGCCGCAAAAACATCATCACCATCTCTACATACTGCTCAATGTGCGATAAGTCACAGGAAAGCTTGCGCGCTAGCAAAGAATCCTCGTTTTGAAGCGTCAGGCGCATGGAAGATATTGGTGTCTTGATCTGATGAACCCACACCGTGTAATAATCAATCATATCGGTAAGGCGAGTGGACTGTGCCGTTTTAAGGTCAGATATCTGCTCGGCAAGACCAGACAGTAAGAGCTGATAATCTGTGTTTTCAATCGAGTCTGACTGTGGAAGCGCACGAATCATATCAACTGAAAGCTCCGTTAGATTGGAAAGTTCCATCAGCCTTGTGTGTAATGCCTTTGTCTTTGAAAAATCCCATATGAAAAAGAAAAGCCCAAAACAGACACACAGAAGTGTTGGATAAGTCAACGCTTCCAATGGAAAGTTATAAAAGAAAAAGGTGATGGCAAAGGTAATGGAAAACAGCAAAAATAGCAGAATGTATTTAAGTTGCTGCTTTAAATAAGAAAAAAATAGTGACATCGTAAATTCCTCAACTTTCAATCAGGTATCCGACACCAAATTTTGTTGTGATAAAATGTGTCAGTCCTGCACTATCTAGCTTTTTTCGAAGACGATTTATATTGACCGTCAGCGTATTTTCATCCACAAATTGATCTGTCTCCCATAGCCGTTCCATCAGTTTTTCACGGCTGATTACTTTGCCTTTTTGTTCCATCAGACAGGATAAAATG
>ERZ825525.2406-NODE-2406-length-12249-cov-4.095047_pt1 | contig 12249 bp, 13 predicted proteins | sample MGYA00519930_ERZ825525 | MGnify/ENA primary metagenome ERZ825525 (study PRJEB31778, sample SAMEA3449203) | human gut metagenome | biome: human gut; feature: human-associated habitat; material: faeces | place: United Kingdom | collected 2010/2012 ... | reverse complement strand
ACGCATAAAAATACCCTCCTTACTGGTTGTCCAGTAAAGAGGGTACATATCATTTGCCGGGGTTCTTCTTTTTATAGAACACGTAAATTTATTTATCGTTATTCTTATCCTTTTCTTCACGCTTCTGGTCGAGCATTGCACGAACCTTCATAGAAAGACCGAACAGATGGATGAAGCCTTCTGCGTCGTGATGATCGTACAGATCGCCAGTTGTAAAGCTTGCAAGTGACTCAGAGTAGAGTGTATAAGGAGAAGTTGTACCAGCCTTGATGATGTTACCTTTGTAAAGCTTGAACTTCACTTCACCTGTGATACGATCCTGTGTGCTCTCGATAAATGCCTGCAATGCCTCACGGAGTGGGCAGAACCATTTTCCTTCGTATACAAGATCTGCATACTTGTCTGAAACTGTCTTCTTGAATGCAAGTGTATCTCTGTCGAGGATCAACTCTTCCAACTGCTTATGAGCAGCTAAGAGGATGGTTCCACCAGGAGTCTCATAGACACCACGGGACTTCATACCAACGACACGGTTCTCTACGATATCTACGATACCAACACCATGCTTGCCACCGAGACGGTTCAGCTCACGGACTACGTCGGACATCTTCATCTGCTTGCCATTGACTGCAGTCGGAACACCCTTCTCGAAGTTTACAGTTACATATTCAGCCTCATCTGGTGCCTTCTCAGGATATGTACCAAGTACAAGAAGGTGATCCCAGTTTGGCTCCAAAGATGGATCTTCAAGCTCCAGACCTTCGTGGCTGATGTGCCAGATGTTACGGTCACGGCTGTAAGATGTTGTCACATCAAATGGAAGATCGATGCCGTGCTTCTTACAGAATGCGATTTCATCCTCACGGGACTGCATCGTCCACTCTGGCTGTCTCCATGTTGCGATGACATTTAAGTCTGGTGCAAGTGCCTTGATATTGATCTCGAAACGAACCTGATCATTTCCCTTACCAGTAGCACCGTGGCAGATCGTTGTAGCACCTTCCTTACGTGCGATCTCTACCAGCTTCTTTGCGATCAGCGGTCTTGCAAAAGAAGTACCAAGCAGATACTCATACTCGTAAGTTGCATTTGCCTTTACACCTGGAAGGATGTACTCATCACAGAATTCATCAACGACATCCAGAATGTAGAGCTTCTCAGCTCCTGAATATTTGGCCCTCTCGTCGAGGCCTTCCAGCTCGCTTTCCTGTCCGACATCGATACATACACATACAACATCGAAATTGTAAGTTTCCTTTAACCAAGGGATGATTGCTGTGGTATCCAGACCACCAGAATACGCAAGAATAACTTTCTCTTTACCCATCAAAGTTTCCTCCATAAAATATGTAATAATTCACGTTGCGACACGTTTTGTCTAGTATACTTCTTTTTTCTGCAAGATGCAACCAGAAATTTTGCATATTTCTGCATAATATGTGTATAAATGAATAAAAATATGCATAAAACAAGATTATCCTGTAAAATTATACATAAAATATTGAAATAGGGTTGCATAAATAAAACTACGGATGTATAATGAGACAAATTTGTGATTACGGAAAAGAGGCAGGAACAATGGTAAAGGTCGGAATTATAGGAGCAACCGGATATGCCGGTCAGGAATTAGTACGTATTTTGCTGGGACATAAGGACGCAGAGATCGTCTGGTATGGTTCCAGAAGTTATATCGATCAGGAATACGCATCTGTATATCGGAACATGTTTCAGTTAGTCGATGCGAAATGTATGGATGATAATATGGATGAGCTTAGCAAGCAGGCGGATGTAATCTTTACTGCGACACCGCAGGGGCTTTGCGCATCGCTTGTAAATGAGCAGATCTTATCGAATACGAAGATTGTGGATCTGTCCGCGGATTTCCGTATCAAGGATGTAGCGACGTATGAGAAATGGTACAACTTAGAGCACAAGAGTCCACAGTTTATCGAAGAGGCAGTATATGGACTGTGTGAGATCAATCGTGAGGATATCAAGAAGGCACGTCTGATCGCGAATCCGGGCTGTTATACAACCTGCTCGATTCTTTCTCTGTATCCACTCGTAAAGGAGCGTCTGGTTGATGTCGATACGATCATCGTGGATGCGAAATCCGGAACATCCGGAGCGGGACGCGGCGCCAAGGTTGCAAACCTCTACTGTGAGGTCAATGAGAGCATCAAGGCGTACGGCGTGACAACACACCGACATACTCCGGAGATCGAAGAGCAGCTTGGTTATGCTTATGATGGTACACCGCTTACAATCAACTTCACACCACATCTCGTACCGATGAACCGCGGTATTTTAGTAACAGCATATGCAAAGCTTGTGAAGGATGTCTCTTACGAGGATATCAAGGCAGTGTATGATAAATATTATGGCAAGGAGCGCTTCGTGCGTGTGCTTGAAAAGGGCGTCTGCCCGGAGACACGCTGGGTAGAAGGCAGCAACTATGTGGATGTGAATTTTGTGATTGACCCTAGAACGAAACGTGTCGTTGTGATGGGTGCGATGGATAATCTGGTGAAGGGTGCTGCCGGACAGGCAGTTCAGAACATGAACCTGATCATGGGCTTACCGGAAGAAGAAGGACTTCTGATGCCACCAATGTTCCCATAACAAGGTAAGGTTTAGCAACAACGATTTATACAAAAAGAATTTGTGATTAATATGTGGATAGAGACGGATGCAATTACGAATTCTAAAGCAGACCATTGAAGCACGTTGGTACTTAATGAACGGCAAACTTGTTTGACGTGAATTTAGTACCACTACGTGATGAAGTGAGCGGGAGCGCGTCTGCGTAGAATCGTAATTGTATCCGTCTCGATACAAATAATAAGGAGGAAATCGAGATGAAGCAGATCGAGGGCGGCGTAACCGCCGCAAAGGGATATACAACCGCCGGCACAAGAGCCGGAATCAAAAAAGGAAAGACGAATAAGGATATGGCAATGATCTTCTCAGAGAAGCCGGCGGTCACCGCAGGTACCTTCACGAAGAATCTTGTCAAGGCAGCTCCGGTACTCTGGGACAAGAAGGTCACAGATGCTGGTGTGGCACAGGCAGTTGTAATAAATACCGGTATTGCAAATGCATGTACCGGACAGGCAGGCTATGAGAATGCAGCAGAGACAGCAAAGCTTGCGGGCGAGGCATTGAATATTTCATCCGATACGGTGCTGGTTGCATCGACCGGTGTCATCGGATTTACATTGCCGATGGACGTGATTGCAGATGGTGTGAAGAAGCTTTCCGGTATGCTGAAAAGTGATGTACAGTCTGCACAGGATGCCGCAGAGGCAATCCTTACAACCGATACGCATCCGAAACAGATTGCCTATGAGACAACAATCGGTGGAAAGACAGTCACATTTGGAGCAATGTGCAAAGGTTCCGGTATGATCCATCCGAACATGGGAACGATGCTTGGGTTCATCATGACAGATGCAGCAATCTCGAAGAATCTGCTGGACAAGGCGCTGAAGGGTTCTATCGAGGATACATTTAACATGGTATCGGTGGACGGCGATACATCAACGAACGATACCGTATTAGTGATGGCAAATGGTATGGCAGGTAACCCGGAGATTACCGAGGAGAACGAGGATTACGAGGCATTCAAGGAGGCACTGCTTGCAGTCAATACTTATCTTGCAAAGCAGATCGCCGGTGACGGAGAGGGGGCAAGCCGTCTGTTCGAGGTGCAGGTGAAACACGCGAAGGATAAGCAGACAGCAAAGGTGCTTGCAAAGTCTATCATCACTTCCAACCTGACGAAATGTGCAATCTTTGGAAAAGACGCAAACTGGGGACGAATTCTGTGTGCAATGGGATATTCTGGCGCACAGTTTGATCCACTCAAGGTCGATATCGTGATGGCATCTGAAAAAGGCGAGATTGCACTGGTCGAAAATGGTGTGGCAACTGCCTTTGATGAGGAGAAGGCAGCAGAGATCCTGTCGCCGGATGTCGTGATTGCAAAGGTCGATGTCCGTGATGGCGATGCGGAAGCAACTGCATGGGGCTGTGACCTCACCTATGATTACGTGAAAATCAATGCGGACTATCGTTCCTAGGATGAATGAAAATGGAGGAAAACAAGATGGTAAATAATGATTCAATGGATATGATACTTGCGAAAGCGCAGACACTGATCGAGGCGCTTCCTTACATACAGAAATTCAACGGCAAGCGTGTCGTTGTCAAATACGGTGGAAGTGCAATGGTTGATGAGAACTTAAAATACAATGTCATCAAGGATGTTGCCCTGCTGAAGTTGATCGGTATGGAGCCGATCATTGTACATGGCGGCGGCAAGGAGATCAGCGCATGGTTAAAGAAAATCGGTAAAGAATCCGAGTTCGTAAATGGTCTGCGTGTGACTGACGAGGAGACACTCGATGTCGCAGAGATGGTACTTTCCAAGGTCAACAAGAGCCTGGTATCTATGATGCAGAAGCTTGGATTAAAAGCAGTTGGTATCAGCGGTAAGGATTCCGGACTTCTGAAGGTACAGAAGAAGCTTTCCGGCGGCAAGGATATCGGCTATGTCGGAGAGGTTGTATCCGCAGATCCTACGATTATTGACACACTGATTGCAAATGATTTCATCCCGGTTATCGCTCCGATTGGTATTGGCATCGACGATTATCATGGCTATAACATCAATGCAGATGATGCAGCATGTGCGATCGCAACAGCCATCAACGCAGAGAAGCTTGTATTCCTGACCGATATCGAAGGTGTATTCGTAGATCCAACGGACAAGTCAACTTTGATTTCCGAGATGGATATTAACGAAGCACAGGAATTTATCGACAGCGGCGTTGTCGGCGGCGGTATGCTTCCGAAGCTTACAAACTGTATCGAGGCAATGAAGAACGGTGTTGCACGTGTCCATATGCTCGATGGTCGTGTAGAGCATTGCCTGCTTCTGGAGTTCTTTACAGAAAAGGGTATTGGTACTGCGATTTTGAAGGAGCCATTATTCTAATTTGTTCGAATGAAAATGAAATAATTAACACAAACTACCTCTATATACATTTTGTCTATGGAGGTAGTTTTTTATGTGGGGAATAATAGTTGCATTGATATCCGGTGCGTTGATGAGTGTGCAGGGTGTATTTAATACAGGCGTGACAAAGCAGACGTCTACGTGGCTTGCGTCTGCGTGGGTGGCATTTTCCGGATTTGTTGTTGCGATTGCCCTGTGGGCAATCTTTGAGCGGAATCAGGCAGGGATATTCTCGCTTGCGCAGGTCGATCACAAATATATGCTGTTAGGCGGTGTGATCGGTGCCTTTATTACATGGACCGTCATTACAGCGATGGCAGGATTGGGACCGGCGAAGGCAGTGCTGCTGATTGTGATTTCGCAGCTATTGATTGCATACCTGATTGAGCTTTTTGGCTGGTTCGGTGTCGAGAAAGCAGATTTTCAGTGGACGAAGCTGGTTGGTATCGTTGTGTCCGTAGTGGGATTTATCATTTTTCAGTGGGAGAAGTAACTTTTTTTCGTGAAATCCGCCTATTGTAATTCCGTGGGAAGTTCTGTACAATGGGTGTATGTCTTGAATATGCAATATGGAATACCAGACTTTTTTAGAAGGGAGCTATTTCATTTTGCAGTACATAAAATTTATAATTGCTGGCTGTGTGTTGGCAGTGGCTTTGTGTGGCTGTGGCAGACAGGTAAAGCTGCTTACGAGTGAGACACAGACAGAAACGCAGATGATGGATGACGCTGGTGGAGAAGAAACAGTGGTTTCATCGGCAGAGGCGTTTGCAACGACGACAACCGAAGCGGAAACACCGGAGCAGGAGCAGTCAGACGATGTGGCTGTGTATGTGTGTGGTGCGGTACGACAGCCGGGTGTCTATTATGTTGCAGGTTCTGCAATCAGAGAGACAGCGGTTCAAATGGCAGGTGGATTTACGGACGATGCGGATGTTACCTATGTGAATCTGGCGCAGACCGATCTACATTCCGACGATGGAGGAGACAAACGGGATTTCCTTATCAGAGCGGGATACGGATGGAACACCGGTGCAGGATGCACCAGCCGGTACAAATGTGGAAACGGACGGGAAGATCAACATCAATACCGCCGGAAAAGACGCACTGATGACATTGCCGGGAATTGGCGAGAGCAAAGCGGATGCGATTATCGCATATCGGGAAGCCCAGGGGAAATTTCAGAACACGGAGGAGCTTATGAATATCCGTGGAATCAAAGAGGGCATATATAATAAAATCAAGGACTTAATTATTGTGGGATGAGGTGTATAGAATGAAGAAAATTTTGGTGGTAGATGATGAAAAGTCAATCGTAAAGGGCATCAAGTTCAGCTTAGAGCAGGACGATATGAAAGTCGAAGTTGCTTACGATGGTGAAACCGCACTGGAGCTTGCAAAGGCAAATCATTACGATATGATTTTACTGGACATCATGCTGCCGGGATTTAGCGGACTGGAAGTGTGTCAGATGATCCGCGAGTTTTCGGATGTGCCAATCATTATGCTGACAGCTAAGGGCGATGATATGGACAAGATACTGGGACTGGAATATGGCGCAGACGATTACATAACAAAGCCGTTTAATATATTGGAAGTAAAGGCGAGAATCAAGGCGATTTTCCGTCGGAATAACCGGAATGTGCCGGAACAGGAAAATCAGAAGGTGATTGAGACAAAGGGACTGAAGATTGATGTGGACAGCCGCCGGGTATATATTGATGACAAGGAAGTCAACCTGACAGCCAAGGAGTTTGAACTTGTATATCTGCTGGTATCAAACCCGAACAAGGTATATTCCAGAGAGCAGTTGCTCAAAACTATCTGGGGACCATCTTATCCGGGCGATGCCAGAACCGTGGATGTGCATGTGCGTCGACTTCGTGAGAAGATCGAGGCAACACCAGCCGATCCAAAATACATTCATACAAAATGGGGCGTGGGATATTATTTCCACGAGTAATCTGCACACAGCGAAAAAAGTTCGCTATGGCAGAAGATACAGTAATTGATGCTTGACAGAGTCAGAGGCAAAGGAGATTTCCACACTGTTTTTATACAGTGTCCGGAGATCTTCTTTTTCTATGTGGAGCTTTTCAAGGGCAAAGGTATATTCGTCAGTCAGCGTTGTGTGGCTCACGGTACGGTTGTCGGTGTTGATTGTTGCAAGCAGTCCAAAATCCAGAAACGCACGGAGTGGATACGCGTCCAGTTCAGTCGCTGCTTTTGTCTGGAAATTCGAGGTTGGACAAAGCTCAAAACCGATGTGTGCGTTGCGACAGGCTCCCAGCAGAGCAGGATCTTTGATGGCTGCAATGCCATGTCCGATCCGGCGTGCTCCATATTGGAGGGCGAGCGCGACATTTCTGGCACTGCCACATTCGCCGGAATGAATTGTGACAGGCACCTCCAACCGTCTTGCTTCTTCAAACAAGGCTTCGAATTCCTCGTTTGGATGTCCGGCTTCATCACCGGCAAGGTCTAACGCACAGACGCCATTTCCTAAGAATTCTCTGGCACAGCGGACAACCAGATGATTTTGCTGTGGGGAGTGATGGCGCATCGCACATAAGATCAGATTGGTGAATACTCCATACCGGTCAAATGCTTTCTGGCATCCATAGACAGCCGCCTGCACGACATTTTCCAGATCCAGGTGACTGTTGACGCTCAGCATAGGTGCAAACCGGATTTCCATATAGCGGACATTTTCTGCGGCTGCCTGTCGCACGACATCAACGACGGCATCCCGGATATGTTCTTTTTCCTGCAGTGCGGATACCGGCAGGTCAAAGCAGGTCAGATATTCGGCAAGTGACTGACAGTTGGCAGGTGCCTGTATTGTATGCATGTCCAGTGTCGAAAGCTGTAAGGTCTGCATCAGGAATTCTTTGCTCAAAGAACCGTCCAGATGGCAGTGCAGTTCGATCTTTGGCATGGAAACAGGATCAAAATTCATAAGTGTATCCCCCTTTCGGTGTTGTACTTGTATCATAGCAATTTCGCATGGATTGTACAAGTGCCTTGAAGCAAAACGGACGGTGTGATATAGTAGTGGTATTCTGGAAAAGGACGGAATGAAACAACGTGAAAGACGAAATAAAAGAAGAAAAAAAGGATGAAAAATTAGAACGTAAAAAGCTGAAACGCCGGGAACGGGCGGAGAAGCGCCAGCATAAGCATATGGGCATCAGCCTCCGATGGTTTGTGACGTTTCTGATCATCGTGCTGTGTGCAGGGATTATGCTTGTGTATTCGCTGATGTCAAGCCGTCTGTATGTGCAGCGATATCAGGAACAGCTTGAAAAGAATGTGATGGCGCAGGCGGAATATCTGAAGAATAATCTGCTTGAGAATCATATGACGCTCGATGATCCACAGGATTTAAATCTTCGTATCGAGGGTGTCGCGACGGCTTTTTACGGCAGGGTGCTTGTGATAAACCGGGAGTACCGGGTGATCAAGGATACTTATGGAAACCATGAAAATGCACAGATTGTAAATCCGGATATTATGGCTGTAATGCGCGGACAGGCGAGTGAGAAGATATCGAAGAAGGATGGATATCTTGAATATATCACAGCTGTGAAGCAGGAACAGGATGTACAGGGCGTGCTTGTGATTCAGGCATCGACGGACAGCCTGAAGGTAATTGAACGCCGGGTAGAACGACGAAACTGGTTGTCATTTGCACTTATCATGGCAATCTGCATTGGTGCAGCATGGGCAATCGGCAATGCAAGCTCACGTGGGATCAAGCGTATGGAAATCGCGGGAGAAGGACAGCTGGAGACACAGATTCCAGTGCGTGGATTCAAGGAGTTTAAACAGCTGACGGAACGTTACAATGCGACGATATCCAAGCTGATGGTCATTGACTCCACACGACAGGAGTTTGTATCGAATGTGTCACATGAATTAAAGACGCCGATCACGTCGATGAAGGTGTTGGCAGATTCTCTGATACAGAACGAATCTGCGGATCTTGCAATGTACAAGGAATTTATGACTGATATCGTGGATGAGATTGACAGAGAAAGTAAAATTATTACCGATCTGCTGACACTTGTAAAAATGGATAAAAAATCAGCTGCGATGAATATCGAGGAGATAAAGATCAATGATCTGTTGGAGGTGATCCTGAAGCGCGTAACGCCGATCGCCAAAAGCCGTGGAATCCAGATTACTTACGAGAGCTACCGTGATGTGACGGCATGGGTGGATGAGGTCAAACTGAGTCTGGCTCTGACGAATATTATAGAGAATGCGGTGAAGTACAATGTTGACAATGGCTGGGTGAAAGTGACGCTCAATGCAGACCACCGCAACTTCTATGTGAAGGTTGCAGATTCTGGTGTTGGAATCCCGGATGACTGCAAGGAGCATGTATTTGAACGTTTCTACCGGGTAGATAAAGCGCGAAGCCGGGATACCGGTGGTACAGGACTTGGACTTGCTATCACGAAAAGCGTCATTCAGATGCACAAGGGTTCAATCAAATTGTACAGCGAATCTGGAGAGGGCACTACATTTACCATTCGCATTCCGATGAAATCGGATGCCTCCGTGGATACAGCACGAAAGGAGGGCGATGCAGAATGAGAAAGAAGTATTGGAAAACCGGATGCGTGATCGCGACACTGCTTTGCCTGACAGCCTGTGGGAAAGCACAGACTGGAGAGATTACACCGCTTGCAGATAATATGATTCATCTGTATCTGGCAGAGGATAACACAGTTGTGCGTGCCGATGCAGATTACCAGTTGAAAACACCGGATGCGATCGCATCCTGCGTGGAGGATGCAATGACGGCACTTACAGCACTGGAAACATCGAAGATCGAAGCTTACAGTTATATGATGGGCGAGGATAACAGTTTGCAGATGGATATCACACTTGTGGAAGACAGTTACGAGCAGGAAGATATATTGCTGATCATGGCAGCCACAACGAAGACATTGTTCCAGATGGATGATATTTCCAGCATTGCACTGACCGTAAAGGGACATGACGAAAACGTGTATGCAGAGCAGTTGTTCCTGCGGGATTCTGTTTATTATTATGGTACCGACGAACCGAGTCTGGCAGAGGAATCAATTACCATGTATGCACCAAATGCGCAGGGAACCGCATTGGAATCCTATGGAATTAAAGTGCAGTCGGAGCCACAGACGTCCGATCAGGAGTATATCGTGCGGGAACTGGTACAGAAAAAAGTGCTTTCGCCAGACACAAAGGTGAACCAGGTGTCGGTCCATGATTCGGTCTGCTATCTGGATCTGTCAGAGGAATTTACAAATGCCGTGGGAACGATTTCACCAGAGCTTGCGTTGTATGCAGTCGTGAATTCGGTAATTGCACAGACAGACGTGGATACGGTACAGATTCTGATTGATGGAAAAATCGTGCCAATGTACCGGAATGTGGTTGCAATAGACAAACCATTACCATTTAATGCAAATGTAGTACAAGAATAAAAGAATATAGGAGACGTATGAAACGACCAGTATTTTGTGTGGCTTTGGCGTATGCACTTGGAGAGGTGATTGGCCTGTACACAAGAACGGTGGGCGAGATAAGCATAGTGAGTGCTATGCTTGTTTGCGTTGGGATTTTCATGCGGAAGAAAAAACAGGGAAAAAGCGCATGTGTTCTTGGACTGGGAATTGGTCTTGGAATGTTTGGCGCTTTTTTGCGTATTCCGCAGGATCTACGGGAAAAGCCGGATATCCGGCAGGAAAACGGTTACGATATTATAACCTATGCAACGGGAAGGGAGACGCAGGGGCAGCCTGTCATCTGTGCCGGGATTCTGACTGACCGGCAGGGAGAAACATGGACGATGCGGGTACTGGACGGAACTGACGTGCATGGAGATATTCTGCTCCGTGGTGTGGAAGGGGAACACACGATTGCGGAGATTGTACAGGTAACAGGTACTTATGATACATTCGAGCATGTGAGAAATCCGGGTGGGTTCCAGTCACGCAGCTATTATCTTGCCCGGAATATCAGCGGATATTATTTTGCACCGCAGGTGACGACGATCACCGTTAATCAGCGGGAAATACTTGGGCTGCCAAGGTATCTGTATTATCAGGGAAAACGTATATTATATGAATTGCGTATATGGGCAGACTGCCAGATTGCAAAGCTTCTTCCAGAAGAACAGGCGTCGCTTGTGTCTGGAATCCTGCTTGGAGAAAAAGCAAGGATAGATGCAGAACTCAAGACATTATATCAGATGGGCGGGATTGCACATATTCTGGCGATATCAGGTGTTAAGACTCTAAAGTTGGATATCCCCCTAGTGCCTGAAACCCGCATAAACTGGGCATTTGTGCCTCTACATATCGCTATAATTTACATTCTAAAACTGTGCTTAGACGAGGAAATTATTCCTCGTTGTCGTTTCCCTTGTTCAAGGGGGTATTTCAAAAAATGTATAAATTAGCAAAAGAAGCAATTATTCAGCGTAAGTCAATCTTACTGCAAAAGTCTAATAAATCAGCAAAAGGAGAAGAAGCCTATGGCATATAAAAAATATAGAGAAATGAAGGTTTATGAAGCAAGCGGATACCAGTATAAGCGTACACCAAGCATCGTACTTAAAGGACAGTGGCTCTCAGAGTTGGGGTTTGACATCGGAGAGCAGATTGAGGTGAAGTGCGAGGATGGGCGTTTGATTATAACTAAAGCAAACGAAATATGGGGCATAAATTAGCTTGCAACTATTCGCAATCTCGAATATAATAATCTTAATATCATTTGTTGGAATTGATGGAGGAAAACGAATGGATTATTTATCATCAGCGGAAATAGCAAAAAAATGGAATGTTTCGCAAAGAAGAGTTGCAGTATTTTGCAAGGAAGGCAGAGTTAAAGGCGCTGTTCTTATCGGGCGAATGTGGATGATACCAAAGGATGCAGAAAAACCGATAGATCCAAGACGTATAATGAATAAAGAGGAAGATCTGTCTGATATTATAAATGACGGAGGAAAAGAGAATGGTTGATACCAAAAAGGAACAAGAACGAGAGGAACTTCATCGTGCAATATGGGCGATTGCAGATGAACTGCGTGGAGCAGTTGATGGCTGGGATTTCAAAAATTATGTTCTTGGAACGATGTTTTATCGTTATATTTCCGAAAACTTGTGTAATTACATAAACAATGGTGAAATTGATGCGGGCAACACGGATTTTGATTTTGCAAAAATGCCGGATGA
>ERZ825525.2401-NODE-2401-length-12289-cov-3.936734_pt1 | contig 12289 bp, 7 predicted proteins | sample MGYA00519930_ERZ825525 | MGnify/ENA primary metagenome ERZ825525 (study PRJEB31778, sample SAMEA3449203) | human gut metagenome | biome: human gut; feature: human-associated habitat; material: faeces | place: United Kingdom | collected 2010/2012 ... | reverse complement strand
AGAGCGTGCTGGATATGGCCTACAATTATAACGGCCCGGTGTTCATCCGCATGCTCCGCAAGGAGGTGCCCCGCCTGTTCCCCGCCGACGAGCCCATGGTGTTCAACCGGGCCCGGGTGCTCAGCGAGGGCGACGACGTATATTTCTTTATATACGCCAGCCCCTACTGGGGAGATTACCTCAGCTACTTTGATAAGAAGCAGCTTACGGTTAACGCGGGCGAGGAAATAACGCTTAAGCTTTCCGGTTACATGGCCATGGAGCAGATGGGCACTCCCGGCAAGGATACAAGACCAATCACCACGATGGAAAACATCGAGGGGGCTGAAATAGATCTGCTTGATGAAAAATACGAATTTGGCGATTACCTCGGACTGACTGATGCGGAAGGTAAAGTAACGCTGAAATTCGATAAGGCGGGAACATATTATGTTTCGGCGATAGGCGAATCAAGCACAACATTCCCCATAACCGGGCCGTGGTGCGAAATAACCGTAAACGAAGCCAAGCCAGGCGACAGCGACCTGAACGGTATGCTGGTATATAACGGTACCGTTGCAAATAATACCACCGTTATACTGAAAAACAGCACGGATTCATTTACCACCACAAATATATTTGAGTGGAACAAGTATGAATACGACCTTGGCACAGTGACCGATAGCAGTAATCAGCTTCGCTTTAAGCTGAAGCTTCCCACGGGCGCAAAGGCCACGCTGCATTATACCGACCTTAGCGGCAACCCCGCTACCAAGGACGCCACCAATTCAAGCAACGGCGCGTGGATCAACTGCCTCAAGCCCGGTAAGAACACCGTTAAGGTGGTTATTACCCCGCCCGCAGGCAGCACCGTTGGCGAAAAGACCTATACCATAAACGTAAACTGCCAGCCCAGCCTTACCGCGCTTGCGCTGTCCGCTAACGGCAATGAGGCGTATCTCAACCCCACGTTCAAGAACAGCGTGTATGATTATAGCGCGGATATCAGTGCAGCTATTGAAACCGTGCTTGTTACCGCCACGCCAAAGGATGCCTCCTGCACCGTTACCTATAACGGACAGACTGACAGCAACGTGGACATAAAGGATACCGACACGATAGTCGTCCGCGTCGAAAAGGACGGTATATACAGCGAATATACCATAAAGCTTAACAAGAAAACCGCATATACCGTTAAGTTTGAAACCTACCCCGCAAATGCTGTTGTAAGGCTTCAGGATGCTAAGAAGGCCGTTCTTTCGCCCAATGCGGATGGCGTATATGAAAACCTGATGCCGGATACCGATTACACTTGGGTAGTTACCTGCAAGGGATATGTTACCAAGACCGGCACGCTGAATACCCCCGCGCAGCTTATCAACGGCGTACTGTCCGTTATACTTTCCGCTGCGCCGTCGTCCGGCCTGCCCAACTATTCGGGCGAATGGCCGACATTCAGGAACAGCAAGAACAATAACGCCCTTACCAACACCGTAACGCCTGACAGCGCAGCAACCGCTGAACTCAAGTGGGTTAAAAAGTACGGTGAAGGTTGGATGAGACCTGTAAATCTGCCAATAATTGTAAATAATCACGTTTACATTGCTAGGAATGACGATATCTTCTGCCTGAGCAAAGATTCCGGCGAGGCAGTCGTAAGCGGCAAGCTTGCAGCATCCTTAGGTGGCCACGGAACCAACTCTATGGTTTATGCCGAGGGAATGGTGTTTGTGCAGCTTGATAATGGACACATACAGGCGCTTCGTGCGGATACGTTGGAAAGCCTTTGGGTGACCGAATCCATAGGTGACCAGACCATATCTCCCATAACTTACTATAACGGCTATATTTACACCGGTACATGGGGCAGCGAAACCAAAGAGCAGAATTTTGCCTGCTTCTCCGTAACCGATGAAGACCCCACAAACGGCTTTGAAACCAAGTACGCAACGTGGCTCAGGCCGCATGCAGGCGGTTATTACTGGGTAGGCGCATATGTGAACGACGTTTGCGCGGTATTTGGTTCCGATGACGGCACGAGCGACAGCAATAGCCCCACTGCGGTGCTGTACTCCGTAAACCCCGTAACCGGCAGCGTCATTGACACCATAAATGATGTAAAGGGCGATATCCGCTGCTGCGTCGTATATGATTCCGGCCGCGTGTATTTCACTACCAAGGGGGGTTATCTCTACTCCGTTGGTCTTAATTCCAACGGCACGTTTGACCATGCTTCCATCAAGTCTATCCAGATAGGCAGCATGTCCACCAGCACCCCCGTAATATATAAGGGCAGGCTGTATGTTGGCTGTTCCGGTAAGGGATATGACTGGGACGGCGATTCCGGCAGCGGCATAGCCGTGGTAGATGTATCCGGCGGCAAGCTTGATATAATTTATAAGGCCTCTACGCCCGGCTACCCGCAGGCAGGCCCGCTGGTAAGCACCGCGTTTGAAAACAGCACCGGCAAGGTGTATGTGTATACCACTTACAACAACAACCCCGGCGGAATATACATAATAGAGGACAGCGCGGGCCAGACCGAACCCAGCGCGAACAACGGCAACCTGTATGTGCCAGAGACATATCAGAATTTTTGCATAAGCACCATCTGCGCAGACAGTGAAGGCACGCTCTATTATAAGAACGACTCCGGCGCACTGATAGCCGTTAAGAGCAAGGCTAAGCTGGCCGAGCCTCCCAAGCCCGACTATAAGCCCGACTGGCCCGGAGGAAGCGTATTCGGCCCGGGCTCAAATGTGCCTACTCCGCCCACGGCTCAAATGCCCGTTACAGGCGGCGAAGAGAGTATGCTGCCCATAGCCATGCTTATTGCCGGCGCGGTTATGCTGGTTGCACTCAGGCGCAAAAAGAGGGTATAATATAAACAAAAACGGGAGATAAGCCGAAATGGAGTTAATGTTTAACGATATGCATGCACAGGTTGATATGACGCAGTATATAAAGGATTGCGTTGATGTGCCGCGCATAATAAAGGGATGCCAAGGCTGTAAAAACTATGCCAAGCTTTGGTCATGCCCGCCATTCGGCTTTGACCCCGTTAAGATTTGGCGTGATTATTCTAAGCTGACGCTGTACGCAAGGAAGATATCCTTCCCAAAGGAGCTTACGGAAAAAACATTCGATGCATATGGGCTTACGGCGCAATATTTTGAAATATGGAATAAGGAACGCAGGAAGTTTTTTATTGAGCTGATGGAACGGGAACAGAGCACGCCGGGTAGCCTTATGCTTGCCGCGGGCTGCTGCGACGAATGCGCAACGTGCGCGCGGGCAAACGGTGTGCCGTGCATAAAGCCCGACAGGCTCAGATATTCCATAGAGTCCCTTGGCGGGGACGTTGAAAAAACGTTGGAGCTTTATTTTAACGAAAGGCTGCTTTGGGGCAGGGAAGGGCATATGCCCGAATATATGCTGCTTGTGGGCGGACTGATGCAAAAATAAATATCGCCTATATTCCCGCGCCATGGCTTCTGTTGGACCGGAGGGCCAGCGCGCGGGGATATAAATAAAAATAAGCTTACCCTTTTGGGCAAGCTTATTTTGTGTATTTAATGATTAAAAGTCACATTCCTGCTCGATATGCGCTATAAGCTGATCGATGGGCATGCGGATCTGCTCCATGGTGTCGCGGTCGCGCACGGTAACGGTATTGTCCTCAAGGGTATCGAAGTCAACCGTTATGCACATGGGCGTGCCGATTTCGTCATGGCGGCGATAACGCTTGCCGATGGCGCCGGAATCATCGTAATCTACCATGAACTTCTTGGAAAGCATGTTGTAAATCTCGCGCGCCTTGTCGCCCAGCTTGTTCTTCTGCAGCGGCAGAACTGCGGCTTTATAAGGAGCGATGGCGGGATGCAGATGCAGAATGTTCCTCACGTCGCCGTTTTCAAGCGTTTCTTCATCGTAAGCGTCGCACAGGAGCATCAGCAGCATTCTTTCTACGCCGACGGAAGGCTCTATGACATAAGGCACATACTTTTCGTTGGTGAAAGGATCGGTATAGGTAAGATCCTGACCGGACTGCTTGGCATGTGCGCTCAGGTCGAAATTGGTGCGGCTCGCAACGCCCCAAAGCTCGCCCCAGCCGAACGGGAACTTGTATTCTATATCGGTGGTGCCGTTGGAGTAATGCGAAAGCTCGGCCTTCTCATGCTCCCTCAGGCGCATATTTTCCTCGTGTATGCCAAGGGACAGCACGAAGTTCTTGCAGTATTCCTTCCAATACTGGTACCAGTCAAGCTCGGTGCCGGGCGCGCAGAAGAATTCAAGCTCCATCTGCTCAAACTCGCGGGTACGGAATATGAAGTTGCCCGGGGTTATCTCATTGCGGAAGGACTTACCGATCTGGCCTATACCGAAAGGTATCTTGCGGCGAGTGGTGCGCTGCACGTTCTTGAAGTTTACGAATATGCCCTGCGCGGTTTCGGGACGCAGATATATCTGGCTGGCAGTGTCCTCGTTAACGCCCTGGAATGTTTTGAACATCATGTTAAACTTGCGGATAGGTGTGAACTCGCTCTTTCCGCATTCGGGGCATACTATGCCTTTTTCGGCAATGTATGCGGACATCTGCTCATGTGTCCATCCGTCGGGATGTACGTCCTCAAGGCCGTGCTTTTCGGCATATTCTTCAATAAGCTTGTCCGCACGGAAACGGGCTTTGCAGCTCTTGCAGTCCATAAGCGGGTCGTTGAAGTTCACAACGTGTCCGCTGGCTACCCAAACCTCCGGGTTCATCAGTATGGCGGAGTCGAGACCGACATTGTATTCGCATTCCTGCACAAATTTGCGCCACCATGCTTTTTTTACGTTGTTTTTCATCTCCACGCCCAGAGGGCCATAATCCCACGCGTTTGCAAGGCCGCCGTAAAGTTCGGAGCCGGCGAAAACAAAGCCGCGATTTTTGCAAAGCGCAACTATTTTATCCATACTATATCCGCTCATTAGGTATAACCTCCTAAAAATTTATAGCGATTTTTTCAATATTAAATATGATACCATAGGCATGGCGTTTGTTCAAGTGTTGCTAAAACATATGGGTTAGGGATATAATATAGTGTCTGTATATATGTATATAAGAAAGGATGCGTATGAGGAAAGATACTGCTGTGCCGCAGGGTGAGCTGGAAAGCGCACGCTTGGCGGCTGAAAGGATAAATAACAACCTGGACGGGCGTAAGCCTACCTATTATATAGAGACGTATGGCTGCCAGATGAACGAGCATGACTCGGAAAAAATAGCGGGCATACTTGAACGCTGCGGCTATGTTCCGGCAGCGGATAAGGCTGCGGCTAACATTATATTTTTCAATACATGCTGCGTAAGGGAGCACGCGGAAAAGAAGGTGTTCGGCAACATAGGCGCGCTTAAAAAGGTGAAGGACGAAAACCCTTCGCTGATAATAGGCGTGTGCGGCTGCATGATGCAGCAAAAAGAAGTTGCGGACAAGCTGTTCAAGCGTTTTCCATACCTTGACATGGTGTTTGGCACGAATGAGCTGCATATGCTGCCGAATCTGCTTGAAAAGGTGCTCAACGGCGAACGCATAGAGCTTGTGCGCCAGATGGACGGCGAAATAGCCGAAGGGTTGCCGGTTAAGCGTATAGACAGCGTATCCCAATTCGTTACCATAATGTATGGCTGCAATAACTTCTGCTCGTATTGCATAGTGCCATACGTTCGCGGGCGCGAAAGGTCAAGGAGCGTTGAAAGTATAGTTAACGAGGTAAAAGATCTTGCGGCGAACGGCGTGAAGGAGATAACGCTGCTTGGGCAGAACGTTAACTCCTATTACAGCGAAGATGATAATGCGGATTTTCCCGCGCTGCTCAGAGCAGTATGCAAGGTTGACGGAATCGAGCGCGTGCGTTTTATGACCTCGCACCCAAAGGATCTGTCTGATGGATTGATAGCCGCCATGGCGGAAGAAGAGAAGGTCTGCCCGCATATACATCTTCCCGTGCAATCTGGAAGCGACAGAATACTGAAGCTTATGAACCGCCATTATGACCGTGAACGGTATTTTACGGTTGTGGACAAGCTGAAGGCCGCAGTCTCGGGAGTTGAGCTGACAACGGACATAATAGTCGGCTTCCCTGGAGAAACGGAGGAGGATTTTGAAGCGACGCTCGACATGGTTGAAAAAATAGGATACAGCGCTGCGTATACATTCAAATATTCCCCGCGCATCGGAACAAAGGCCGCCACTATGGATGAGCAAATAAGCGAAGAGGTGAAGAAAGAGCGATTGAAGCGGCTCAATGACACCGTTGCGAAGGGGCTTAAAGCGGGCAGCGAAAAGTATATCGGGCAGGAAGGCGAAGTGCTTGTTGAAGGCTGCGACCACCGCGGCGAACCAATGGCCTACGGTAAGCTTCCGTGTTTTAAGATGGTATACTTCAAGGGCGATGAAAGCATGATAGGCTCACTGTGCCGCGTGAGAATAACTGGAATAACGAAAAACTCCCTTGTCGGGGAACTGATATAATAACATAAGATATTGAAAGGAAATAACATGATACTTGAAAAAGCAAGAGAACTTGGCATTGCGCTGAGCGAATCCGATGAATTTATAAACATGACCCGCACGCGAGAGGCCATGGAGGCGGATACGCAGCTGATGGATGAACTGAACGAATATAACGCCATGCAGGAATCAATAGCACGGCTGCTCACGATGGACGGCGATAATCAGGCCGAAATACAGCAGATGTCCCGCGATATAGAGAGGCTGCATGATGAACTGATAGCCAACGAAACATTCCGCGCCATGCTTGAAGCACAGGCGGAGTTTCAGCAGCTTATGAAGCGCGTGAACGCAATAATAGGCATGTGCATAGGCGTGGAGAACAGGGCTGAAGAAACCGATGGCGGTGAAGATGACGAAGGCGGATGCGGAGGATGCAGCGGCTGCTGCGCAAATTGCTCCGGCTGCCATTAAGGATCAAACTAAAGCGTACTAACAACAAAGGGGAAACACTATGCCAGCAGGCCTTACGCCCATGATGAGCCAATACCTTGCGCTGAAGGAAAAATACAGCGATTGTTTGCTGTTCTTCAGGCTTGGTGATTTTTATGAAATGTTCTTTGAGGACGCGGTAACCGCATCCAAGGTGCTTGATATAGCGCTTACGGGGCGGGATTGCGGCCTTGAAACACGCGCGCCGATGTGCGGCGTGCCGTTCCACGCGGTGGATTCATATATTGCAAAGCTTATCGAAAACGGCTATAAGGTTGCGCTGTGCGAACAGCTTACTGACCCCGCGCTTTCAAAGGGACTTGTTGAACGGGATGTTGTAAGGGTATATACCGCTGGTACGGTAATAGAAGAAAATATGCTGGACGAGCGTGCGAATAACTACATAATCGCCATGTATGCTTCTTCTGACGAGGTCGGGCTTGCCTGCTGCGACGTTTCAACGGGCAGCTTTACCGTGAGCGAGATATCGATTGCGGATAAGATGGACGACCTTGTGAACGAACTTGCAAGGATAGCCCCGCGCGAGGCAATAGCCAACGAAGCGTATTTCCTTAGGGAGGATATGGCGAAATCACTGCAGCTTAGCTGCGCGGTGACCTGCGCCGATTCGCGTGATTTTGAACCCACGCGCGCGGAAGCGAAAGTGCTTATGCATTTCCGTGCGGCGTCGCTGCAAACGCTTGGGTGCGATGCGCTCAAAAGCGCCGTGTGCGCCGCAGGCGCGCTTATAAGCTACCTTGAGCAGACGCAGAAGAACAGCCTTGAGCATATAAAAAAGCTTACAGTGCTGCAAAGGAGCCTGTATTTGGGGCTTGATGCGTCCACAAGGCGAAATCTGGAACTGACAAAACCGCTGCATACGGACAGCGGGAAGAAAAGCACGTTGCTATATCACCTTGATAAAACGTCAACTTCCATGGGCGCAAGGTTTTTGCGCGCGGCGATAGAGCAGCCGCTGCAAAGCATAGACGCCATAAACGAGCGTTTGAACGCCGTTGACGAGCTAGTGAACAAGCGGGCGGAACGCGAGGAACTGTCGAGCCTGCTTGACAATATATACGATATTGAGCGGCTGTGCAGCCGCATAGCCTACGGCAGCGTGAATGGGCGGGACTGCGTATCGCTTAGAGTATCGCTTGAAAAGCTGCCCGCCGTTATAGAAAAGGCGCATTCGCTTGAATCCGAAGCGTTCTGCCGCATAGCGAAAAACCTTGACGCGATGGAGGACATATGCGCGCTGCTGAGGGATGCGATAGTGGACGATCCTCCAATAGGCGTGAAGGATGGCGGAGTTATCCGCGCCGGATATAACAGCGAAGTGGATGAACTTAGAGAGGCCGCCACAAACGGCAAAGGCATGATGGCCGCCGTAGAAGCGCGCGAACGCGCCGCCACGGGCATAAAGAACCTGAGAGTTGGCTATAACAGAGTATTCGGTTATTATATTGAAGTTACCAAGGCGTATCAGCATTTGGTGCCGTATGGCTATATAAGAAAGCAAACGCTTGCTAATTCGGAGCGCTATGTTACCGAAGAACTGAAAGAATTGGAAGAGAAGATAACGGGCGCAGAAAGCAACCTTATCAGCCTTGAATACAAGCTGTTTACGGAAATAAGGGAAACTCTGTTGGGCTGCATAGACCGGCTGCAAAGCGATTCGGCGTTGATAGCGGAGCTGGACTTCTATTGCTCGCTTGCGCATGTTGCTTTCGAAAACAACTATTGCAGGCCAAAAATGCAGCTGAACGGCGCAATAAACATAGTTGAAGGCCGCCATCCGGTCGTTGAAAGCGGAATGAAGGGCGCGTTTGTGCCAAATAACGTGCAGCTTGACCAGAAGGATAACCGCCTGCTTATAATCACCGGCCCAAATATGGCCGGTAAAAGCACATATTTAAGGCAGGTTGCTATAATAACGCTGATGGCACACATAGGCTCGTTCGTGCCGGCAAAAAAGGCCGCAATAACCATAGTGGACAGAATATTTACCCGCATAGGAGCATCGGATAATCTTTCCGGCGGGCAAAGCACGTTTATGGTTGAAATGAGCGAGGTTGCAGGCATACTGAATAATGCTACCAGCCGCAGCCTGCTTATATTGGACGAAATAGGCCGCGGCACAAGCACGTTTGACGGGCTGAGCATAGCATGGGCTGTGCTTGAATATATTGCCGACCCTGCGCGCTGCGGTGCAAAGGCGCTGTTTGCCACGCACTACCATGAATTGACGGAGCTTGAAGGCAAATTGCCGGGCATAAAGAATTACCGCATAACGGTAAAGGAAGTTGGGGACGACATAATATTCCTTCGGCGCATCGTACGCGGAGGGGCGGACAGAAGCTTCGGCGTGCAGGTGGCGCGGCTTGCGGGGCTGCCTGACGATGTTATAGCAAGGGCTAAAGAGCTGCTGAAACAGCTTGAAGCGGCGGACATAAATCACGATATAGAGCCGGTATTGAGTGGCGGTGAGGATCAGCAGATGTCGCTTTTCGGCTCATGCGCAGCGGATGATATAATAGGCACGCTGAGCGATATGCAGCTTGATACAATGACGCCTATGGATGCCATGAACGCATTATACGATTTACAAATGAGAGCAAAGCTCAGAAAGGGAAAAAAATGAGCCGTATCCATGTGCTGGATAGCTATACGGCGAACCGCATAGCTGCGGGCGAGGTCGTGGAAAGGCCGGCCTCGGTCGTAAAAGAATTGCTTGAAAACGCGATAGATGCGGGCGCAACCGCCGTGACGATAGAAACAAAAGGCGGCGGGCTTGAATCTATCCGCGTGAGCGATAACGGCATCGGCATAAACGCGGACGATGTTGCAACCGCCTTTTTGCCGCATGCTACGAGTAAGATCGCCACAACGGACGATTTATTTTCAATAAACACGCTGGGCTTCCGCGGGGAGGCTTTGCCGAGCATTGCGGCTGTATCCAAGGTCACCATGCGCACAAAGCAGAAGGACGCGGCAAACGGCGTACTGCTGCGCATAAACGGCGGCGACATAATAGAAAACCATGAAGCAGGGGTGCCGGACGGAACAACGATAGAATGTGAAGATCTTTTCTATAATGTTCCCGCAAGGCTTAAATTTATAAAGAGCGCGCGGGCGGAATCGGCACATATAAGCGACTATGTTTCCCGCATGATAATGGCGCGACCTGATATAAAAATAAAGCTGATACAGTCCGGCAGAACGGTGTTCCACAGCGAAGGCGACGGCGAACTGGACAGCGCCATAGCCTGCGTTTACGGTAACGACATTCTGCCGAACCTTAGGGAAATATACTATGATGACGGGTATTTCAACCTTGTAGGGTTCATTGGTACGGAGCAGATAGGCCGCGCGGCGCGCACGGCACAGTCGTTTTATGTAAACTGCCGCTATATACGTTCCCAGAAGCTTTCCTATGCGCTTCAGCGGGCGTATGATACGCGCCTTATGCAGGGCCGGTTCCCGTTTGCAGTGCTGCATATAGGAATATCGCCCGAAGAGATAGACGTAAACGTTCATCCTAACAAGCTGGAGATACGCTTCAGGCATGAGGACAGGATAATGGGACCGTTCGTCACTCAATGCCGTAAGGCGCTGGAGCAGACGGAGGAAGATTTGACGCTTGATTTTAACGCGCCTGAGATAAAGAAAATAGTATATGTTCAAAACGAAATGCCCGGCGCTGCCGCCAAGGATGATACCATGAAACGAGTTGCCGATATGGCGTTTAGCCAAAGGAACGAAAGCCGCATCGAACTTAGCGCACTTCCGGCGGAAGCATTTATTACTAAGCATGATGCTGCGCCTGTATATGCCGTGCATGATAAAGAATCGGCTAAAACGGCGCACAGCGAATACGTTGGTGATAGGAAGGCCGGTACGCCTATAATACCTCCTGTTTGGCAGGAAATAAGGAAGGCAGAGGAGACGGCGTACATAGAGGCGGATGAAAAAACAGCCCCTCAGCCGGCAAAGCAGGAGGAAGCATATATACCGCAGCCTAAGGTGGAAATGCCCAAAATAACGCCGGTGCAGCAGAGAGTTGACTTTACTCAATACGAAATAATAGGCCAGCTTTTCAGCTGCTATTGGATAGTACAGCATGATGACGAGGTTATATTTATCGATCAGCATGCCATGCATGAGCGCAGGCTGTACGAAAGAATAATTGAAAGGGATATTCCTGCCGATTCCCAGCAGCTTTTAACACCGGAGATAATAAAGCTTACGCCGGTTGAGTTTGCGCTGCTTATGGATAACATAGACCGGTTCAGCGAGATAGGATTTGATATAGAGGAATTCGGAGCTATGAGCGTGAGTGTGCGCGCAGTGCCTGTAATTATGGGGAAAACGGATATAAAACGCTTTCTTACGGATGCAATAGCGCTGTTTGACGCAAAGAATAAGCTTACGACTATTGATATGAAGCGCGGCGCGCTTATAACGCGGGCGTGCAAATCCGCAATAAAGGCGGGGGAGAGAATAAGCGAAACGGAAATAAGGGCGCTGCTTGATCAATACGATAAGGAAGGCGTACCGCTTACCTGCCCGCACGGCCGCCCGGTGATGGCGCGCATGACGAAAACAGAATTTGAAAAGCTGTTCAAACGGATAGTATGATGAAGCATAAACTGTTTATAATCACCGGACCTACCGCCAGCGGAAAAACAGCCGCATCGGTATCGGCCGCACGGCTGATGAATGCGGAGATAATATCCGCTGACGCAATACAGCTATATAAAAAGCTGGACATAGGCTCGGCAAAGCCAACGGAGGAAGAACGCCGCGGCATAGTTCATCACATGATGGACTGCATAGAGCCCGATGAGCCGCGCTTTACCGTATCGCGATTCCGCGACGGGGCGATAGAGGCGGCAAACGGGATAATTGCAAAAGGAAAAAGGCCGCTTGTTGTGGGCGGTACGGGCTTATATATAAACGCGCTCACATACCCGCTCACTTTTTCACAAATTGCGCCGGATGATGAATTGCGGGCGGAACTTATGGAAAAAGAGCAGGCTGAAAAGGGCGCGTTGCATAAAATGCTTGCGGAGCCACGCTCGATTCCGGCGCTAAGGTTCCCGTGCCGCAAATCCCGGCAGCCAATTCCCTTCAGGTGTTGAACCTGGGGCCTATCCCTACCAGTGACAGGCTGCAAACAGGCCAGGATTTAAATAATTATATAACGCCGGGGAGCTACTGGTGTACAGGCACCGCTATTGCGGAAAGCTTGAAAAATTGCCCTTATAGCGGAAGATTTAAGCTGGTAGTAGATGAGGCTTCATCTGGCGGAGAAATCGTAT
>ERZ825525.2400-NODE-2400-length-12289-cov-11.268677_pt1 | contig 12289 bp, 12 predicted proteins | sample MGYA00519930_ERZ825525 | MGnify/ENA primary metagenome ERZ825525 (study PRJEB31778, sample SAMEA3449203) | human gut metagenome | biome: human gut; feature: human-associated habitat; material: faeces | place: United Kingdom | collected 2010/2012 ... | reverse complement strand
ACCCAAAACATTAAACTGGTTAATTGCAATTTTTGCTGCTGTTATTATTGTTCAGAATGTATCACCTTCGATTTTGAGCTTTTTGGGAGATATAGAATTATTCAACGTATCTGCAACAGTAAATACCATAACAAACGTTATTTCTCGTTACCCAGGTTTCTTTGAGTCAGTCATTTTACGAATCGCGACTATTGCCATTTTAATTGTATTAATAATGCTGAAAGTATGCGCATCCATAAAAGAAACTGTAATTATCATTAGACATAGCACTTTTTCAAATTTTATGCTGAGTTACGACAGGGAATGCTTTGACAATGTTGAAATAATTGAAAAGGAAATCAATCTTGTAGACGAAATGGACAGAAATGACATCGACGGCGCAATTCAAATTCAAGATGAAGTAATAAAAAGCATACTTAATAATTGCAACAGGAAGAATCAATTATTTTATTATGGTATCGCTCACAGTCCGTTGATTTTTCGAGCAGGATTTCAAATTGGAAGTGCTGTATACGTAAGGCTGCTCCATCATGATCATTCTCGAGGCTCAAGCTTTAAAGAGTTACCAGAAGATGATGATGTTAAGAAAAGGCTGAAGGTGAATTGTAATATCGTCCCAGGTAACTCGGAAGAGATGCTGGTAGTAATTGAAACGTCTCGTAAAATTAAAGACGATGATCTGGAAGTATTTACGAAGAAGAAACCATGCTGTATCCTTAGGTTTAGTCCTGATGAAGGCTCTACATATAGTTTCGATGACTTTGCTTCATACGGCATCATGAAAAGACTACGAGAACAAATATTACGAGAAATAGCGACACAAATAGACCGCGACGAAGTCAAAATAAGTAGAATAAACTTAGTGCTTTCAACATCGAGCGCCTTTACGTTTTTCTTGGGCCAAGGTTTCAGTCAAAACTATTTTCCTGAAGTTGTAGTGTACCACTACGACTATAATACAGTAGAAAAATATCCTTGGGGATTGTACTGTAAAGCCCCAACCTCCTCAGCTTTGGTGCGCAATAGTATCCCGGCGGAAGCGATGCCGGAAGCATTGGGCGCAAGCAAATGATTGAAGTACAATGTTGACTGAGAATAATTGCAACTGAAATGACAGCCGCGCAGTATATAAAACGTACGCGGCTGTCATTTGGACTTACGCTATTTGTTTAAAATCGTCAGTAACTTGTTTTTATTAACTATCACAAGGAATAGGGTCATGGCCACAAATTTCAACAACTTCGTCTTTCAGCCTTTTTTGTATTGGTCCAAAGAGTTCAGATATATTGCCTCCTTTCAGTTCCTTATAAATACCCCGGAGCAGTCCTAAGTTGCCCGCTGCATCTTGATTGCCATCAACTGATTCACAATTATCAAGATAGTCGGCAATCTGCTGAGATACAAAGTACACTGTCATTCTTTGATTTAGGTCATTAGAAGTTGGATTAATCACGGATCCAAACTTAGATTTCATAACACCATTAAAGCGCATATCTGTCTGTAGAGAATTATCATTTAATGTCATTTTATCTCTTAACGGCATATAATCCGCTTGGCACAGATCAAGAAGGTCGAGCATTCTTTTGTCTGAATAAGCTTCGCTGTGAGCTTGGATGATGTCTTTTATCGTGCCATAAACATAATTTATTTCATTATTCTGCCTGATGCTCAATGTTGGCACAACACTTGATAACTTGATAGTAAAATCTCCTATTAGAAAGCCAATAAAATAAGGATATTGGGGGGTGCCATCGGGGTTAATTGGTAGACTATAGCCATAGGTATTTTCGTACTTTGATAGTAGGCTGCCAAGTTCTTGTTCTTTGCGCTCGCATTGTTTAGGATTACCAGCCTCATCATATAAATCAGATAAATACGTTTTAATAAAAGCCTTTATCATAATTTGCTGGTTTTCAAGTGTATTTAATAATGATGCTCCATAATCGAAAGAAGCTAACGCCTCATCAACGGTTTTTAAGTGGTATCTTGTTCTACAATCAACCTTAGAAAGATCATAGTATATATTATACTCATTATCGAAAACCTGAGCAAAAGCATCTGACAGGGCATATATTAAAGAGCCCTTTCCTAACAATTCTTCATAAATCTTTAGCTCATCTTTCTCCTTCTTCTTTTTCTTCAGTTCATCATCAGACGGTAGAAGCGGCAACAGTGAGCAAAGCCAATACATAGCAATTGAACGAAATATGCTTTTAGCTCTAACACCCCGTTTGCGTCGGTCATTTCCTGCATAATGACTGATTTCGTGAACAAGCATGGGCACAGAATTAACGATATCAAACTGCAATTCTTGTCCGATGGACACAACGGCCAGCTTGTTTCTCTGCCCATATATAGAAGAAAGCGGCATAATAACCATGTCTTCAATAAAGCCGGTAGAAATCAAGAAATAGTATCTTTCTACTTCAGAATCGTCGCTAACTTTGCGATCACACAGCAATTTTTCTGCAAGGATTGCGAGATAGGAATACATTGATAAAAACTTAGGCTGGACCTCGAATGCTTGTAAATTGAGATCAGGAGCCTGGATGTATTCTCTATCTGTTCTCATGGTAGAGGATGTAATACGGTTCAGATTTGAAATGTACTCGTCCTGAAGCGCCATCAACCTTTTTAGATTTTCTAAGCCTACGTCATTGAAGCCATCAGTATCATGGAGGCTTTCCAACACCATAGTTGCTGTGTTTAAAAAGGCAATAAATGTTGGAAGTATGCTCAGCGTAAGTTCACTGCAAAGCCCATGATTTAGAGAAGAACGTAGCGAGGAGCTTGCCATAGCAATAAATTTTACGACATCAGACCAAGGAGTTTTAATTATGTTTTTCGATAGCGAATCTCTGAAGATATTTTCTAACTTACTTAACTTTTCGCATATTTGCTCTGAAATAATCGGAACATAAGGTTGAAACTGGTTCAGAGACGGTTTAGTTGTGACAGTAATTTTAAGTTGTTGCGAGGCCCGCTTTTGCCATGCCTTTCTGTAATGTGATATTAGGTCGTGCCAGCTTTGAATTCTAATTGTTGTCTGAACGTCACTGCGACCAAATATAATAGCATCCTCATCAACTATCTTAATTGGTTCGTTTTTCGATTCGCTTTGAGAAGAGTTTTCAACAGCGTAGAGGCTTTGAATGCCTACGTCACGCTTAAGCCCAACATTAAGATTCTCAGCCGTGCTATTCAACAGGCAAACATTTTTATCAGCACAAGCATTACAGTCGCTTGCATCAATGCATGAGCGCAATAATGCAAGCAAAGAAATGGTGTCTACAACGCGATCATCTTTGTTGTTATTGCGACCTTGTGCTATATCTAAAAGAAACTTGCTGTATTGAGAAGGAGAAAACCCTTTTCCGAACAGGACGAAATCTGAAAAACCAAAAGAGTAATATAGAGCTATGGAACACCCTTCGGGCTTTTCCATGTTTTCAATCCACTCAAATAAACCTTTGAAACTTTCTTCTTGTTCTTCTTGCGATGCTTTGATAAAAGAAACATACAAAACAGGAGAGCCGCTGTCCCAAAAATCGCTTTTATTTCCATAAAGAATAACGGATTGCAGGACTCCTACGCAATCCGTTGATTTTATTAATTTGCCTTCATTGTTTATTTCGGGGCCTTTGCTTATCCTTTCAGCTGCATATAGCAACGGCAAATAATAGTTCTCTTTTGAACCCGGCAGAGAAACAATGTCAATGAAGTCATACTTATCGAAACTGACATACTCCATTGTCCTGTCCGGATTTTGGGGCTTTGAACAAATACAGGGTGAAATAGATTTCTTAAGCTGCATAAGCCTAAGGTCAGCATTTTCGCTTGTTAACATGAAGTCAGGCACAATATCACCTCATATTTATCTTGCAAATCTACCAATGACCAGAAAAAACCGTAACAAAAGACACCATAGGCATAACCTATGGCAAATACCACCGAACAAACTAGAACTAGAACCCTCGGTTCCTCGCATCATCCATCAAACAGAAACCAGATGGGATAGGTGAATCATTATGAGCATCAGATGAACCCTTATGAACATCATCTATAGCTTGATCGTTGATATGCTGAATTGCAGTGATCCCTTTGAAACAAGTCTTTCCTTCATAGATTCTTGTGCTGTTTTTTGCGTGCTCTAAAATGAGCCTGTCGCTCAATTCACGGCTCCGGACAGCGGCGGTCTTTTTTAGTGCATTCATTTTTAAACATAACCTCCAACGCGCACACCTATCGGTGTGCGTATATTTTGCGGTCTACGAAGCCTGCCTGGTATCAGAACATTCAGCATGCCATCGTCGGAAACAACAATAGCAACTAATCGGTTCTGTTGCCTTATTGCACGCCGTTTGACGCGGTATCTTATGTGATTTGAGTTTATATAAAAAACTGTGGAATTATATCTTGAACCACGTCTAAGGTCAGCTAAGCCTCGGTAAGGATCTCCTCCTACGATGACTCCGACCGCGTGGCAAACGCCATCCGTATCTAAAAATAATGCACCATCTATAGAGACATAACTTTTAAGTACAGAAGGATCACTCAACACATCAACATGCGGATTTAACCGAAATCCTGCTCCACCTTGGTCACACAAGCGGCGAACTTCTCTGCTGATGACACTTGGACGACCAAATATTAAAATAGTTCCCTTTCCTATTGCTTGGATGCTATTGATGATTTTTCTAACTAGACTGGTCTCTTTATTAAAACCAAATTTTGATAGTTTATTAAGCTCGACTTCAATCAGGCCTTGCTCGTTAGGTACATAAAACCGTCCGCCGTCACTAATCAGAGCTGTTGTTAGTTCATAGTCTGAAGTTGTTGTTGCACAGCTGGAATCATCACCCTTGCAAGTAGGAAAACATAGTTCCCAACAAGCGCGTGTTACTAGCTTTATAACCGGCAACCTGCATTTGAAAACATGTTCTCTTTTAATTAAGCCAACAGGCTGACACACAATATTTACATCATTATTTTCATATTCGCTATTATAAGTAGAGACTGCTAAATATCTATCGTCGTTTGTCATGTTGGTCAATTTGCGAATCCCATGAATATTCTTGAGATCGAGACGAAAGTCGTCGGCATTTCCGAATGACGTAAGTTCGTAATCATTAGGATTCCCAAGAAGGACTGCGAGATACATATTCTGAGCATACGTTTTTTCATATGCTTCGCTGGCCAGCGCGTTCAATGAATTGCAACTAATTCCGGTGAGAATCGATTCGAAATACCAAGTAATCTTATATTCGACGAGTTGCATAACCTTTTTAGCAAAAATCTCTTGCGCAGCACTGCTCATTGAGTTAAGCTTGTTAACATCAGCGTCTTGAAACTCTAGGTTAAATTGAACTCGAAAAGTTTCAGCAATCAGTTTTACAAAGATAGTTGCTGAGGAGCTAACAGATTTATTGTAAGCTTCTTGCTTGATAGACACAAGATTATTATCCACAAATTCAAATGAATTCTCAGTTAAGCCTGCACACTTGTAGTCTCCAGAGGCAACGAACTCATTCATAACACCTTTGAACAATGTGCAAGCAATCCGTTTGACCTCACGATCATCGCTAATCATCAAATACCACCGGCATCCATATCTAAATCTATATTTCTAAACATAGTAATATGATACAGGGAAACGAATAAAATACAGCGCCATAAAATGCATAATTATCGTATTAAAAGCCATGAATCACCTAAAGCCTTGGCTCGCAAAATCTAACAATAATTAACATATGCCAAAAAGCACCTCCACCCAAGACGCTGCGTCATTAACAAATATTGCTTAAAATTGTGGTCAATATTGTACCATCTAATTGATATGTTTGTCAACACATTGCATCCAAATTTTCGCATCTATTGGCAATTTGATTTTTGTATTGCACCAACATGAACGCCAATTGCATGATTATTGCTATTATAGTTCGCAAAACTAGTGAATATAGATGGCAATAGACAGCTGGGGAGGAAGGCCACGCCTGGGATAATATGATATTTTTGCAATGGCTCGATTCTTCAACGCAGAATTAAGATATTTATTATTCGCCAAGCTATTATGCAGATTAGAAGGTCTATGCGTATGCAAAGCATATGGTAATGCTAATGAGAAAAATGCTAAAAATATGAGAAAGAGTTAGTGCTATTTGTGCCGTTACCATTGTATGCTTTGCTTTTTTAATTTGTTCTCTCAACTACTTTTACTGATGCCAGCGCTAATCGCTTTGCCAGTCATGCAGGGGTTCCAGATTTATTGTGACAGCCACTGCCACGCGAGCTGTAGATGCCCTATCATGTTGGGTGTCGGATATGGCTCAACTTATCCGTTTCCGACTCCCCTGCTTGTGAAAATCTTCAAACGTCATAAGATGACCGTCAAAGGTGCCGAACCTGGCATAATCTGTTCGCAAAGGCCTTACCAAGGTGATCTCATACTCATTAAAACCCTGTAGTACATCACCAAATCTATTAAAAGCTTTACTAAAATATAAGTATAGCAGATATTCTTTAATAATTCCAGTACATTGAGCGATTACATTAATAATCATTTAAAGCAATGCTGCCTTATCGAAATAAAAATCGCAGAGCGTCAGGTGACAGACAATGATTCAAACTGAAGTGTTGCCGCATAATACTCACCGCTGCTCATGCTCTTTTTGTCTCTTGCCGGTATTTTCGTTCATGCCGAGGATCGCCTCGGCGTTGGCTCGGTAGGTCAGGAGCTTTTTCATCTCGGCTCTGGCCTCGCGGTATGCCGGGTATGTGGCTCGCTTCTCTGTGAGAAGGGCAGCGTACTCGGATTGCAGAGCCTTGACCGTGGGGAGTTTTTTCAACCCCAGATCATTGAACGCCTTCTTTGCCGCACGGTGCAGAAGTATCTCCTGCTCGTGCTCGGCTAAATACCGTTTCGAGTAGCCGGAGGCTTTATATGCGCGAAAAGTCTCTCGCGTCCGCAGGTAGATGATGACCTGCTTTTTCAGCTCCTCGACCTCGGACATTCTCGCCTCCGTCGCCTTCAGCTTCTCAGTCAGGACGCTGTACTTCTCGCTCGCGGCCTCGGCTCTGCGCGAGAGTTCGTCAAAATCCATGTCGCCGTTCTCTTTGAGAAAGATCATGGTCTGCGCCATCTGCTTGAGGTTGAACACCTTGGCCCATCGAGCATAGCCAGCACCTTTTCCAGCCTGCAATTTTGCCTGAATGTCCACCAGCAGATTGACCTTCGGCGGCTCTGCCTGTGTGACTGTTTTCTTTCGCGGGGTATGTGCTTTCTTCCCTAAGAGAACTGCCCGCAAATCTTCCAATCCATATCCTTCGCCCAGACTGTCCATGCGGGCGGCTTTCTCCCAACCAGAGAGTTTCAGTCGATACGATTTTCCGCGCTTTGAGACTTCACAACCATACTCTTGCAACAGCTTCAGCAGTTCTTCAAAGTCAGCAGGACTTTGTGATAATGCGTTGTCAATCGCCACACGAAGCAGTTCTCGGTGAGAGGGCTTTGCCTGATCGCCCAGCCACTTGTTATAGCTCTTTCCGTGAAATTTTGGATTCTCTACAATGGACAGTCCGTTTTCAATGCAGATGGTATCACTTAACCTGCGAACCGCCTTGGTACTGCCCCAAAAGTTTCGGAATTTCCGGTCATATTCTAAGCTGACCGATGACCAGATAATGTGATTATGAATGTGCGACTTGTCTATGTGAGTGCAGACCACAAAGGCATGATTACCCTTGGTGAACCGCTTGGCAAATTCCACACCCAGCCGGTTCGCTTCTTCCGGGGCGATCTCTCCGGGGCGGAAGGACTGGCGCACATGATAGGCAATCACATCATCCGCACCGCGCACTCGTCCGGTCGTGGCAAGGTACTGCCGCTTTGCCAGAAGGAACTCTGCATCCGCAGTCCTGCTGTCACACGCATAGCCGGTAATAAGCCTGCCGCTATCTGTTTTTTTGGGATTGGCCACATAGTCGATGATGTCACTGATCGCCCGACTTTCTGTGCGGCCCTTGCCGACATGAAGCGGCATGATTCTCGTGGTTGCCATAGGTCAGACCTCCTTCCCGAAAAGAAAACGGCCTGCCATAGCAGACCGCTTTCACTATTCTATAAAACTTTCTTCATCGAAAAAATTGAACTCATCATCTTCTAAGTGTCTTGGTGGAAATCTCATTTCATATTGCTCTTGCGCCAATGCACGGACATCAGGCCGCCTATCCTTTAGTCGATTTTTCAGCCAGGACAACTGCTCTTTCGATAGCCTCCATGGAAGATTCAAAAGACGATTCAGTGTCATCAGTTCAGCCTGCTTTTCTGCTGGTAGCGAAGCACAGGATTTACAAATGTGGGATGCATGACCTTTGCCTGAAAATTTTTCGTTGGCTTTGTATTCACCACAAACTTTACAATAGTGTCCATGCTTTTTCATAAGCTGATGCCCTTCTCGCAAAGAACATATAACCTGCGAATTGCTTTCATAATCACATCCCATTCCAAATCAGAAGCATAAGAAAACTTTTTACGGTATGCCTCCCAAAGTTTTTGCATAACCGAATCATTTTCCACTTCGTCAAAAACTTCTTCAGCCTGGTTAAGATACTTCTCCGATCCCCGTTTATGAGCAGTTGCCAGAAGCGCATCATGTAAAATTTTCGGGTTCAGCGTGGTTCCATGCAGCTGTTCTAAAATGTAAATATCGTAGAAATCTCTCATGCGGGTATTGGTTGTGGTTCTGGTAATAATGGTTTCCAGTTTTTCTGCCAGCACAGTTTCTAAATTATAAGCCCAAATATCAATGGAGCGATCTTCCAGCATAAGTTTGAATGAATACCGAACCTCTCTTGGAGTGATTGCATCTCCCGTAGAAATATCAATTTTCAAAGGGGTCACTACACCATCGAATGTTGTACTCATGCTGACACGAATCCCCGGATACTCTGCTTCATCCATAATCTCCGAAATACTTTTCAGCTGAAATTTAACACCATCATCAATCGGAACAGTTACGATTGATGAAATTAGATTCTCAATATCCTCCACATTAACATTAGCTCCTTTTATGGTTGCATCCAAATCCATCGTAGAGCGGGCATCCAATCCAACCATAGCCGCTACCAACATACCACCCTTCAAGATAAACTTATCACGATACTCAGAAAGAGAAATACGCTCCAAAAAACGCTCCATCATGTAGTTCCTCATTAAAATCTGAGCATCTGCGGATTTTTCTCTGGAAAGGTTTCGTATTAAATCTTTAAGCTGCCTTGCTGTTTTTATCATAAAAGTACCTCCAAATACTGTCGTAAAATTTTTTCCACCTTGAACATCCCGGCATATTGCATTAAAGCTCGCAGGTTCTTATCTTTTCTACGGGCATACGCTTTCAGTGCTCCCTGAAAGGTCTGAATTTCAATTCTGCTACGGCTTCTGAGCAAATCACAGATCGTTCGCTCCATATCATAAACCGGCACAGTATGCCCGAACGGAGTTTTCGCTGTTGTAAGTCCTACATCATGTAAGTCTGCTTTAATCGTAAAAACTTGAATGCCTTCTGCTTTCATTTTGCTTGGATTGCATCCAGTTTTGACCGTAACTGTATATTCTATTGGTTCACGGTCTGTCAGATCGTGAAAAAATAAAGCTGTTTCATGTGAAAATACTGCTTGTTCAAATCGCAAATGAAGCAGATACATGGCATCCACCCAGGAATCTTTGGACAGATAAATCCCATGTGCAACTCTATCCAAATCTCGTGAACGCACATAATCATAAAATACCGGCTTTGAAATTCCAGAGGATACGACCTGTGATGTTCGCAGCATTCCTTCTTGTGCTGTTAGCATCTGATCCAGCTGTTCAAATTGTCCCATCATGTCACTTCCTTTCGTACTAATATTATATTCAATATTAGTTCAAAAGTAAAGTCGTGGATATATAGTTTCTCTTTCCAAATTTAACAGACGGTGTTTGGCATTTTGTGGCTTTGCGTATTTTTTATCCATAAATCCAATCCTGAATGGCAAATTTCAAACTCTGCACCTTACCCATCAGCCAGATTGCAGCCAACGGCAGCCCCATAGGGCTAATCAAAAATGCCATAACCAGCAAAATCACACCATTTTGCGGGGAATAGGTAATAAGCACAGCCACGCCAAGCAGAGCAATTACAGTGCTGAGCAGACCAAGCACCAGACCGGATATGTAGATCAGCCCCGTGCAGAGCCAGACAAAAAGCGTCAACACCAAAACGACCGGTGCAGTTACGATCATCAGCAGACATTTCAAAATCTTCATTCCTGTTCCTCCTTCCAACGCTCCAGATGCCGTTTGCACAGGGCATCCGCTTCTCTCTCATCATCTTCCGTCACTTCCCGTTTTCCTTTGGTCAGTTCAATCTCCAGATAAGTCCGGTAATCATCGGCTAAGAGGTCGAACAGTTCCTTGGGAGTATGGCACACCTCGCCAGAGCAATAGTGAAAATCTTGGTCAAATTCAACTCTTACACATCCATGGCGGCTGATATAAACTTCTATGGTCTCGTCTGCGGTCAGGTAATCCGCAAAAATCTCCAGCACCCTTTCAAAGGTCAGCATCTGTTTTCACTCCTTTGCTACGCTTCTTATTCTACTCATATTATCCGGTACGGACAGGCAAAAGACAAGGATACAGACAAAAAGAAAAAGCGGAGGAAGGTGCGGCGAAGAAACGCCGTTCCTCCCTCCGCAAATGGAGTATCTATCCCTGTTATGAAAGTTTGGAGAGTTGGGTAAGGATTTCCTTCACACCCTCCCACAGTTGTTCCTGCCGCTGGGATATATCCTCCAAGTCAGCATTATAAACCCGCCCGGTCTCATGCACTTTGCGGGTCAGCTGATTCAAGTTGTTGCTGCTTCGACGCATCAGAGAGACCAACTCCTTCAGCTCCGGCAGTTCCAGCTTGACCACATAACCATCCAGCGCCATTTTCCGCAGATAAGCGCTCAAATTCTCTGTCCCGTATTGCTGCATCTTTTGATGGATCAGCTCCAGTTCTTCTGCGGACACCCAAAACAAAACCGGAACATCCCGCTTGCGCTTTGCCATGGTTATCGCTCCGGCTCCCGTTTTTTCGGGGCGGCAGGCTTGCGGGCAGGCGGTTCCTGCTTGAGCTTTTGCAGGACAGAACTTTTCTGCTGTTCTTGAGCGACTTTTCGGAACTGTCTGGTGAACAGGTCGGTCAAACCGGGATTGACCTGATCTACCACCAGATAGGCACAGTGGCGGGAAGCGCCGCTGTCCTCCAGCGTAGGAATGTTTTTTGCCCATGCTTTATTGTCCTGAGAGATACGCCCGTCATAGTTCTTGCGCTGGATGGTGTTGGCAAGAATAAACTGTACCCGTTCCGTCCCGAACTTTTCCAGCACATCTTTGACCGCCGCCTCCGTATCCAGCCGATTCTCTGCATAGTGGGCGCTGATGGTCTGCTCAATGGCTTCTTTGCAGGCGCTGTTCGCCTGATACGAACGGTTATATTGTGCCATCTCTCCATGCTCGGACGCATAGGCGGCAGAATGGGGGTAGAGCGGGGCAGTTCGTAATTCTTCCTGCGCCTTGCACACATCATCGGCACGGTTTTCAATGCTGTCCCGGATCACATCCATGTAGCCGGTCTCCAGCTTTTCAAAATAACGGTACACATCAGCCAGCGGCGAGGGGGAATCCAAAAGCGCCTGTGCCTGTGTGTCGGTCAGCTCCAGCTGCTCCATCGCCATCACGATGTCCTCCCGCACCGTGTACTCATAGGTGTGGTGCAGGATTTCCTCCGGGGGCTGGCTTTTCAGCCAGTCCCGGAATTTATCCTGTTCATCAGACATTTTCTCATAAAGAGCTGTATTCCAATCTGTTGCATTCATAATCATCGTACCTCCTCGTGTTGTTTTGGTTTCTTTTCAAGGCTGCGTGGCGGCATAGGGCGTTTCAGGCTGTCCAGCACCGATGGCCGCGCACTCTTGGCAACCACAGTTTCCGGCTGGGCATGACCCTTGCCGTCAATGTTCAGCAAGGTGTCCAGTTCCACCAGACGGGCGGACTTGACCCGCAGATCGTCCTCAAAGGGGAACGGCTTTCCTACTTCCTCCTTGGCTGCGGCCTGCTGCTGGTAAAGGTTCTCCAGCTGATTTTTGACCGCTTCCAAACGCTGGGGCATCTGCGCCAGTGCGTTGTCGATACGGGTAAGATTTCCGCGCGGGTCTGTACCAAGGGTTGCCCGGTGGGTCATCTGTCCTTTCAGCAGGAGCGTAT
>ERZ825525.2399-NODE-2399-length-12291-cov-14.599788_pt1 | contig 12291 bp, 10 predicted proteins | sample MGYA00519930_ERZ825525 | MGnify/ENA primary metagenome ERZ825525 (study PRJEB31778, sample SAMEA3449203) | human gut metagenome | biome: human gut; feature: human-associated habitat; material: faeces | place: United Kingdom | collected 2010/2012 ... | reverse complement strand
AAGCGTTTTCAAATGCCTTGCCGAGCGTTCACCCGTTGGATTTGCTTATCGGCATTGTCGGCGCGGTGGTTATCCGTCTGATTGTCTATGTCAAAGGGAAAAACGCGAAGAAATACCGCAAGGGCGCAGAATACGGCAGCGCACGTTGGGGCAACGCCGAAGATATAAAGCCCTACATCGACCCGGATTTTCAGAACAACATCATTTTGACGCAGACCGAACGCCTTACCATGAACAGCCGCCCGAAGCAGCCGAAATATGCGAGAAATAAAAACGTCGTGGTGATCGGCGGCAGCGGCAGCGGCAAGACAAGGTTTTTCGTAAAGCCTAATTTAATGCAGCTTCATTCTTCCTACGTCTTGACCGACCCGAAAGGCACCGTCCTAATCGAGTGCGGAAAGCTGCTGCAACGGGCAGGCTACCGCATTAAGGTACTGAACACGATAAACTTTCGGAAAAGTATGCACTATAACCCCTTTGTCTATATCCGCAGCGAAAAGGACGTGTTAAAGGTTGTCAATACCCTTATCGTCAATACCAAAGGCGAGGGAGAAAAAAGCGCGGAAGATTTTTGGGTGAAAGCCGAGAGGTTATTATATTGCGCGTTGATCGGCTACATTTGGTATGAAGCCCCCGCCGAGGAAATGAACTTTACAACGCTGCTTGAACTTATCAATGCAAGCGAAGCACGCGAGGACGACGAGGAATACCAAAGCCCCGTTGATCTGCTCTTTGCCGATTTGGAAGAACGCAGCCCCGACCATTTCGCGGTGAAGCAATATAAAAAATACAAATTGGCGGCGGGCAAAACGGCAAAGTCAATCCTTATTTCTTGCGGTGCGCGGCTTGCCCCTTTTGATATAGAGGAACTCCGGGAACTCATGTCCTATGATGAATTGGAACTTGACACATTGGGCGACCGGAAAACCGCGCTTTTCCTCATAATGAGCGATACCGACGACACCTTTAATTTTGTTATCGCTATTTTGCAATCGCAGCTTTTCAATTTGCTTTGTGATAAAGCGGACGACGAATACAACGGCAAATTGCCTGTTCACGTCCGCTTTTTGCTTGACGAGTTTGCGAACATCGGACAGATACCCCGATTTGATAAACTGATTGCCACAATCCGCAGCCGGGAAATGTCCGCTTCTATCATTCTGCAATCGCAGAGCCAGCTAAAAGCCATTTACAAGGACGCGGCAGAAATCATACTTGATAATGCCGACAGCACCTTGTTTTTGGGAGGACGTGGGAAAAATGCAAAGGATATTTCGGATAACTTGGGACGGGAAACAATTGACAGTTTCAACACTTCCGAAAATCGCGGCACGCAGGTTTCTCATGGACTTACTTATCAAAAATTAGGAAAGGAGTTGATGACACAGGACGAAATAGCAGTTATGGACGGTGGGAAATGTATTTTGCAGCTACGCGGTGTACGTCCCTTTTTAAGCGACAAATACGATATAACGAAACACCCGAACTACAAATACCTTTCCGACTTCGACAAGAAAAACGCTTTTGATGTGGAACGGTATATGTCTACCCGCCCGGCAATAGTAAAGCCCGATGAAGCCTTTGACATATACGAAATAGATTTGTCCGACGAGGACGCAGCCGCCGAGGAATAACGGCGGCATTTTCATTTTCAACAACATTTTTTGAGCCGCAAAGCGGCAGAAAGCGAGGTTTATATGGATTTCTTTAACAGCGCAGTTGGTGTATTGCAGACTTTGGTTATCGCGCTTGGCGCAGGTCTTGGCATTTGGGGTGCCATTAACTTAATGGAGGGTTACGGCAACGACAATCCGGGAGCAAAAAGCCAGGGCATGAAGCAGCTCATGGCGGGCGGCGGCGTTGCGTTGATCGGCGGCACCCTTGTTCCGCTTCTTTCCAAACTTTTTGGATAATGCCTAAAACAAATACCACCCGCCGCGCCCTCTCGGAAACGGGAGGGCGCGGGAAAGGAGGGATTAACTTTTGATATGGCAGATGATTGAAGATTGGTTTCGCGGCATTTTGACAGACGGGATTTTATCGAACCTCTCCGGCTTGTTTGACAGCGTAAATACAGAGGTTGGAGAAATTGCAACGCAAGTCGGCACGACCCCCGCCGGGTGGAACGCGGGCATATTCAACATGATACGCAGCCTTTCGGAAAACGTCATTGTACCGATTGCGGGCGTTATCATTACCTTTGTCATGTGTTATGAACTAATCCAGCTTGTAATTGAAAAAAACAATCTGCACGATCTCGACACTTGGATTTTCTTCAAATGGATTTTCAAAACCTTTGTTGCGGTGCTGCTGGTAACAAATACTTGGAACATTGTCATGGGAGTTTTCGACGTTACGCAGAGCGTCGTCAATCAGAGCGCGGGGGTTATCATATCCGATACAAGCATAGACGTTACCACCGTTATTACCGACATTGAAGCAAAACTCGAAGCTATGAGCGTGGGCGGTCTTTTGGGGTTATGGTTTCAATCCCTCTTTGTAGGGCTTACCATGAAAGCCCTGTCAATCTGTATTATGCTTGTGGTGTATGGGCGCATGATTGAAATATACCTTGTAACGAGCGTTGCCCCTATCCCTATGGCAACAATGGTAAATCACGAATGGGGCAGCATGGGACAGAATTACTTAAAATCTTTGCTTGCGCTTGGTTTTCAAGCGTTTTTGATTTTGGTGTGTGTCGGCATTTATGCGGTATTGATACAGACAATCGCAGCGACCGACGACATTTCCGGCGCGATCTGGGCTTGCATGGGCTATACCGTTCTCTTGTGCTTTACGCTTTTCAAAACAGGAAGCCTTGCAAAGAGCGTCTTTTCGGCACATTAAGGGGGTGAGTTATGATTTGAAAATCGGTTTAATCGACGTTGACAGCCATAATTTCCCCAACCTCTGCTTGATGAAGCTATCCGCGTATCATAAAGCAAAGGGGCATACGGTGGAATGGTGGAACGCAAAAGGGCGGTACGACCTTGTATATAAAAGCCGCGTCTTTACAGACACTTACTCCAAAGACACGATAACCGTTACCAACGCGGAACAGGTTATTTTCGGCGGTACGGGCTACGACACGAAAAACCGCTTGCCGCCGGAAGTGGAACACAGTTACCCGGATTATTCTATCTACCCGCAGTTTTTCGGGATTGCCTACGGCTTTTTAAGCCGGGGTTGTCCGAGAAATTGCGGGTTTTGCATTGTCAGCAGTAAAGAAGGGCGCAAAAGCGTTAAGGTTGCGGATTTATCCGAGTTTTGGAAATGGCAGCCGGAAATAAAAATCATGGACGCTAATCTGCTTGCCTGTCCCGACCATGAAAATCTCATTGAGCAGCTTATACAGAGCCGCGTATGGGTGGATTTTTCGCAAGGGCTGGATATACGCCTTGTGAACAGGGATAATGTCAGCCTGTTAAATCGGGTACGGATAAAAGCGGTACATTTTGCATGGGATAATCCCGACGAGGACTTGACCGGGTATTTCCAACGTTTTTTGGATTTGACCGCCATTAAGAGCAGCCGCCAGCGGCGCGTATATGTGCTTACCAACTATGGCAGCACCCACGAACAGGATTTATACCGCGTGAACACCTTGCGGGCTATGGGCTTTGACCCGTATGTGATGATTTATGAGCGTCCAACCGCCCCACCTGTTACCCGCCATTTGCAACGGTGGGTAAATAACAAACGGCTTTTCTATGCTGTCCCCCGTTTTGAAGATTACATTCCGAGCAGAAAGGAGGTTTGAAATGGCGTATGTAACCGTCCCAAAGGACTTAACAAAAATCAAAAGCAAGGTAATGTTCAACCTTACCAAACGACAGCTAATTTGTTTCAGCGCGGCGGTAGCAATCGGACTGCCGCTGTTCTTTTTGGTAAAAGACAGCGTTGGAACAACCACAGCGGCATTGTGCATGGTGCTTGCCATGCTGCCTATGTTTTTGCTTGCCATGTACGAGAAAAACGGGCAACCGCTGGAAGTGATTATTCGGCAATTTGTGGAAGTGAAGTTTCTTCGCCCCAAAGAGCGACCTTATCAGACCAACAATTTTTATGCCGCCCTTGCGCGGCAAGAGCAATTAGATAAGGAGGTACGGGCGATTGTCAAAGGAAAAGAAAAACACCCAAAACGAAAAGCGTAAACTTTCCCGACAGGAAAGAAAACAGATAGATACCCTTATCCGACAGGCAAAGGGCGACGGGAAGCCCCATACGGCGCAGGACAGCATACCGTTTGAGCGAATGTATAAGGACGGGATTTGCCGACTTGCAAACGGGCGGTATTCCAAGTGCATTGAGTTTGAGGACATCAACTATCAGCTTGCGCAGCCGGACGACAAAACCGCCATTTTTGAAGCCCTTTGCGATATGTATAACTCGTTCGACGCTTCTATCAGCGTGCAGCTTTCCCTAATCAGCCGCCATGCGAACAAGGACGATTTCAAGAACAGTATCACGATTGCGCCGCAGAATGATGACTTCGACAGTATCAGAGCAGAATACACCGAAATGCTTAGGACGCAGCTTGAACGCGGAAACAACGGGCTTATTAAGACCAAGTTTCTCACCTTTACCGTTGAAGCAAGGGACATTAGATCGGCGCGGGCGCGTCTTGCCCGCATTGAAACGGACACCCTCAACCATTTTAAGGTGATCGGCGCGGCGGCGCGGGTATTGGACGGGAAACAGCGTCTTGAAGTGCTGCATGGGATTTTCCACCCGGACGGGGAACGCTTTAACTTTGCGTGGGAATGGCTACCCGCAAGCGGGCTTTCCGTCAAAGACTTTATCGCCCCGTCCTCTTTCCGATTTGGCGACGGGCGAATGTTTCAAATGGGCGGCAAGTTTGGCGCGGTTTCCTTTTTGCAGATCGTCGCGCCGGAACTCTCCGACCGTATGCTTGCCGACTTCATGGACGCGGAAAACGGGATTATCGTCAATCTGCACATTCAGAGTATCGACCACAACGAAGCAATCAAGACGATTAAGCGCAAGATCACCGACCTTGACCGCATGAAGATTGAAGAACAAAAGAAAGCAATCCGCAGCGGTTATGACATGGATATTATTCCGTCCGACCTTGCCACCTACGGCGGGGAAGCAAAAAACCTACTCCGCGATTTGCAGAGCCGCAACGAAAGAATGTTTCTGCTTACGCTGCTTGTCTTAAACCTTGCAGATACCAAGCAGAAATTGGATAACGAAGTATTTGGGGCGGCGGCAATCGCACAGAAATACAACTGCATTTTGACCCGTCTTGACTACCGGCAGGAACAGGGGCTTATGTCCTCTATCCCGTTGGGGGATAACCTTATCCATATCCAGCGCGGCTTGACGACCAGCAGCACCGCCGTTTTCGTTCCCTTTACGGTGCAAGAGTTGTTCCAAAGCGGCGAAGCATTGTATTACGGCTTAAATGCCCTTTCCAACAACATGATTTTGTGCGACCGAAAGAAGCTGAAAAACCCCAACGGCTTGATACTCGGCACACCGGGCAGCGGCAAAAGTTTTTCTGCAAAACGTGAAATCACAAACGCTTTTCTCATTACGGCAGATGATATTATCATTTGCGACCCCGAAGCCGAATATTACCCCCTTGTCGGACGTTTGAAAGGACAGGTTATCAAGGTATCGCAGAACAGCACGCAATACATTAACCCTATGGATATTAACCTCAATTACAGCGAGGGCGACACGCCCATAGCCTTAAAGAGCGATTTTATCCTTTCCTTTTGTGAGTTGATTATGGGAGGTAAAAACGGGCTGGAAGCTGTCGAAAAGACCTTGATTGACCGCGCTGTTATCAGCGTGTACCGCAACTACCTTGCCGACCCAAAGCCCGAAAATATGCCGATTTTGGGCGACCTCTACGACGAGATCAAGAAGCAGCCGGAAAAGGAAGCGCAGCGTATCGCGGCGGCATTGGAACTCTATGTAAACGGCAGCTTGAACATTTTTAACCACAGGACAAACGTTGACATTCATAACCGCCTTGTCTGCTTTGATATTAAGGAACTCGGTACACAGCTTAAAAAAGTCGGTATGCTCATAGTCCAAGACCAAGTATGGAACAGAGTAACGGTAAACCGCAGCGAGGACAAGGCGACGCGGTATTACATCGACGAGTTTCATTTGCTCTTGAAAGAGGAACAGACCGCAGCATACAGCGTTGAGATTTGGAAGCGTTTTAGAAAGTGGGGCGGTATTCCGACAGGTATCACGCAGAACGTCAAAGACCTTTTGACGAGCAGAGAAGTTTCAAATGTTTTTGAAAACAGCGATTTTGTCTATATGCTCAATCAAGCCCAGGGCGACCGGGAAATCCTTGCCAAGCAGCTTAACATTTCACAGCAGCAAATGACCTATGTAACCCATTCCGAAGCGGGCGAGGGACTTATCTTCTATGGCAACGTGATTTTGCCCTTTATTGACCGTTTCCCGAAAGATACGGAACTCTACCGCGTGATGACGACCAAGCCCGGCGAGGTGTCGGCATGAGGATAGAAACGGATAAAATCTATTGCGGCGACAGCTTGCAGGTGCTTCAAACCTTGCCGGATAACTGTATGGATTGTTGCGTAACGTCCCCGCCCTACTATGCTTTGCGCGATTACGGCACAGACGGGCAGATTGGGCGGGAAGCAACGCCGGAGGAATATGTTTCCCGCATTACGGCGGTTTTCCATGAGGTAAAGCGGGTGCTTACGCCGGAGGGTACTTGTTGGCTGAATATCGCGGACACTTATTGCGGCACAGGCAGCAAAGCCGACCACCAAGACCCGAAATATCCCAAAGGCAGAAACGGGCAGCAAGTGGCAGTAAACCACCGCGCCCCCGGCTGCAAGCCGAAAGACCTAATCGGTATTCCGTGGCTTGTAGCCCTTGCCTTGCGGGGCGACGGGTGGTATTTGCGCAGCTCCATCATTTGGCACAAGGGAAACCCCATGCCGGAAAGCTGCAAAGACCGCCCGACCCGCTGCTATGAGTATGTGTTTCTGCTTACCAAGTCGAAGAAATATTACTATGATTGGCAAGCAGTAGCCGAGCCGATAGCCCCCACAACAGCGGTACGGCTGAAAAGCGGAGTTGGGAAAGGCAACAAATATGCCGCTACCGTTCCGGGGCAGAACCAGCCGCAGAAAATCAACCGTCCCCGCGAGAAAGGCAGCTATACCGACGAAATGATTTCCCCCGTCCGCAGCCGCCGCAACGTTTGGGAGATCAACACAGCTTCCTATCGCGGCGGGCATTTTGCAGCGTTCCCGCCGAAACTTGCGGAAACGTGCATTTTGGCGGGCTGTCCTGTCGGCGGGATTGTGCTTGACCCGTTTTTAGGCAGCGGCACAACCGCAGCGGCGGCAAAAAGCCTTTCCCGCCGCTATGTCGGTATAGAGATCAACCCCGAATACTGCACCCTTGCAAAACAGCGTATTGGAGGTGATGAACATTGAGCAAGGAATTAAAAGCCCCCGACAAGGTAACACAGAAAATGACCCGCGACGGGGCGGTTGCGGAAAACCTTACGACGGGCGAAACAACGAGTATCAGCGAAAGACCGCCGGAGGAAAACTATTCAGCCCCCGCAGCGGGAGCAGCGGAAAAAGCGACCCAACGTATCGGCACAGAGGTTAGCCGCCATTTAGAAAAGGGCGCGGAGAAAAAGACCCTTGACGCAGCGCAGCTTAAAACCCATACGTCCCGCTTGCAGTTTTCCGAAGCGGAACGGGCAACGCCGGAACTGCAAAAGGCAATCAAAAAATCCGATACGGCGGCTGACCGTTTAGACAAAGCGCGGGCAGCTATCCCCAAACAGACCAAAATCACAAAAGAGCGCGTTTTTGACGAAGCCAAAGGCAAAGCAAAGACGCGCCTTGCTTTTGAAAAGACGGATAAGCCCCCAAACGGCAAATTGCGTCATAACCCGTTATCCCGTCCGGCGCAGGAATTGGACGCCGCCGTACATGGAAAAATCTATGAGGTGGAGAAAGAAAACGTCGGTGTGGAAAGCGGACACAGGATAGAACTTGTGGGCGAGAAAGCGGGCGGTATGACGACGCGGGCAGTAAAACGCGGCATACGCAGCCATAAGCTGAAACCCTACCGGGCAGCGGCAGCAGCCGAGAAAAAGGCAGCAAAGGCAAACGCCGATTTTCTCTATCAAAAGGCGCTGCATGATAACCCCGCCCTTGCGCACTCCAACCCGATTTCCCGTTTTTGGCAAAAGCAGCGCATTAAAAAGCAGTATGCAAAGGCGTTGAAAACAGGCGGCAAGGTGAAAAAGACCGCCGAAGCCACCGCAAAGGCGGCGAAGAAAACGGCGCAGGAAACCAAACGGGCAACGTTCTTTGTCGTCCGGCATTGGAAAGGCTGTTTGATTGTGGGCGGGATTGCCTTTATTGTGCTTCTGTTTTTCGGCGGCTTGTCCTCTTGTTCCCTGTTCGGCGGCAACAGCGGCAGCGGCTTGATTGCGTCGTCCTATCTCTCCGAGGACGCGGATATTACAGGCGCAGAAAGCGCGTATACCGCTATGGAAGCCGAGTTACAGGATATGCTGGATAATATCGAAAGCGAATACCCCGGCTATGACGAATACCGGGTAACGGCTGACGAGATCGAGCATGACCCGTATGTGCTAATCTCTATCCTCTCCGCTTGGCATGAGGGCGTGTTTACTCTCGATGAAGCGCAAAGCACCCTTGAAATGCTCTTTGATAAACAGTATATCTTGACGGTTACGGAGGAAGTCGAGGTACGCTACCGCACCGAAACGCGGACGGACAGCGAGGGCAACGAATACGACGTTGAAGTACCCTATAACTATTACATTCTCAATGTGGATTTGGAAAACTTCAACCTCTCCCATGTTCCCGTTTACATTATGGGCGAGGAACAGCTATCCATGTACGCTATGTATATGTCGTCGCTTGGAAACAGACCCGATCTTTTCCCACAATCCGGCTATATCTCAAAATACTATGAAAACCCGCCAGCGGATTATGAAATCCCGCCCGCCTATCTGGAAGATGAACAGTTTGCGCAGCTCATTGAGGAAGCAGAAAAGTACGTCGGTTTTCCTTATGTGTGGGGCGGCAGCAGCCCGGAAACCTCTTTTGATTGCAGCGGTTTTGTTAGCTATGTGCTGACGAACAGCGGCTTATACAATACGGGCAGACTTGGGGCGCAGGGGCTTTACAACATCTCAACCCGCGTTTCCAACCCGCAGCCGGGGGATTTGGTTTTCTTTACGGGTACATACGACACGCCGGGGGTATCTCATGTGGGTATCTACGTTGGCGAGGACGGGGACGGAAGCCCCGTCATGCTGCATTGTGGCGACCCGATACAATACGCAAAACTTGATACAAGCTATTGGCAATCCCATTTTTACGCCTATGGGCGGCTACATTACAACTGACTTTGAAAGGAGTTTATTTCTATGGCAAACACGAAACTTGACCGTATCGAAAGGGATATTGAGAAAACGAGGGCGAAAATCCTTGAATACCAAAAAAGGCTGAAAGACCTTGAAGCGCAGAAAATCGAGGAAGAAAACGCGCAGATCGTTCAAATGGTGAAAGCGGTACACCTTGACGGGGCGCAGCTTGCCGCGTTCCTCTCCGCTTACGCCAGCGGCGAAATTGCCTTGCCGCAGCCGGACGCAGACTATACCGACGAACAGGAGGAAACCGAAGATGAAGCATAAAAAACTGTTCCGCAGCGTTACCGCTTTGCTTGCCGCCCTTGTACTCATGGGCGGCTTTTCTGTTACCGCTTTTGCGGGCGGCGGTGATGTGAGCGACGAGCCGCCTACCCCCGTAACCGAAACCGAGCCGGAAGAAACGACGGGCGGCTATGAGCCGCAGCCCTTAACGCCGGAGGGCAACATGAGCCTTGTAGACGACATAACGGGCGAAGCGTCCGGCGATAAGCAGTTTATTACCGTCGTTACGAAAAACGGAAACTATTTTTACATCATCATTGACCGCGCCGAGGACGGGGAAAATACCGTCCATTTCCTTAACCAAGTGGACGAAGCGGATTTAACCGCCCTTATGGAGGACGGGCAGACCGAAGCCCCCGTTTGTAGCTGTACTGAAAAATGCGTTGCCGGAAGCGTCAACACCGATTGCCCCGTTTGCAGCGTCAACATGAGCGAGTGCGCGGGCAAGGAAGCCGAGCCGGAGCCGGAAGAAACCGAGCAGCCGGAGCCGGAGGAAGATAAAGGCGGCGGCATGGGCGGTGCTATTCTGCTTGTGGTGCTGCTTCTTGCCGCAGCGGGCGGCGGCGCGTTCTATTACTTTAAGATTATGAAGCCCAAAAAGGACGCGGCAAAAGGCAGCAGCAACCTTGACGATCTCGATTTTGACGAGGACGACGAGGACGAGGAAGAATTAGAAACCGAGCAGGAGGACGAAAACATATAATTGCTTCTTTTTTCGCAATATGGTATAGTGCAAATGAAAATATATGTTGGGAGGTGGAAATATGACTGCCGATGAAAAAGCATATATAGCAAGCCGTTACAATGACTATACCAAATGTGAACCCGAATACCGCCAGCCCGAAAAGGGCGAAGCGATTAAACAGCTTATGGATTATTTCGGGATTGAGGAAATGGGGCAATTTACGAAATACGTTGACGACTAAATATAAAGAATACCTTATAGCGGTAAATCCAAAGAAAAGGATTTACCGCTTTTCTTTTTCACAGGAGGATTAAAACCATGAAACTTGTAATTGCAGAGAAACCGAGCGTCGGGGCGGCGATTGCCGCCGTACTTGGCGCGAATGAAAAGCGCAGCGGATATTTTGAGGGCGGCGGCTACCTTGTGTCCTGGTGTATCGGGCATTTGATTAGCCTTGCAGACGCGGCGACCTACAACGAGCAGTACCGAAAATGGAAGTATGACGATCTCCCCATTGTCCCGCAGGATTGGCAGTTTACCGTTGCCAGCGGCAAGGAGCAGCAGTTTTCCGTACTCAAAGACCTTATGCACCGCAGCGACGTTTCCGAGATTGTCAATGCGTGCGACAGCGGACGCGAGGGAGAACTCATTTTTCGCTTTGTCTACGAACAGGCAAATTGCAAAAAGCCCTTTTCCCGCCTTTGGATTAGCAGCATGGAAGAAAGCGCAATCCGCGAGGGCTTTTCAAACCTCAAAGACGGGCGCAGCTATGACGACCTCTATCAATCCGCGCTTTGCAGAGCAAAGGCAGATTGGCTTGTCGGGATTAACGCGACCCGCCTTTTCTCTATCCTCTATCACAAAACGCTGAATGTCGGCAGAGTGCAAACGCCCACCCTTACCATGCTGGTAAACCGCGACTATGCGATCAGCAGCTTTAAGAAAGAAAAATATCATGTTGTCCGTCTGGACGCGGGCGGTATTTCGGCTTTGTCCGAAAGGCTGAACGACGAAACGGCAGCGCAGCAGATGAAAGCGGCTTGCGAGAAATCGCAAGCCGTTTGTACTTCCCTCAAAAAAGAGAAAAAGACCGTTGCCCCGCCGAAGCTGTTTGACCTTACCGCGTTGCAGCGCGAAGCTAACCGCCTGTATGGATTTACGGCGAAACAGACCCTTGATTATGCGCAAGCCCTCTATGAAAAGCGGCTTTTGACCTATCCCCGCACCGACAGTAAATATATCACTTCCGATATGCAGGACAGCACAAAGGAACTCATTACCGGGCTTTGTTCGCTGCTTCCCTTTATGCGGGACGTGAAGCTGCAAGCAGACCTTACAAGGGTTTGCGACAACAGCAAAGTAACCGACCACCACGCTATTTTGCCGACAGCCGAGTTTTTGAAAGCGGGCTTTTCTTCCCTTGCCGACAGCGAAACAAAACTTATGACCCTTGTGTGCGCGAAGCTGCTTTGCGCCGCAGCCGCGCCCTATGAATACGAAGCGGTTACGGCGGTTATCTCTTGCGGCGGCTATACCTTTACCGCAAATGGAAAGACGACGCTTTGCGAGGGGTGGCGTGAGATTGAAACGCTGTCCCGCGCCGCGTCCGAGAAACAGGACGAGGACGCAGAGCCGGAAACCGTTTTGCCGCCGCTTGCCGAGGGGCAGACCTTTGACAATCCGGCAGCGGAGATCTCCGAGCGTTACACACAGCCCCCGAAAGCATATACCGAAGATACGCTTCTGTCCGCTATGGAGAACGCGGGCAAGGAAGAAACGCCGGAGGACGCAGAGCGCAAAGGGTTAGGCACTACCGCAACGCGGGCGGGTATCATTGAAAAACTCATTAGCGCGGGCTTTGCCGAGCGCAAGG
>ERZ825525.2395-NODE-2395-length-12325-cov-8.325183_pt1 | contig 12325 bp, 6 predicted proteins | sample MGYA00519930_ERZ825525 | MGnify/ENA primary metagenome ERZ825525 (study PRJEB31778, sample SAMEA3449203) | human gut metagenome | biome: human gut; feature: human-associated habitat; material: faeces | place: United Kingdom | collected 2010/2012 ... | reverse complement strand
TCCCTGCTGACACCGGATGTGATTTCTTTCTCGACCGTCCAGTTGACAGCGTCATAAAAATAATTCTGTTTCGTTACGTCCGTGAATGCCTGTGCCGGTTCTACGCGCGGCAGTCCACATAAATATTGCCCAGAATGTTCCACGTCCGTAACCGCCTGTGCCGGTTCTGTGGCAAGTGCCTGTGCGCTCAGCAGCATCACGGCTGCCAGCAGCAAACTGAAAACCCGAATGGTGCGTTTCATACAAATGCCTCCATATTTATTGGATCTTGTATCCATCTTTGCATTTTTCCAGCGCAAAGTGCATCTGCGCCTCGTGGGTCGCAAACGGAAGCTGTTCAAATCCGTCCGCCGGATGAAAAGAAATAATCTGATTCAGATGATCGATCCACACGGCGCAAAGCTCTTTGAAATGTTCCAGCGGCTCCTCGTTCATCGTACATGCTCCTTTTCTGCTTTATAATATAATTATAGTCGGTTTATCTTGTAAAAACAAGAAGCTGGCAGTACAATAAAGAAAAAGAGACTTGTGCAAAGCGCACAAGCGAAAGGATATCGCCATATGGCTGCAACACAGTGGGAAACGTGCAGCGCCGATGCGCTGCTGCGGGAATTTTTTGCGCAGGACGATCTAAGTCGCCTCGCAGAAGGCGCGGGCGCGCTGCTGGGCTGTCCGCTTCTGGTGCTGGACGATACGTTTCATGTTGCCGCGCACCATCTACCACTGGGGTTTTCCGATGCGGTGTTTCAGACGTCGGTGCGCAGCGGCGAGATCACCTATGACCAGCTCACCGGCGACACCCTGCATTTTTACGCCTATATTCTCAACGCCAACGGCCAGACCCTGAAGGTCAAGCTCCGCAACAGCCAGACCTCCCAGAACGGCCAGTACCTTACCGCCGACGGCCGGAACTATCAGGCCCGGCTCTGCCGGGGCGAGACCAACTACTTCACCCTCTACCGCAAGGACGGCAATAAAACCGTCCAGGAGGTGAACTACGCCATCCGCTACGCGGCCCAGAAGGCCGACCAGCGCCACCCCACCATCGGCGACCATCCCCCCACCATCGTCACCAACTTAGAGGGCGTCACCGAAACCACCAACCGCAACTTCACCCTGACGGTGCAGGCCACCGCCTACACCGGCCGCTCCCTGCCGGAGAGCAATATCCAGGTATACCTGGACGGCAAGCGGGTCCTTCAGCCCACCGGCAACCCGGTGTTCGAGTACCAGCTTCGCTTCCCCGACCCCTTCTCCGGCGACAGCGAGGCCCACACCATCTCCATCCGGGCCTGGGACGGCCAGGGCAACTCCCGCTATGTGTCCTACCGCATCATCTACCGCTTTGTGGACACCGGCGACGTCATCGGCACGGCCTATGTGGTCCTGGACATCACCACCATGGGCATGGGCCTGCCGGAGGAGCCCTTTGCCGTTCAGGTGCGCCAGAACGTTCCGGCGTCCTACGCCGTTATGGAGGCCCTGGAGGAGTGGGGCTATGAATACGAATACAGCGGCTCCCCGGACGTCGGGTTCTATCTGCGCCGCATCAGCCGGGCAGGGTTCATGGACTATCCCGACATCCCGGAAAACCTCTGGGCCAAAATCCTCCGGGACGGCCTGAACCTCACCGGCCAGCACGACAACGACAGCCTGGGCGAGTTCGACTATACCCAGGGCTCCGGCTGGATGTACTCCATCGGCGGCCAGACCTACGCCGGAAAGGGCCTGTCCAATTACTTCCTGTCCTCCGGCGACACCCTGTATCTGCGCTTCACCCTGGCCTACGGCAAGGACATCGGCGGCTATGACGCCACCGGCGGCAATTACGGGGCCCTGTCCACCTACTGCGGCCGCTGGATCAACGGCCAGTACATCGACGAGCACCGCTGGGGCCAGCCCCAGCAGACCACGGCCCCGGACTGCACCCACCCCGGCCAGGCCGCCGTCACCTGCCAGGTGTGCGGCGACGTGGGCCAGACCCAGGAAATTCCGGCCCTGGGCCACGACTTCCAGGAAACGGAGCGCCGGGACGGCGTCATCATCTATACCTGCTCCCGATGTGGGGAGCGGAAGGAGGAGCCCATTCCATGAGAAGATCCCTGGCAGGCGCTCTGCTGGCCCTGATGCTGGCGGCGGCACTGATCTGCCCCGCCTGGGGGGAGGATTTCCGCCCCCTGCTGGAAAACCGGCCCCTGACGGCGGGAGACTCCGTATCCGACTGGCTGGCCGTCGCCTCCGGCCGGGCCGGGCTTCAGCGGCCGGACTATCTCCGGGACCTGGAGTCCTATGTCACCTCCATGTACCGGGAAAACGGCGGTCTGGACCGCATCAAGGCCACCGAGTGGCACCGCATCACCCTGGCCGTGCAGGCCCAGGGCGGGGACCCCACCGCCTTTGGCCGGGACCGGGAGGGAAAGCCCATCGACCTGGTGGCCGAGGGGACCTATAACTGGTCCCGCTCCCGCTCCCTGGGGGCCCAGGGGCTCAACGGCTGGATTTTCGCCCTGATTACTCTGGACAGCGGCGGCTTCGCCGTGCCGGAGGGGGCGGCCTATACCCGGGAGGATATGCGCCGGGCCATTCTGTCGGCCCAGACAGAGGAAGGGGCCTTCGGCCTCTCCGCCGGGACGGCGGACGTGGACATCACGGCCATGGCCCTGCAGGCTCTGGCCCCCTATCAGGAGGACCCCGCCACGGCGGAGGCCATCCGCCGGGGGCTGGAGTGGCTGTCCGGCCAGCAGACGGAAAACGGCGATTTCGTCAGCTGGGGGGACCCCAACGCTGAAAGCACCGCCCAGGTGCTCATCGCCCTGTGCAGTCTGGGCCTGGACCCGGAAACGGACCCCCGCTTCATCCGGAACGGCCGCACCCTCCGGGACGGACTGCTGTCCTATCGCACGGCGGAGGGCCTGTTCCGCCACACGGCGGAGGGCCTCGAGGACCTGATGGCCACCGAGCAGGCCATTCTGGCCCTGCAGGCCCTGGACCGGCTCCAGGCAGGCCAGGGGCGGCTGTACGACCTGCGGGATATTCCCCCGGCGGCCTCCGCCCATGCCTCCCCCCTTCCCTGGCTCATCGCCGGGGCGGCGGGCCTGGCGGCGGCGGGCATTGTCATCATCGTTATAAGAAAGAGGAAACGCGTATGTACGAAATAACCCGGAATGTTCTGGCGGAAGTGAAGAAGGCCATCGTGGGCAAGGACGACGTGATCTCCAAGGTGTGGATCGCCCTGCTGGCCGAGGGCCACGTCCTGCTGGAGGACGTCCCCGGCGTGGGCAAGACCACCATGGCCCTGGCCTTCTCCCGGGCCCTGGGGCTGGACACCAAGCGCATCCAGTTCACCCCGGACACCATGCCCTCGGATATCATCGGCTTCTCCATGCCCGGAAAGGACGGCATGGTCTACCAGCCCGGGGCCATTATGACCAATCTTCTGCTGGCGGACGAGATCAACCGCACCTCCAGCAAAACCCAGTCCGCCCTGCTGGAAGCCATGGAGGAGGGCCAGGTGACGGTGGACCGCGTTACCCATCCCCTGCCCCGGCCCTTTGCGGTGCTGGCCACCCAGAACCCCGTGGGCTCCGCCGGGACACAGGACCTGCCCAATTCCCAGCTGGACCGCTTTCTCATGAAGCTCAGCATGGGCTATCCGGACCTGCAGAGCCAGATCCACATTCTCCGGGATCGCAGCGGGGAGGACCCCCTGACCCGGGTGCAGGCCGTGGCGGACCGTGAGGCCCTGTGCGAGGCCATCCGCCGGGTCCGGGCCGCCCACATCGCCGACCCCGTGTATGACTACATTGCCCGCCTGACCGAGGCCACCCGCAGCCACCCTATGGTGCGCCTGGGCATCAGCCCCCGGGGGGCCCTGGCCCTGTGCCGGTGCGCCAAGGCGGCGGCCTTTGCCGCCGGGCGGGACTTCGTTCTGCCGGAGGACGCGGCGGAGCTGGTTCCCTATGTGTTCGGCCACCGGCTGATGCTGTCCTCCCGGGCAAAGCTCAACGACTATACCCCCGAGGCCATTCTGGCCCAGGTGCTGGAGGAGACCCCCGCCCCGGCCATGACGGAGCGGACCCTATGACCCAGGCGCTGTGGGTTCTGTGCCTTCTGCTGCTGGCGGCGGGGTATATCGCCGCCCCCTCGGGGCCGGTGCTGGCGGCGGGACTGGCGGCGCTGATGCTTCCGGTGCTGTCCTGGCTGGCGGTGCTGCTGTGCCGCCGGAAGCTCCGGGCGGAGCTGTCCTGCCCGGCCTCTGCGGAAAAGGGACGGCCCGCCGCCGTCCGCCTGACCCTGCGCCGTCCCCGGGCCCTGCCGGTGGGACGGGTGCGGTTTCACCTGGCGGCGGAGAACACCGTCACCGGCGAAACCGCCTGCATGACCCTGCCGGAGGGGGAAAGCGCCGTGTCCGGCCGTCTGTGCGGCTGCCTGACCCTGCGCATCACCGGGGTCACGGTGTGGGACGCCTTCTCCCTGCTGCCGGTTCCGGCCCCCTGCCGGGCCCGGGGCCAGCTGTGCGTCATGCCGGATACCTTTCCTCTGGATATGGAGGATTTTCAGGCCCTGCGCCCCCGGCGGGAGGGCAGCGTCTATGACCCCGGCCGCCGGGGAACGGACCGGACGGAGACCTTCCAGGTCCGGGACTACGCCCCCGGCGACAGCCTGCGCCAGGTCCACTGGAAGCTCTCCGGCAAAACCGGGCGGCTGGTGGTCCGGGACCCGGCCCGGCCGGTGGACCACCGGCTGACGGTGCTGGTGCTGCGGCAGAAGGCCCCGCCCCCTCTGGCGGACACCCTGATGGAGGCGGCGGCCTCCCTGTGCCAGGCTCTGGAGGGCCGGAGCTTCCGGCTGGCCTGGAACGGCCCCGAGGGCTATGAGAGCCGCACCCTGGGCAACCAGGAGCAGCTGGCCCAGGCCCTGCCGGAGCTGATGAAGTCCCCGGCCCAGGAGTCCGACCCGCCCCCCTGGCAGGAGGCGGGCACGGTGATCTGCCTGTGCTGCCGGGTGCCGCCGGACCTGCCGGAAAACGCCCTGGTGCTGCGGTGCAGCCAACAGGGCGGCGAACCCGGCGTCTTTATCCCGGAGCAGATGCCCCAACAAATCCAGCAGTGGATCAGGAGTGCGCAATAACGTGAAAAAACCATCATCCTCCATCCGAATAAAGAAGCCCGCCGGCGGAAAACCCGCCGGCCCCGGGGCCCTGCCGGGGGGCGTCGTGTTTCTGGCGGGGCTTTGGGCCGGGGTGTGGCAGTGGCTGCACCCGGCGGGAAGCCTGGCCCCGGCGATCCTCCCCATAGCCGCAGCCGCAGCCGCCCTGTGCCTGGGCCTGCTGGTCCGGTGGGAAAAGCCCGGACGGCTGACGGCCCTGGCGGCGGTGCTGGCCGCGTGGCTAGCGTGGGCCGTCCTGTGCCGGAATCGGCTGACCGCCGCCGCAGCCGCCCTGGGAAACCTGGCAATTAGCCGTCTGCTGCTGCAGACCGGTCGGTATCACCCGCCCTATTCCGGCGGCGGCAGCGTCTGGCCCCTGGTGCTGACCCTGGCGGTCCTCACCGGCGGAGTCACGGCGCTGGCCCTGCGCCGCCGGTGGCCGGGGTTCTGCCTGGCCGTGGGCCTGGCGGCGCTGGTGCTGCGGCTGATGGGCCTTCTGGAGGGGGACTGGCCGCTGGCGGTTCTGCTGGTGGGCGGGCTAATGTGCCTGCTGCCCCGGCAGGGGCTGGGGCGGCAGGCGATGCTGGCCGGACTGTCCCTTTTTGTTGCGGCTTTTTGCGCCCTTGTCCCGCTGATCCCCGGCCTTGTCCCGGCACAGGGGAACGGCGTCTTTCTGCACCGGCTGCGGTACGAGTCCCATCCCTCCCCCCTGCCGGAGGGGGACCTGACCCGGCCCCACGGCTCCGGCAGCCAGACGGCCCTGACCGTGACCATGGACCGGTGGGAGCCCCTGTATCTGCGGGGCTTCGCCGCCGGGGAATACACCGGCCGCAGCTGGCAGCCCCTGGAGGGGGAGGCCCTGGCGGCCCAGTCCGACACCCTGTATACCCTGCAAAGGGACTATTTCTTCCCCTCCACCCAGGTTTCCGCCGCCTGGCAGGACGTATCCGGCGGCGAAAGCCGGACCGTCACCGTGGCCAACGCCGGGGCCTGCCGCCAGCGGCTGTATCTGCCCTATGGGGCGGCCACGGATGCCCTGGACGCCGCCGACCTGGCCGGAGAGGGGGGCCGCGTCCCGGCGGACGCCGTCACCCTGTCCGTTTACCCGGTGGAGGACAGCTATCTCTTGCAGGACGCCCTGTCCCGGTCCGGGGACGACACTCCCTATCGCCAGGGGGAGGCGGTATACCGCCAGTGGGTCTATGACCACTATCTGACGGTGCCCCAGAGCACCTATGAGGCCCTGACCCGGGCCTTTGCCCCGGAGAGCGATATGACCACCACCCAGGCCAAGGCGGCGGTGCTGGCCTGGCTTTCCCAGAGCGTCAGCTATCGCCAGGGGGCCTCAGTGTCCGGCGGCGACATCGCCGCCGCCATGGCCTCCGGCGGCCAGCAGGGCAGCGACATCCACTATGCCACCCTGGCGGCTCTGCTGCTGCGGTGCTGCGGCGTCCCGGCCCGATACGCTGAGGGCTACGTCGTGACCCGCCAGCAGGCGGAGGCCATGGTCCCCGGCGGCACCCTGACCCTGACGGAGCAGAGCAGCCACGCCTGGACGGAGTATTATCTGGACGGCGTGGGCTGGCTGCCCTTTGACGCCGCCCCAGGCTATACGGACCTGGTGGAATACCGGCTGCCGGAAAACGGCCCGGAGGGAGAAAACGGCCAGGGGGACACCCCCGTGCCGGACACCCCCGTTCAGGAGCGGGAGCCGGAGGTCGTCCCGGAGGAGGAACAGCCCCAGGACCGGCGGGCGGAATATGTCCGCAATGCCCTGCTGACCCTGGCGGCGGCGCTGGCGCTGGGACTGCTGGCCCTGACCGTCCGCGCCCTTCTGGGCCGCAGGCGGCTAAAGCAGGCGGCGGCCCGGTATCAGGATCCGGACTGCCGCATGGGGTGCGGATACATTCTGTGCGCCGTCCATGACCTGCTGGGTCAGCCGGGCCTCCCGGAGGATCCCCTGTCCCCGGAGGACGCGGAGGACCTGGTGTATCTGGAGCGGGAGGTGTGGTACAGCGGCCACACCATGACGGAGGACCAGCGGCGGCGGTGCCTGGCCCTGCTGGAAAGCGCCCGCCGGGTATGGCGGGAGCAAACCCCGGCCCTGCGCCGGTTTGCGGCAAGATTTATCACCTGCAAGGTGTTTTGAATAGAGAAAGAACAAAGGAGGAAACATCACATGAGAGTTACCAAACGCCTGATGGCCGCGCTGCTGGCGTGCCTGATGCTGCTGTCTCTGCTGCCGGTTCCGGCCTATGCGGCAGACGACGGGCGCATCGCCCTGCTGGCCGTGGCCCAGGACGGCTATGTCATCGAGCCGGAGTATATCGGCTATCGCTCCGGCGACACGGTGAAGGACGTGCTGAAAAACAGCGGCCACACCTTCTCCGGCATCGACAGCGGGTTCATCACCGCTGTGGACGGCCGGACGGACAACTATTCCCTGCACTACGACGGCGACGGCTATGCCTTGGACGCCTCGGCCAAGGGACTGACGGCCATCTGGTTCACCACCAACGCCAACCAGAGCTACGGCGAGAATCTGCTGCACCTGGCGGAGCGGATGGCGGCCTACAACACGTCCACCAACGGACTGAAGGACTACGCCGCCGCCAAGGAGGCCTATGACGCCGCCCACAGCGGCTTCTATGCCGCCGCCAACGCCGCGGCGGCCCCCCTGCGCACCGCCCTGGAAAACGCCATCGAAAAGTTCGAGACCTTCCAGGCGGGCGACCGGGTGACCGTGACCATCGCCGCCACCCAGGACGGCAATGCCGTGACCCCGGCGCAGGCCACCTTCACCAGCGAGTTCGGCACCGTGACCACCGTGAAGAACGCCGGTTCCGTGCAGCTGGTGCCCGCCACCTATCAGTTTGACCTGTCCGACGGCGGCATCAACCACGTCCGGGGCACCGTGGAGGTCACCGCCCAGGGCGCGGCTGTGTCCGCCCCCCTGCCCTCCGGCAAGTGGATCAAGGAGCTCCGCCTGGGCATCGACAACCAGTGGAAGGACGGCGAGGACGTCCCCAAGTTTGACGAGACCGACGGCGGCGCCACCTTCTGGGTGCCTGACTATTCCTATGGCACCCTGTATCCCTACATGGTCCCCGGAGACGGCATCGGCACCGCCGAGGGGCAGATGAACGTCCGGGTATACCTGGCCGGGGTGGAGACCCTGCCCAAGTACGCCCGCTCCTGGCAGAGCAAGGCCACGGCGCTGAGCCGGGTCCTTCCCGGCAGCAGCCTAGAGGGCGGGGACGTGGTGCTGGAGGCCCGGTATGCCGTGGACGGCTACGAGCAGTATCAGCCCTATACCCTGCACGTTCTGCGCACCCCCAGCCTGACGGACCTGGTAGTATCCGACGCCTCCGCCCGGCTGAAGCTGGACTTTGACAAGAAAACCCTGAGCTATACCGTGGCCACCACAGAGGACACGGTGACCGTTACCGCCTCCCCCCTGTGCGCCCAGGCCAAGCTGACCGTTGCCGGGAAGGCGGCCCAGGGCGGCGCTCCCGTGAACGTGACCCTGGCCGGCTGCCAGAAGAACGGCAAGGGGCAGTACATCATCCCCGTGGAGCTGACCTTCGAGGGCCGCGCCGTCACTTATACGGTGCTGGTGGAAAAGCGGGAAAGCGTTCTGGTGACCCTGGAGCATGAGCAGGATGTGACGGTGGAGCTGACCAACAACGCCGGGGCGGTGATCGCCCCCCGGCAGCAGACCGGCACCGCCGACGTGTACGCCCTGGTTCCCGGCGACAGCTACACCTATGTCTCCACCAAGAACAGCTATTTCCACACCACCGCCGCCGTGAAGGCCTCCGCCGGGCTGACGGTGCAGGTGCCCACCCCCATTGTGGAGGACTGGCTCAAGGGGCTGGACGCCAAGAGCGGCACCTCCGCCAAGGCCATCCCCTATCCCATGACCCCGGCTTTCAGCGCAGGCGTCCACGAGTATGACTTCGCCGTGGAGTCCAACAACGCCTCCTTCTTCCTGAACCGGGCCAGGACAGACAGCACCTATGTGACCACCATGGTCTATTACGGTCACTATAACACCAACTTCGCCGACAAGCTGTATGAAAAGGTGCTGACCTCCAAGGACGATGGCTACGGCTCCGTGGCCAACTTCATGGCCGCCGGCGGCCATGGCAACTCCATGGAGCTGCAGGTGGCCCAGGCCAAGGCCGTAGGCGGCGTCACCTTCTATCAGAGCTATCTCATCTCCGCCCACCGGGTCATGACCCTGAACTCCATGAAGCTGGCGGACAACAACGGCAGCGCCCTGCCCCTGAACCAGAAGGACGATGCATCCAAAGCCTTCGACAAGCTGGTGCTGGATTACACAACGTCCCTGGGCCAGCGGGTGCCGGAGATCCAGCTGACTCTGCGCCCCCTGTCCGGCTATAGGCTGGACGCGGACATGACCGTTACCGTGGCCTGCGGCGACTGGAGCCAGACCCTGACCTATGACGCGGACAACAGGCCCAACGTCCTGCGGACGGTAAACGTTCCCCTGAACACCGCCCTGCAGACGGAGGCCGTCACCGTCACCGTTTCCCACAGCGAGCCCACCTCCGTAGCGCAGACCTATTCCATCCGGATCAACAAGCTGCCGCCGGTGGAGACCACCGTCACCACCGACCCCGCCGACGCCACAGTGTTCCTGACCAGCAACGTCAACGGCCAGCGGATCCTGCCCGGCGAGACCGGCACCTATACCCTGGACACCAACGGAGCCTATACCCTGGTGGTGACCCGCAGCGGCTATGTGGGCCAGAAGCTGGACGTGATCGCCGGGGAGGACAGCAAGAACATCACCGTGAAGCTGGAAAAGGCCCCGGAGAGCAGCCACAACGACATTCTCCAGCCCGGTGACTGGCCCCTGTTCCGGGCGGACAGCAACAACAACGGCGTGGTCAGCGCCCCCACCCCCATCACCGCCGAGGACGCGGTGCTGGTGTGGGCCAACAAGGTGGGCGAGGGCTACGGCGCCAGCGCCGCCTCCTGCCCCATTATTGCAGGCGGGTATCTCTACGCCTATGCCCGGGACAAGCTGCTGAAGATCGACAAGGACACCGGCGCGGTGGTGGGCGAGGGTACCATGGTCACCAGCTCCTCCTTCGCCATCAACTCCCCCACCTATGCCGACGGCATGATCTTCGTGGCCCTCAGCGGCGGCCGCATCCAGGCCTTCGACGCGGAGAGCCTGGAGTCCCTGTGGGTGTATACCGATCCCCTGGGCGGTCAGCCCAACTGCCCCATCGCCTACTGCGACGGGTATATCTACACCGGCTTCTGGAACTCCGAGACCAAGCAGGCCAACTTCGCGGGCATCAGCGTTACCGATGAGGACCCCACCCAGACCCAGGAGGCCAAGCTGGCCGCCTGGACCTATACCCACAACGGGTTTTACTGGGCCGGGGCCTATGCCTGCGAAAACTTCGTCCTGGTGACCACCGACGACGGCGACAGCGGCTATACCACGGGCTACGGCTCCGTGCTGTCCCTGGATCCCAAGACCGGCGTGCTGCTGGACCAGCTGAAGGCCACCAACGTGGGCGACCTGCGCAGCAGCGTGTGCTATGACCCCGCCACCGACGCCTATTACTTCACCTCCAAGGGCGGCGACCTGTATCAGGTCCGCACCAACGAGGACGGCACCTTCGTGAAGGGGTCCCTGAACCGCCTGCACCTGGACAACGGCGGCAACGACGACAACACGCCGCCCATGTCCACCTCCACACCGGTGATCCACAACGGTCGGGCCTATATCGGCGTGTCCGGCGTCAGCCAGTTCGGGGCCTATTCCGGCCACAACATGACCGTGGTGGATCTGGAGAGCTTCTCCATCGCCTATACCGTCCCCACCCAGGGCTATCCCCAGACCAGCGGTCTGCTGACCACGGCCTATGAGGACCAGGACGGCTATGCGTATGTGTACTTCTTCGACAACTATACCCCCGGCAAGCTGCGGGTCCTGCGGGATAAGCCCGGCATGACCGAGGTGGACCACACCTACACCACCATGGAGACCTATAACGGCGATTCCGGCGAGGTCACCATCGAGACCGGGTATGTGCTGTTCACCCCCAGCGGCGCACAGGCCCAGTACGCCATCTGCAGCCCCATTGTGGACGGCGAGGGCAACATCTATTTCAAGAACGACTCGGCCTATATGATGCGGCTGAGCAGCCGCGTCACCGCCCTGGAGATCACCCGGCAGCCGGAACGCACCGTCTATGAGATCGGCGAGACCTTCGACGGCGCCGGCATGCAGGTGACGGCCCTGCTGGCCAACGGCATGACCCGGGACGTGACGGACTATGTGAAGTTCACCGCCGAGCCCCTGACGGCGGAGGATACGGAGATCACCGTGTCCCTGGACCTGACCCGGCTGGACATCCCCGGCGGCCCCAACTGGGTGTTCTATCAGAATCGGGACGGCCAGACCGGCCAGGAGTGGATCTGCCCCACCGGCACGGTGAACATCGAGCTGAAGGACGGCCATGTGTACGGCCAGCCGGTGTGGACCTGGAACGACGATTTCAGCGCCTATGCCGAATTTGCCTGCACCGTGAATCCCCGGCATGAGAAGCTGCATCTGGACGCCCAGGTCACCAGCGAGATCACCACCGGCAGCTCCTGCCTGGAGGGCGGCGTCCGCACCTATACCGCCAAGGTGGTCCTGGACGGCGTCACCTATACCGACGTCCGGACCCAGCCCATTCCCGCCGACGGCCACAAGCTGTCCGCCGTGGCGGAGGTCCCCGCCGCCTGCACGGAGGGCGGCGTCAAGGCCCACTGGGTGTGCACCGTGTGCGGCAAGCTGTTCAGCGACGCCGATGGCAAGAACGAGACCACCCTGGAGGCCCTGACCATCCCCGCCACCGGCCACAAGACCCAGCTGGTGGGCGCGAAGGCCGCCACCTGCACGGAAGATGGCTATACCGGCGACGAGGTCTGCACCGTCTGCGGTGAGACCATTAAGAAGGGCGAGGTTATCCCCGCTCTGGGCCACAAGACCCAGCTGGTGGGCGCGAAGGCCGCCACCTGCACCGAGGACGGCTACACCGGCGACGAGGTCTGCACCGTCTGCGGCGAGACCGTCAAGAAGGGCGATGTCATCCCCGCCACCGGCCACAAGACCCAGCTGGTGGGCGCGAAGGCCGCCACCTGC
>ERZ825525.2392-NODE-2392-length-12342-cov-27.778546_pt1 | contig 12342 bp, 9 predicted proteins | sample MGYA00519930_ERZ825525 | MGnify/ENA primary metagenome ERZ825525 (study PRJEB31778, sample SAMEA3449203) | human gut metagenome | biome: human gut; feature: human-associated habitat; material: faeces | place: United Kingdom | collected 2010/2012 ... | reverse complement strand
AGCCGGTACCAGCATTATGTAATAATGTTTCACAAACCTTTTAATGTACATGAGTAAACCTCCCTTCCTTTTTGTTTAATATACACTATGATACCTCCCTTCCTTTTTTTAATTATTTTATCTTCTTCCCCCATATCCTGCTAGATGATATTGTTTCTAATCTTACCAAATATTTTTTATCACAAAAAAATGTCCGATGAAAATCAGACATTTTTACTCTCTTTTCTGTATTCCGAAGGCGTACACCCATGCTCCCGTGCAAATACTTTTGCAAAATAATGAAAATTATCATATCCAAGTTCTACGGCAATCCTTGTAATGCTCTTCTTTCCCTCCTCTATCCATTCCGCCGCAGTCTTCATTTTCCTGTGTATCACATATTGGTGAAATGTTTCCCCCGTCATCTCCTTAAACCTTGTACTAAAATAACTCCTGCTCATCCCTATCCGTTCTGCCACGTCTTCAGAGCGAAGATCCTCCCCGATATGTCCATCCACATACTTGATAACCGCTGCAAAAGCACTGATATCATTTTTCTGTGATGAGCTAAGACTCTCTTCATAAATATGTTCCCTCCAGCGGTGCACCCAGTCCAGCATCTCTTCAACCGTATCCAGCGATGGAAATTCCACTTTTTCATCTGACAGGAGCTGAATATTATGAAAACTCTTAACAAAAATCCTCTCCGCACTCCGCAGACTGATTTCTTTTGTTTTCTGACAGAGATCTTCAAATTCTTTCTCACTGAAAATCCATCTGGTGTGCATCCATCTTCTGTTCAGTTCTTCAACTTTTTCCTGTTTTTCCTCCTCAACTTTTTCCTGTTTTTCCTCTTCTGCATGTCCATCTCTGCATGTCTGCATGTACTTTGCTCTGACCCGTTCCAGTATCGTTCCACACTCTTCCGGGGAAAAACTGATCTTTGAGATATAGTCTAACGCACCCATACGGATTGCCGTCTGTGCATAACTGAAACTCTCATATACAGAAAGAATTACAAATTTAATTTCCGGAAATTCCTCTCCGCACATCTGCATAAGTTCCAGTCCATCAATTTCCGGCATATCTATATCGGTAAATACAATATCCACCGGATGATTTCGGAGAAATTCAAGGGCTTTTCTCCCATTCTGTACATCTCCCACTACCTCGAATCCATACTTTTTCCAGTCCATAATAGCAACCAGACCTTTTCTGGCAAGTTTGTCGTCATCTACAATCAATACGTTCATCTGTCTGTCCCACCTTATTTTCTTCCAATGTAACCTCTTTGTCTTTCTCTTTTTTTTCTTCCGGTTCCCGGACAGGAAGAAGGATCGTAATTTTGGTTCCGAACCCTTTTTTGCTGTTTACAAACAAACTCGTCTGTCCATCATAAAATGATTCCAGCATAGCCTTGACGTAGCGCAGTCCGATACCTCTGTTCTCATTCTTCCAGTATTCCCAGTCATAATCAAACGGCTGGTTGATCTCATCAATCTCCTCCTGATTCAGTCCCTTTCCGCTGTCAGAGATAGTTACAACAGCAAAATGCCTTGCCACATCTTCAAACACCTGGATGCTGATCTTCTCATCATCCCCAAGACCATAGCGGATCGCGTTCTCCACAAGTGGCTGAAAAAGCATACGGACCGTTGGCTGGTCAAGATAACTGCCATCTTCTATATTAATCTCAATAATAAAATCATACCGCATCTGCTGAAGTGCAATATATTCCTTTACAATCTCCAACTCCCTCCGCAACGTTGTCTGGCGGCCTTCTTTGCCCAGATTATAGGAAAGAAGCTTCTTTAGCCTCTGTACAAACTCACTGATCTCTCTTTGGTGACTCATTTGTGCCATCCACTGAATCGAATTCAGTGTATTGAGAAGGAAATGAGGATTAATTTGATAGAGAAGTTTCTCAAACTCTATCTTCTGTATGCTTTTTTCCTTTTCTACCATATTGCTGATAAGATTCTCAATCTGTCTCTTCATCTGTTCTACTTCCCTCATCAGGCTGTCAAACTCTGCAATGTCCGACTCTTCATGTACTGCCTGAAGAGTGCCATCCCCAATCTGCACCATCTGTCTGCGGAATTGACTCAGTGGTCGGCAGATCATACGATAAAGATAGAGGACAGACATGGAAAAGAGCAGAAACGTTACAACTATGATGAGTGTCATCATCATTCTCCACTGGTTACTCTTCTTGTGATATATATTGTCCGGCAGTGCCACTGCATTAATGTATCCAATCTGACTCCGGTATGCCATGATCTTATAGCCCTCTCTCGTCTGGACTTCATACTCCCCCTTTGAGAGTGATGCAGAAAACAGTTTCTGTCCATGTATAATGACAGGATTTACGCTGTATTGTGCAACCCCTCTCTCATCCGTCTGAATATAAGTGTAGGGATATCCTTCCTTATTTATTTCTTCCGGGGTCTTCATATCAGCCTCTATTTCTGCGTAGATTTCCAGTTTTTTCCCATTGCCAAAAACTACTTCCCTCATGACGGAAAAAACTGTTTTCTCACTACTCCCAAGAAAAGACGCATGGGCTGCCTGCATAACATTTCCCGCACACTTCACAACCTTAGGCAATGCGTTCTGTCTTCCGTCCAGTGTTCTGACATTCATACCGCTGATAAGTTCCTTTTTCTCTTCCTTGTCATAATAGTTAGCGCCTACCAGTTTTGTGTTGACATATCCTAATCCCGAAAGTTCTTGTCTAAGGGATCTCTGTTCAACAAACCTGTCAAAATTATCCACAGCATCAAGATAACTGTCCGTTACGTTTCCGATCAGACCGCCCGGTCCCATATAGTTCACAATACTGATCATATCATAATAGGCTTCATCCGTATTCTTCGTAATCTGATCCAGATACATTTTCATGTTATCCTCTATACTGTCATTCTGTATCATTCTCAGTTCCATATAGGATACAATTACCGCAGCCAGAAGGCTTGTCATCGCACACATCGTCAATATGCCAAGCATTTTTGCCTTCAATGTTTTCTTCTTTTTTTTCCGAGCTATCCCCATATACCTGTTTCTCTCCTCAACTGCATCACTAAAAAAGACTGCGCATCGGCAATATCCCGCCAACGCGCAGTTTGTATTCTCTGTATACAAAACTCCTGACAAACGCCTGTCATCAGATATCCGTGACAATTGTCGAATTTTATATAGTATATCACACGGTCTGAATAATATAAAGCAGCTGTCCTTCTGACAGCAGTAGAAGGAGAACTAGCATGAGCAAATATATTCCCGGTAATCAAAAACATCTTACTCTCGAAGATTGCAAATACAAAGAATGTCTTTCACAGTCCAGGGCCGGTATAAACATAACCAGACACGAACTGCATCAGGAAGATATGGTCATCACGCCCCTGATTTTTCAGGGCCAGTCTCCATATCAGATTATAACGAATCATCCAGAACTCGATATGTCCGTGAGAACTCTATATTCTTACCTTGATAAAGGAATCCTGACATTCTTCTTAACCCGTGAAAAACTGTTTCTTGCATTCATTATGAACAGATGCACCAAAGGTACCGTAAAACTTGTTTTTAACAAGTTGGAACGCCAGCTTGGCATATATCTTATTCAACACGATTCTTACGGATCGCGGATCCGAATTCGGAGATCCGGAGTCTCTCGAAAACGTCATTAATGGCATTATGCGGTCAAGCATCTATTACTGTGATCCGATGAGAAGCAGTCAAAAAGGCGGCATCGAACAGACACATACCATGCTTCGAATGATTCTTCCTAAAAAGACTAGCTTTGAATATCTCACACAATGGGATTTAAGAACTATCGTAGACCACATAAATTCAACCCCAAGAGAAAGCCTTGGTGGTCGAACACCGTATGATGTAGCACTTGCTGTCCTTGGTTTCATACAATGCCTCTCCAATATTCTCAATCAATGTCACATCTGCGGCAGCTACTTTACATCTGCGTCTACAAATATCTGCATTCTTATATCCAGTTAAAATCGCCACCTGTCACCGCAAGCGATAACAGCTTATCCATCTTCTCTACCTCTTCAACGCCTCTAACCATCTGAATAAGCTTCGCAGATTCTACAACTTTTGGTATCTCCTCATCAGGTCCTATCTCCATATCTGCCTCTTCTCCACAGTATGGACATACCAATGTTGGTGCAATTTTTAAATCCAAAAACCTGCTTCCACACTCCTTACACTCATAATAACCGCACTGCTCTGTGCCATCCGGTACATAATACATATATAATTCCTGCCTTTCATTTTTTAGTGTTATTTCCATGTCTTCCATACATCCGGCCGGTACCCGATTGTTGACTGCCTGCCGTTTCTAACCACCGGTGTCTTAATCACCTGCGGATTTTCAAGCACTTTATCCAGCTTGTCCTCATCTGCTATGTACTTTATAAGTGCCAGCAAATCCTTATCTTTGCCATCCCAGTTAATCATATTGTCAAGACCGCCATTCACCTGGGCGACAGAATTAAATTCGCCCTTGCTCATGCCTTTTTCCTTCATATCGATAAACTGAAAATTTATCCCACGCTCCTTGAAAAATCGCTGAGCTTTCTTTGTGTCATTGCATTTTTTTGTTCCGAAAATTTGTATGTTCATGCTATTTGCTGTCCTTGGTTTCATACAACGCCTCTCCAATCTTCTCAATCAGTGTCACATCCGCCGGCAGCCACTACGCGTATTTTTTTCATATTGCCTTAAGCTCCTGTGTATTATTTTGTATGCTTTGTTGTAAATTGCTCTGCAGATATCGAAGCAGATCCTCTCTTACAGGGTGGCGCATCTTCATCTCAAACTTGGTGGAATACCATTTTTCTCCAGCTCCTTAAGCGTCTGGAGCAACGGCATACTGCCTCCCACAGCTCATTCCATCCTGCATAGCCCATCGATACAAAGTATCTAAACCATACGCGCCATGCATCATAAAACAAGCTGTCTTTGTTCTCCTCAGCCAATGTTACCAGGTCAGCACACCTTACTACATAGTCCTTATCCTGTGTGAAACGACCTGTTAATATGCCATTTTTGTATAGCTCATACAGATTTTCAAGGGCAGCCTTTGCTGTTGCCAGGTCAAAATTATCGACTTTGCTTTCGTTGATTTCATTGAATTTAAGACACTCCCTATAATTTTTTTCTATAACGTTATCAGATACTTTATTTTCCATGTTATCACATTCATCCCTCTAGTACCATCTCATGCCACTCTTCTCCACCCCAGGTAGAGTCAGCAATTCCCAGATCCTGCAATCCAAACTTCTTATACATCTCCACCTTCTGCTCTAAGCATGTCAGAAACAGCTTTTTTCGTCCGTTTGCCTTTTCACGCTGACTGTAGCGGTACACGAGCTCTCTGGCAAGGCCCTGTCCACGATACTCCGGAAGCACGTCAAGGCCAAGAAGCATCACATTCTTACCGTTTTCATCGCATAAATCAATGTCCGTAAAGAACTCATCCCTGAACTTTTCCTCGTCTGTTGCCACACCATTTAAAAAGCCCGCCAGCTTACCGGTTGATTTGTCAATTGCCACGAGAAATAGCTGTGGTACCTTTGCAATTCTCTCTGTCATTGCCTTTGGAGAACATGCCTCATTCGGTGGGAAGCATATCTGCTCAATTGCTATTGCCTGTTCTACCTCGTCTGGGTGTATACTTCTAAATTCAAAATTGTCTGTCATTTTTTATACCTCATTCTTCTGTTTATCATATGTTAAGATTTTTGTGTTACCGGCCACTCTCAGGCGTGAACCGTAAAATTTTTTGTATATGTATATAATACGTGTTTTTGCTGATATAATCAATAATCCCCCCAAAATACCAAAATCAGCCACAAAAGCATTTTACTGCTTTTATGACTGATTTACGTTGAGACCTGACAAAAACCTCCAATTATTTTTATCTACTTTTCACCTATTCCACATTCTTTAGTGCCATGTCCATCGGGATTCTCTTTATTCTACTGAAATCAAATACTGTCACTATCAGGTAACCGATGAGCACAAACGCAAACATCTTTACATAGCCGACAGGTGTCATATGGAATGAAAACCAGCCGCTGAAGGTCTGAAGCATTATGCGCCATACAATGTCCATCACCTTTGCACCAAGCACTACGCTGATGATATCCGAGATGACCACCACAATTGATGTTGAGACCAGATAAAGGCTTGCAATTTCTCTGTTGTCGTAGCCTAAAATCTTTGTCATCGATATGGCTGTCTCATTTTTCTCGATGATGAGCTTCGTGAGCAGATATATCATGACGGCTGAGAGCAGTATGCAAAGCACCTGGAAGTACTGCATGTATGAGCCCATGGAGTGGTCGAGCTGGTCTGCCATTTTGGTGATGTCACGTATCGTGATTATTGTCGCGATATTACTCTCATCGATATCCTTTATTTTTGTGTCTGACAAAAATCCGCTGAATCTGCCATCTGCAAAATCAAAGGTATCCGCGAAATGCTCTATCGGCATAAACACCGCGATGCTCTGGGATTTATCGTAGGTTCCCTTCACCTTGAATTTGTATGTTTTTTTCTCGTACTGTGCATCAAGCTTTATTGTATCACCCGGTTTTATACCATATTTATCTGCAAATGAGTCTGATATGTATACCTCGTTATCCTTAAGAGAATCCATGTCCTTAAGCTTTATGTATGCACTGTCTGTTTCCACTCCGTAGACCGACACCTCCTCGTCAAACTCATCTGTCCTCCTTAAGAGCGATGTCATGTCAAATTTCTCTGCGTCACTGTTGTCGGTTTCAAGCACGTTTCCGTCTGCATCGACATAGGATTTGAGTACGTACTGATATTTTGCAAACATCATACTGTCGGTATTTTTCTTGTAATAATCAAGTGTATCCGGCATGCCGACTGCCATCGCGAGCATTACCATGATGAAAAATATTCCCACAAAAAGTATCAGATAGTTTGCCACATTCTGGAACATGATTCTCAGTCTGAAACGGCTCATGAAGCTCCAGTGCGGAAGCCGCATTGCTTTTTTTCGCTTTGTTTTCTTAAGGTCATGACGCAGAAACTGAAGCGGTGTGTGCTGCATCATGCGAATTATTACGATAAGATTTACAACCAGCATGATAATCACCGGAGCAAGCGTTGTTTTTATGAATGCACCCGGATTCCAGATTGTGTGATATGTCGGCAGGCTGTAGCTGTTGTAATACATGCCCACAACCACATCCTTGAACACCGTATAGCCCAGTATATTTCCTACTACTGCTGCCAGAAATGTCACAATGACAGGCATTGAAAGGTAATGCCTAATAAGCTCTCCATTTGTGTAGCCCGACGCGCGAAGCGTGCCTATCGCTGATGATTCATTTGCTATCGTATTGCTTATGGTCACTGCAAAAATGAATGCGATTATCACGATAAGAATGTCTAAAAGCACTCCTCCCATGGCCTTGTCTGAGCCCATATCGTCCGTGGCAAAATTGATTGCCGGATTTGAGTAGCGCGGTGTGTAGTCCTCCACCTCATTGCCCGCTGCCATCACCTGTGAGACCATCGCCTCCAGAAAGTCATCTGAATTTTCCTTCTGCTCTATGTCGTCAGCCGGCTCATCCTCGTATTTCCATGCATATGCATAGTGAATGCTCTTGTCCAGGCGCTCAAAGCCCTCCTTTGTCACCATTGCCACATCAAACTTTATCGCATCAAACATCATATCGGTCTTCTTTTCATGCAGTGTGGAGTAATTGACATACGCTATGAGGCCCGATACCTTGAATTCTTTTCCGCTGACCTTTATTGTATCACCGACCTTCATCCCCACGTTGTCTGCATGCATTCTGTCCACAGCGATTTCGTTCTCATTTTGTGGAAAAGAGCCCTCGATGAGACATGCGAGGTTGATATCCTCGGTCTTTGTATATACACGGATGGTTCCGTCCTTTTTGCCGTCTGCATCGTAGTCCTCAGTCTCATTGCGATAGAAATTCTCGTAGAGCGTGACAGGAGTTTTGCTGCTATCGCTGTCTTTTTCGTCTGGAGCTGTTTTTACCTCACCTGACTCGATAGCCGTAACAAGCTCGCTATCAGCCTTATCCTTAAGCTCAAAATGTCCATCCTCCTGCTTGTATTTACTTACCCCCTCATCCGCAGAGGTGAGCATACTGTCGTTTGCCACATACATTCCGGATACAAAGCCGATTGTCAGCACGAGGAAGAGAAATACAACGAGATATTTCTTCCAGTCACCGATAATTTCCTTTGGTATACGCTTTATCAGAGGATTTTTTATCTTTTTCCTGCCCATAGGTTAAATCCTCCTTACCACTCAAGCTCTTCGGCCGAAACCTTATTTTTATTGATATCGTTGTGGCGCACGGCTCCGTCTCGTAGCTTTATCACGTGATCTGCCATGTTTTTGATGGCCTCATTGTGTGTGACCATGATTATGGTGTTTCCGTACTTTTTGTTGACATCCTCTATGAGCTTCAAAATCTCCTTTGAGGTGTTGTAATCAAGCGCTCCTGTAGGCTCATCGCAGAGCAGTATATCCGGATTTTTCACGATTGCACGCCCTATTGACACACGCTGCTGCTGTCCGCCGGATAGCTGGTTTGGAAGCTTATAGCGGTGCTCATAAAGCCCCAGCGTGTGAAGCAGCTCATCGATATCCAGCGCGTTGTCAGACAGATAAGCGCCCACCTCGATATTTTCCTTTACATTCAGATTGGCAATCAGGTTGTACATCTGAAACACATATCCCAGGTGCTTTCTGCGGTACTGTGTGAGCTTTTTCTCGCTCATATCCTTCAGCTTGTCGCCATTTATGCTGATATATCCGGAATCGGCGCTGTCGATGCCTCCGATGATATTGAGCAGTGTGGACTTTCCTGAGCCTGACGGTCCGAGCAGCACACAGAACTCACCCTTTGCCACAGAAAAATTCATGCCTCGCAGCACCTCCTGGCGCGTCTCGCCGCTTCCGAAGCCCTTTTTCAAATCCACTATTTCTAAGAACTTTCTCTCTTCTTCTGACATATGATATCCTCTCTTTCAACATTTCAAATTACATTTACCTTATATAAGGTTATACGTTTAAAAACAATTATTGGTCAGATTGTACTTACTGTAGTTATCTGTCATTTATATATGTTAGTGTTGTCTAACTTTATGTAATAAGAGTAACGCTATACTGCCTTTCTTGTCAATAAAAAATTTATAATCAGCTTGGTAATTGATTAATAAAATGACTTTTGTCCACCATATCATTTTATTTTCTGACCGGATTAACAGCTTCAAGGCGTATGCATAATATAAATTAAATCTGATTTTATGGAGATATGAAATTTTATGTGTGGTATTGCCGGATTCTGTAACTTTAAAGAAGACTTTGAAGAGAACACCGATTACTGGAACTTCCGTCTTGAGAAGATGCGTGCTGTGCTCGCCCACCGCGGCAACGATGCCAGAGGACGTTTCCTTAAAAAGCATATTGGTCTGTCACACAGCCGTCTGGCCATCCGTGATATCCTGTGCGGCGACCAGCCCATGACGCGCACCCACAACGGCTATGAGTACACTATCTGCTATAACGGTGAGATTTACAACACAGATGAGCTGATTCCCGAGCTGTCCGAAAACGGCTTTGTATGCTCCACAACCTCAGACACCGAGGTTATTCTGTACGCCTACATCCATTGGGGCGCTGATTTTGTCAATCGCTTAAACGGTATTTTTGCATTTGCCATATGGGATGCGGCTAAAAGCCGGTTACTTTTGTACCGCGACCGCGTTGGTGTCAAACCGCTTTTTTATGCCATCCGAGGGGATTCTCTGGTGTTTGGCTCCGAGCCAAAGGCCTGCTTTGCTCACCCTGCAGTAAAGCCTGAGCTTGATAAGCAGGGCTTGCAAGAGCTTCTTGCTATCGGGCCTGCGCACACGAGCGGGCTTTCCCTGTTTAAGGATTTGTTTGAGGTTTTGCCGGGACACTTCATGATTTACTCCCGGGATGGGCTGCATGACGAAACCTACTGGGAGCTTACAAGCCGGGAACACACCGAGAGCTATCGGGATACCGTTGCTCACACACGTTTTCTGGTGGAGGATGCTATAAAAAGGCAGATGGTTTCCGATGTGCCGGTATGTACTTTTCTGTCAGGCGGCATCGATTCAAGCATCGTGACCGCCATCGCCGCAAACTATATGAACACACACGGTAAAACGCTCAACACTTTTTCCTTCGACTTTAAGGACAATGACAGGTATTTTAAGGCAAACGCCTTCCAGCCGGAGCGGGATCTGCCCTATGTCAATCGTATGCTTGAGGAATATGAGACAGCCCACTCCTATCTCGAGTGTGATGAGAACTCTCTCTTCAAGGCGCTCTTTGCCGCAGTCGATGCAAAGGATATGCCCGGCATGACCGATGTGGACTCGTCACTTTTATATTTCTGCAGCCTCGTCAGCCGAAAAAACAAGGTAGCTCTTACCGGTGAGTGTGCTGATGAAATCTTTGGCGGATATCCGTGGTTTTACCGCAAAGAGCTGCTGGAAAGATATGGCTTCCCATGGTCATCTGATGTCGCTCCACGCCTTGCTCTTTTACGCGATGATGTGGGTTTGGAGCTTGATTTATCCGGTTATCAGGCTTTTCGATATGAGGAGTCGAGGTCAAAAGCACCTCTCCTTTACGGCGAGGCCGGTGAGGACGAAAGCCGCCGCATAATCGGATATCTCAATATCAAATGGTTCATGCAGACGCTTCTTGACCGCATGGATCGCACCAGCATGTACTCCGAGCTTGAGGCCCGCGTCCCTTTTGCCGACCATCGTATCATTGAGTATGTCTTTAATGTGCCTTGGCATATGAAATATCAAAACGGTGTGGAAAAGACTCTGCTTCGCGATGCTTTCTCAGATGTCCTGCCACCTGAGCTTTTGCACAGAAAAAAGAGCCCATATCCAAAGACTTATCATCCCGGATATGAAGCTCTCCTTATAAAGGGAATGGAGGAGATATTAGACTCCCCTAACGCCCCTGTGCGCACTCTCATTGACGCTGACAAAACGCGCGAATTTTTAAAGGCACCGGCAGAATACGGCAGTCCGTGGTTTGGCCAGCTCATGGCAGGTCCGCAGCTTATCGCATATTTCATCCAGATTAATTACTGGATGGAGAAGTATCAGCTGTCTGCCTAATGCTCATCCATGATTAATTGACCTTGCGCTCTATATCAATGATGTTATTCTCTATGATATTGTTTTCTGTAATGTTGTTATCTATGCTCTCTGCCGAAGAGGTGCTTTCACTCTCCTGCTCCTTCGGTGTAAATCTTCTCACCTTATCCATGAGCTGAGTCTTCTTCAGCTCATGCTTAAGCTCAACACGCTCACTCTTCTGCTGTCGCTTTTTCTCCTTAAGCTCGTACTTGGCCTGCTTCTTTGCGAGCTTATTCTGCCTCTTCTGCTCCTTTATGGCAGCCTTGGTCTCTCTTTTGACCTGCTTTGCCGCAAGCTTTGCTTCTTTTGCTTCGTTCTTTATGCGGCTCTTTTTATTTTTCTTTACGCTCTTTTTAGCAACCTTATGTAGTTCCTTAAGATCTGATTTTGCAGCCTTTATATTTTTTCTGTCCTTGCGGTATGGATTGTGCACAAAGTATCCCTCAGTGCCTATCATCATAAGAAGCAGCGCCAGTGCCTCTCCAGCCATCGTGACATACTCCAGATACTGCGGATACAGCTTGTAGCCTGCCATCTCCGCCGCTATCAGGATAAGCGGGATGAAAAACAGTATATTCTTTCGCTTTTGGGACAATAACGCTCCCTCCGCACCTACACACATGAGTACATACAGGCACAGCTGTGAAGTCGGCCCATAGGCATATGCCACAATCGCAGCCATTATTACAGATATGCAAAACACTATGAATGCTTCTCCGCGGAACAGGGCATTCCTGTACTCTTTTATGCCCTCCAGCTTGTCTACCGATATGCCATGCAGTGAATATACCTGGTCTGTGATATCCTCCATGCAGTCCTCATGGTATCGCTTCAGCTCCCTGTTGCTGTTTATATCAGCATCTATGGAGCGTCTGCGCTCTGTAAGCAGCTTCTGCTCCTCCATGATCTTCTCCCAGGCCTCATCCTCTGCCTCACGCTGAAGCTTCACCTGCTCGTGAATCCACTCGGCCCGCTGAATGCGCTCGCTCTCCTGAGGGATAACCATCTGCTGCGCGTCAACTGTCTGCTGTGGTGTTTGAGGCTCCTGTGTCATGCTGTTATTTTCATTTTCATTATTTATCATTCCGGTTTTCTGCCTCTTTCTTCTAGACATTTTCTTTTCCTCTTGCA
>ERZ825525.2390-NODE-2390-length-12351-cov-17.923146_pt1 | contig 12351 bp, 10 predicted proteins | sample MGYA00519930_ERZ825525 | MGnify/ENA primary metagenome ERZ825525 (study PRJEB31778, sample SAMEA3449203) | human gut metagenome | biome: human gut; feature: human-associated habitat; material: faeces | place: United Kingdom | collected 2010/2012 ... | reverse complement strand
TGTACGGAATTTCTTCATTTTGCACGCTCAGCGAAAATAACAGCTTTTTGCATGGTAATATCTCGTATTTTTGTATTTTTTTAGTAAAAATAAGGATTTTAAATACAGAGTTCTCCGCAATGAGCCACGCTATTCATAAGATTGTCAGCAAAAGGCGCTACCAATCTTATTTCCAAAACTTCTTTTTCTTGCCATCCTTGGAGTCTTTCTCCTTAGATCCGTTTTCTCCTGCTTCGGTTGCATTTTTCACTGCATTCAGGGAATCTCCGGTCAGTGCATCGAACTGCTTCAGCAGTTCCTTAGCCTCCGGTTTTAATTTATCGGGTGTCTGTACCACCAGTGTTACATAGTGGTCACCGCGGACATCCTTATTTCTCCAGGAAGGAACACCCTTGCCGCGCAGACGGATCTTGGTATCTGTCTGCGTTCCTGCCTTCACATCATAGACCACCTTACCGTCTACGGTGTCGATCAGTACTTCCCCGCCCAGTGCAGCCACTGCAAAAGAGATGGGAACGGTAGAGAAGATATCGAATTCCTGTCTTTGGAAGATCGGATGACGACCGACAATTACCTCTACCAGCACATCGCCTCTGGGGCCGCCGTTAACACCCGGCTCACCCAGTCCCGGCATACGGGTGGACTGTCCGTTGTCAATACCTGCAGGGATATCTACTGCATAACGCTTCTTCATCGGAATGTATCCGGTACCACGACAATCCGGACACTTCTCCCTGATCACCTTACCGGTTCCCTGACAGTCAGGACAGGTCTGTACATTACGTACCGTACCAAAGAATGACTGCTGGGTAAATACAACCTGACCCTTACCACCGCACTTGGTACAGGTCTCGGGGCTGGTACCCGGCTTCGCGCCGGAGCCGTTACAGGTCTTACAGGTCTCTTTTACCGTCAGGTCAATTTCTTTCTTGCAGCCAAAAACAGCTTCTTCAAATGTAATATGCACGCTGGTGCGGATATTGGCGCCCTTCATAGGTCCGTTATTTCTGGCACCTCTGCTTCTTCCGCCACCAAAAATATCTCCGAAAATATCTCCGAAGATGTCTCCGAAGTCTGCACCGTTAAAGTCAAATCCACCGGCTCCGCCTGCACCACCGTCAAATGCCGCATGACCATACTGATCATACTGGCGTCTCTTCTCGGGATCACTCAGCACGGCATAAGCCTCGGAAGCTTCTTTAAACTTCTGTTCTGCCTCCTTGTCTCCGGGGTTCATGTCGGGATGGTATTTTTTCGCCAATACACGGTATGCTTTTTTGATTGCAGCATCATCTGCATTCTTATCTACACCGAGGACCTCGTAATAGTCTCTCTTTTGCTCTGCCATTTCTGCACCTCTATCACATAAATCTTAAGACGGTTATGCACAGGGCACGCTTTCGCATACCCTGTGCCGCCTGTTATCACAATCACTGTTACACAGCATTTACTGTTATATCACGGATTGCTCTATTTGTGAAGTTATTTATACTTCTCTGAAATCTCCGTCGATGACATCATCATCTGCGGAACCACCTGCATTGCTGCCGCCGGCCTGTGCATTCATGTCAGGACCTGCGCCCTGGGCTCCCTGCTGTGCCTGTGCAGCCTGCTCATACATCTTGGTGAATACGGACTGTGCACTCTGGGTCAGTTTCTCTTTTGCAGCCTTCAGTTCATCTACATCGCTGTCGCTCATTTCCTGATCCTTGGTTCTCTCCAGGATTGCCTTAACAGCTTCCAGATCAGCCTGTACCTGAGTCTTGTCACTCTCGGGTACCTTGTCACCTACTTCATTCAGAGCCTTCTCGGTCTGGAATACGAAAGAGTCTGCTTCGTTTCTTGCCTCGATAGCTTCCTTACGCTTCTTATCCTGTGCTTCGAATTCAGCTGCTTCCTTGACAGCCTTCTCGATATCGGAATCGGACATGTTGGAGCCAGCGGTAATAGTGATGTGCTGCTCCTTGCCGGTACCCAGATCCTTAGCGGATACATTTACAATACCGTTGGCATCGATATCGAAGGTAACCTCGATCTGAGGGATTCCTCTGGGAGCGGGAGCAATACCGTCCAGACGGAACTGTCCGAGGGACTTATTATCCTTGGCGAACTGACGCTCACCCTGTACTACGTTGATATCTACTGCGGTCTGATTATCAGCAGCGGTAGAGAAGATCTGGCTCTTCTTGGTAGGAATGGTTGTATTTCTCTCGATCAGTCTGGTAGCAACACCACCCATGGTCTCGATGGACAGAGACAGAGGAGTTACATCCAGTAACAGAATATCACCGGCACCTGCATCACCGGCAAGCTTACCACCCTGGATAGAAGCACCGATTGCTACGCACTCATCAGGATTCAGAGACTTGCTGGGCTCTTTACCGGTCAATGCTCTTACCTTATCCTGTACAGCAGGGATACGTGTGGAACCACCTACTAACAGTACCTGACCCAGATCAGAATAATTCAGGCCTGCATCCTTCATAGCGTTCTGTACGGGGATAGCGGTCTTGTCAACCAGATCTCTGGTCAGTTCATCGAACTTAGCACGGGTTAAGTTCATATCAAAGTGCTTAGGTCCTTCTGCGGTTGCGGTAATGAAAGGCAGATTGATGTTGGTGGTCATTGCACTGGACAGCTCTTTCTTAGCCTTCTCAGCTGCTTCCTTCAGTCTCTGCATAGCCATCTTATCACCGGACAGATCTACGCCTTCTGCCTTCTTGAATTCATCCAGCATCCACTGAATAATCTTGTTATCGAAATCATCACCGCCAAGGTGTGTATCACCGTTGGTAGCCAGTACTTCGATGACACCGTCACCGATCTCGATGATAGATACATCGAAGGTACCACCACCAAGGTCGTATACCATGATCTTCTGCTCTTTTTCATTGTCCAGACCATAAGCAAGTGCTGCTGCGGTAGGCTCGTTGATGATACGCTTTACATCCAGACCTGCGATCTTACCGGCATCCTTGGTAGCCTGACGCTGAGCATCATTGAAGTATGCGGGAACTGTGATAACTGCCTCGGTAACCTTCTCACCCAGATAGCTCTCTGCATCTGCTTTCAGCTTCTGCAGGATCATTGCGGAGATCTGCTGAGGAGAATACTTTTTGCCGTCGATGGTACGGCCACGATCGGTACCCATATCTCTCTTAATGGAAGAGATGGTCTTCTCTGCGTTGGTAACTGCCTGACGCTTTGCAGGCTCACCGACCAGTCTCTCACCGGTCTTGGTAAATGCTACAACAGAGGGTGTGGTTCTTGCGCCTTCTGTATTTGCGATAACGGTGGGTTTACCACCTTCCATAACAGCTACACAGCTGTTGGTTGTACCTAAGTCAATACCAATAATCTTACTCATAATATTTTCCTCCTGTTTTTACTCTCTGTTTTCATTTTATAGTTTCTATTTTCAAAAATATGTGATAATCAAATTATTGAACAACGCCTACCATGCTGTGTCTTACGACCATGTCATGATATGTGTAGCCCTTCTGAAGTTCCTGGGCTACCACACCGGATTCATACTCATCGCTCTCCACCTGCATCACTGCGTTGTGAAGGTTCGGGTCGAATTCCTGTCCGACTGCCTCGATGGGTTTTACACCGATATTCTCAAGCTCTGTCATCAGCTGTTTGTAGATACGGTTCATACCGTCTACAAAAGGATCTTCTTTGGATTCCTCGGAAACCGTTGCCAGACCTCTTTCAAAATTATCTACTACCGGAAGGATCTTCTCGATCACACTCTTGGCACCGGTATCGAACATCGCCTGCTTCTCTTTATCGGTTCTCTTACGGAAGTTCTCGAACTCTGCCATCTGACGCTTTACTCTGTCTTCCAGCTGATCGATCTTCTCCTTGTAGGAATCTTCCTTTTTGTTCAGTTTTGCCTGCTTCTTTGCTGCCTTTTTGTCTTCCTTGCTCACAGGCTCCTCATCTTCTGTCTCTTCTTTCAGTTCTTCGGCATCCGAAAGATCCTGTTCCATTTCTTCCTCTAATATTTCTTTTTCCTGATCTGCCATTCTTACTTTCCTTTCTGGAATCTGTCTATTCTTTGCGGTAAAGGTCATCCAACTGGTTCTGCACCGTCCGCAGCGTTCCGATGACCTTGTCATAATCCATTCTCTTGGGACCTATGATTCCTATGGTTCCCTTCATGCCTTCGCCTAATTCATAAGTAGCGGTCACAACACTGCAGTCCTTCATGCCCTGCACCGGTGTCTCGTCTCCGATGTACACCTGGATACCTGTGCTGCCCTCGTCTGCCAGGGATTCCTGGATCAGACCGCCTAACTGCTGCTTCTCCTCGAAAGCATTGATCAGTTCACTTGCCTTGGACTGATCTGCCAGCTCCGGATACCGGAAAATGTTGTTCGCGCCGCTGGTGTAGATCTCCAGATCTTCATCTGCCTTGATGGCATCTGCCACGGCATCGATCACCTCACTGACGATCTCACTGTGGATTCCGGCCTGCTGTTTCATCGCTGCGATCATTCCCAAATTGATCTCCTCCATGGACAAACCATTGAGGTGTGTGTTCAGCAGGATATTCAGCTTCAAAAGCGTCTCATCATCCAGTTCCCGATCCACTGCCAGGATATTGTTCTTGATCACATTGCCTTCGGCAACGATGACTGCCAAAATCTGTCCGGCATCTACCCGGGACAGCTGGATGAACTTCACCTTGTTATGATGTACCTGCGGAGCACTGATCATGGTGGCATACTGTGTGTTCTGAGCCAGGGTCTTGACTACCTGTTTTAACAGGTTCTCCAGCTTATCCTGTCTCTCTAAGAGCATATCCTTCATCTCATTGACTTCCTGCTCTCTGGTCGCCATCATGGTATCCACATAGAAGCGATATCCCTTATCGGAAGGAATTCTTCCTGCGGAAGTGTGGGGCTGTATGATATAACCCATCTCCTCCAGATCTGACATCTCATTCCGAATGGTTGCCGAACTTAGATTCAGATCCGTATATTTCGAAATGGTCCTGCTGCCTACCGGCTCTCCCGTTTCCAAGTAGTTCCGGATAATGGCTTGCAATATAATTCTTTTTCTGTCATCCAATTGCATTCCATCACTCCCTTTGGGATTATTAGCACTCATCTAAAAGGAGTGCTAACATCTTCTTACCCTAAAATATCACTACCGGGTATTATTGTCAACCGATTTTCCGGAAAATAATTCTAAAGATTATTAATAAAATATAAAGACAGGACCGGCACTATTCCAGTACCAGTCCTGTCTCTAAATACACGGGAAGTGCCCGTACATATACCATTTCTATTGCGCCTCCGATAATGATCAGGAAGCATACCGCAATGCCTGCATTTACCAGCCATCTCGGAAAAGTCCTGCCTCTGAAGCTGATTTCCGAAAGCTTCTGAATCCCTTTTGTCATGTAATACATTAGCGGGATCAATGCCGGGAGCAGGTAACGTCCCTGGTTCTGATAATCTGTGGTATATGCATAATAAATTGTCAGAAAAACCGGCATGAAAATGCAATACAACATATTGATATGAAAGAACCATTCTCTTCCGGATATTTTACGCCGCTTTTTATAACGGATCAGATACAGAAGCGCTCCCACAATGCCTGCTGCAAAAAATACTTTATATGCCCGGTACAGCCAGATGGAGCCATATATGGACATGGAACCAAATGCTCCCACAAAGCTGTGGAACAGTCCGGACAAGGTATATCGTTCCCGGAACATTTCGAATACTGTATATCCCATGGAGTGATAGGTCTGCATCGTCAGAGGATTCACACTCTCTATCGCATACTGTATTGCCATTTTTTCCCGGGTGTCAAGTCCTAACAGATCTCCGTCCAGTACTATATAACTACGAATGAACCACCATCCGATTCCTATCAGGACCACCGCCGCAATAAAGCAGCCATATTTTAACATCTTCTTCCAGTCATAAGAATAACCGCCACTCTCCTTTTTCTGTAAAAAGAACATTACAAACAGTAAAATGCAGCTTACGATATATCCATAAGCATTATAATAAGAAAGTGCGCATAAAATAATACCTCCGCTCATACACAGACTGTTCCGGACGTTGATGCCGTCCCTGTAGACACAGACCAGCGCATATACCATCATCGCCGTGGACAGCATGCAGCAGGAATCCGTATTCACATAAGTATGCATAAACAGTCCTTCCGGCAGATAGGTCACCGCGAAACAGAACAGCCAACGGAATCTGTCATCCTGAAATACTCTCTTCCCAATAAAGTATACAACAACTGCCATCAGCAGTCCGAAAGTCACATTCACCAGGCGTGCCGTGTACAGCAACGCGATCTCGGATTCCGTGAACAGGCTGACAAAACGCATGATATACCCCTGTACAATATAAGGAAACACGTTATACAACGCATAAGAAAATCCATACGCCGGAATCCGCACTTCTTCCTCCAGTCCCGTAGGGATTCTGCCGTATCTGCAGATAAACTGCGGGATCAGATATCTCGCATGCTCATCGGGCGGGTTGCCGAACAGGGGCGGTGTATTGGCCAGGGGCTGCAACAGGGCGATGGTAAGCGCCAGTGCCAGAAAACCCAGCAGATATAATGTGAGAATAATCTTTTCTGATTTTTTCTGCATTCTGTCATCCTTTAACATTGTGATAATAATGATACAAAGACCCCAAAGTGATTATTCAACTTTGGGGCCTGGTAAACTATTCAGACCCTATTCGCAAAACCGCACCTTCGGTGCTTTCCTTTTGCTCATAGGGTTACTTCGTAATAAAAAATAAGTATATATCCTTATGAATGCAAGCATTCAACGTATATATACTTATTTTTTATTACTCTGAATAGTTTATATGTAGAAGCTTCCGGTGGTCTCTTTGTTCATTACATAGTAAACCATGCTCTCTTCGGGTTTTACATATAATTCTACGCTGGTCAGATCAGCTGCCTTCTGCTTCAGGTCGTATTTCCATACATCCTTTGCAATCTTCAGCAGATCTTCCTGAGAATAGGACTTGCCGCCGAACTGAACACTGATCTCGCTCTTTAACTCTGCTTTTTTTGCTGCGGGTTTCTTAGCGGGTGCTTTCTTAGCGGTTTCCTTTTTTGCTGTCTCTTTCTTAGCTGCGGGCTTTTTAACCTCTGCCTTTACAGGTGCTTTTACTTCAGCCTTTGCTACAGGTGCCTTCTCAGCTTCCTTCACAGCGGTCTTAGTTTCTGTCTTAACTGGAGTTGTCGGTGCTGCTTTCTTCACTTCTGCCTTAGGCGCTTCCACTTTCGCTGCTGCTACTGGTGCTACAGTTTTCTTAACTATTGCCATGTTACCGTCTCCCTTCTGTACGAATCATGTACAAAAAACATTTTCATTCTCCTCACAAGTACCGTATTCCGGCGCTCGATAAGGGTAGTGTATTCCTTTTCCCTATAATTGTCAACTGTTATGCGAATACAAGGAAGTACAGTAATACGATAATACCAAGTACGATCCGGTACCATCCGAAGACTTTAAAATCATGCTTTTTGATGTATCCCATCAGGAAACGAAGTACAAACAGGGATACAATAAAGGATATCACCGTACCGACCAGCAGGCAGGCAAGCTCCATTCCCGTGAATGCAAATCCGAACTTCAGTACCTTCAGGAGGCTGGCTCCAAACATAACGGGAATCGCCAAAAAGAAGGTAAATTCCGCTGCCACTGTTCTCGATATGCCAATCATAATAGCTCCCAGGATCGTAGCTCCGGAGCGGGAGGTTCCGGGCAGTGCCGCCGCTACCAGCTGGCACAGACCGATGATCAGTGCATCTCTGTAGGTCAGCTGAGACAATTTTGTTGTGGTAGGTACACGGTCCTTATTCCAATTCTCGATCACGATAAACAGTACGCCGACCACTACCAGCATTACAGCCACCACGATGACCTGAATTGTAACACCACTGCTTCCGATCTCTTTTTGGAAGGCTTCTCCCACCGCATCATCAAATAACAGACCGTATACGACTGCCGGGATGCATGCCACAACGATCTTCACCCACATCCAGAAAGCATCCATGCTCAGTGCCACATTTCCCACTGCGGGATCTTTTGCGGATTTTACAATGCCTCCCTTTTTCGGCTGCTTATTTTTCTTCAGGTAAAAGGGCCAGATCTTGTTCCAGAACAATACAACCACCGCTAAAATAGCTCCCAGCTGAATGACTACATCGAACATATCGAAAAATCCTTCACTGGTCTGTTGAAAAGGGATCAGCCGTTCCACCAGGATCAGGTGTCCTGTGCTACTGATCGGCAGCCATTCGGTAATACCTTCTACAATACCGTAAATAATCGCTTTGATAATTTCTAACATTTCTTTTCTCTCTATACTTTCTTATATTTTTAGTACTTATTTTTCCAGATATGCCAGCAGATCCTCATAGCAGGCTTCTGCCTCCCGATACCCCTCTTCGTATAAGGCAATCAGTTTGTCCTTGTCTTTCTCGATCCGTCCCACATCACTCTTTTTATGAGGACGGATCACGAATGCCTGACCACATTTCTCCTGTCTTTCGATGTAGTCCAGGCTCTCATTATAACGGATATGTCTGTCTGCCATAAGTTCATATACTTTAGGATATTTCAGATATCTGAGTTTTATGAGTCCTAACTGCGATGCGGAGGCGGGTTTTCTCACGAATCCCACTTCCTTGGTCATGACAACAATGTTTTTACGGTTGCCGTCCAGGATTGATTTTTCCAGAGGGATCGCATCGCTGATGCCGCCGTCCAGATACAGCTTCCCATCTATTTTTACATTCCGTGCCACTAACGGCAGGGATGCGGAAGCACGGATCTTGTCAATATCCTTGCGGATATCACGGACACGCAGATACTCCGGCTGTCCCGTCTCGATGTTGGTCACCACGCTGTAGGCCTTGCCGGGATATTTTTCAAATGTTTCATAGTCATACGGATATAGATATTCCGGGATCAGGTGATAACAGAAATCCACATTGAACAGATCTCCGCTGGTCAATAAGCTCTCCAGACTGCAATATCGTCTCGTATCCAGATAGTCCACACTGACACTCAGCGCCCGTCCCTTTTGTCGGGACAGATAGCTGCACATATGGCACGCTCCGGCAGACACCCCATAGATATGGGAGAAGTCAATTCCTTTTTCGGTAAAAAAATCCAACACTCCGGCGGTATAGACACCCTTCATGCCACCGCCTTCCAATACCAGTCCTGCCTGATACATCTTACAATGACTCCTTTCCGTACTCAGTCTTTACAAATTTTCGAAAGGCTTCCAGAGATCTCTCTACCTTCTCCGTGTCCACACAGTAGGCCATGCGGAAATATCCGGGGGCACCAAAGCTGTCGCCCGGTACCAGAACGAGATCATATTTCAATGCTTTCTGGCTGAATACCTTGGCATCCTCTTCCAACGCCTTCGGGAAAATGTAGAAAGTTCCGCCGGGCTTCACACAGGTGAATCCCAGGTCTAGCAGTTCTTTATAGAGGATGTTCATATTCGTCTCATACACCGACAGATCCGCTGTCTTGTCCAGCACCTGTGCCACTGCCAGCTGGATAATGGAAGGAGGACAGTTATGTCCGATACCGCGGGAGATCTGTCCACACATATTGATCATGGTCTCCGCATCCTCACATGCCGGGTTCACTGCCACATAACCGATACGCTCTCCCGGCAGGGACAGTGATTTAGAGAAAGAATAACACATGATGGTATTGTCATAAAAATAGGATACGCAGGGACTGTCTACGCCTTCAAACACGATCTCACGATAAGGTTCATCAGAGATCAGATAAATAATATGACCGTATTCCTTGGACTTTTCTCTCAGGATATCTGCCAGTCTCTGCAATGTCGGGGTGGAATATACCACACCGGAGGGGTTGTTGGGAGTATTGATCAGTACTGCCTTGACCTTCTCTGTCAGCATCTCTTCAAACGCCTCGAAGTTGATCTGGAAGTTCTCCAGATTGGGCGGAACCACCTTCAGTACTGCCCCGGTGAGATCCACATAAGGATGATATTCCGGGAAAAACGGTGCAAAAGTCAGGATCTCATCTCCCGGCTCCGTCACCAGACGAAAAGCATGTGCCAGCGCTCCCGCCGCCCCAGACGCCATAAAAATGTGCTCTTTGCGATAGGGCAGGCCGAATCTCTTCTCCAGATTCTCAGCAATTGCCTCCCTGACACTTGTAATACCGAGGCTTGGACTATAACCGTGCAGTTCCAACGGTTCCTTCGTCGCAAGCATATGGATCATGCGGTCGGTAAATTCTCTGGGAACCGGAACGGAAGGATTCCCCAGGCTGTAATCAAATACATTCTCGTATCCGATCTCCTGTCCTCTTGCCGTAGCGAATTCCGAAAGCTGCCGGATCACTGATTTTCCCGACAGCATGTCTTTGTATTTCTGAACTAACATACTACGCTCTCCCATCCGCGCTGTCTGCGCTGTTTATTTGATCTCTATACACTTATCACTGGACTTTTCTGTGGACAGACAAATGCCGTCTCTTCCACAGTTTTTTGCCTTATAGAGAAGCTCATCCGCTCTGGAAGTGAAATCCCACTCTCTGTTATTTTCCATCGGGATTCTTGCAAAGACTCCCTGGCTGATGGATACGTATTTACTGCACCTGCTGCACTCATGAGGTATTTTTAACATACGGACCTCTCTGAGAATGTCCTCTGAAATTCTCCGGATCTGCTCCACTGTCATCCCGGTATATACGATCATAAATTCATCGCCACCGTATCTGGCACAAAATACCTGTCCCGGAATCTGTATCTTTTGCAGAACTCCGGCAATGGCTTTCAGACACCGGTCCCCCATCAGATGACCGTAGTGATCATTGTACTCTTTGAAAAAATCAATATCCATAAGCTCCACGCCCAGAAGCTTTTCTTCCGCATAGGCGTGTTCAAAGCAGCCGGTCAGATATTCATGTAAATAAGTACGATTAGCCAATCCGGTCAGTTCGTCATGCATGGCAAGATCCTCCAGTACACGGTTAGAAGCCTGCATATTCTCTCTGTCAAGCGTTACATTTCTCAACCGGTCCTGTAATTCCATAACACCGACCAAGGCGCGGTGATTTTCCTGCCGGAATTTTTCATAAGTTTCTAAATATTGCCGGGTATATTTCACATATTCCCCCATGTCCCCTTTGCGTAATATGCTCTGCACTTTAAAAGGATACAGAGCCAGGAAGATATTGTAATACACTTCAATATTTTTTTCATCGATGATCCGGATCAGTTCCTCCAGATATTTTCCATCGGGCAGGATAGCCAGGATTCCCGCCAGGATCACCAGTTCATCCATGATCTCTTCAAAAACATCCCGGTCTGACAATTGCTCCAGAAGATCTGACGCAAGTTTTAAAGCCTCTTCCTCATGCCCTTTTAATAATTCGCAGGGAATACGATACATTTCTAATGTTATTTTCGAATAATAGCTTTCCGGTGCTTCTCTGAGGATCTTCTCTATTTCATTCCAAAGCTGCAGGGCTTCTTCCATTTCTCCCAGGTACATGTGACAGCAGCCGCACTCGATCATACAGTTGATCCTGTTATAATTCAGCTGATATGTTTTTTCTGACTTATCATAGCAGGCGATCGCTATACGGTAATGCTGTATCGCCTCCTGCCGCAGGCGCATTCTGACCAGGGTATAGGCAATATTGCTCTCCGCCATGCCCTGTATATAATAAAAATGATATTTTTCCGCATATTTCAGGCTGTTATAGTAGGAGCTGAGCGCCAACATCCGGTTATTCTTCCGGTCGGACACCGCTCCCATCATATTATGGGCTTTGGCCAACAGCTCGTACATCCGGGCATTTTCCAGGCAGCCGACACCCTCTGTAAGACATTGCATGGTGTTCTCATACTCGCCCTTCTGCCAATAACACTCCGCCAGATAATAGAGTCCAAGCCCTGTCAACTTCTGTGATCCGGTATCTGCCGCATACTCCAATATTTTCTGGCAGGTGTCATAGTCCAGACAGTTGCCTGATTCTCTATATTGGATAGTATCGTTTATGAAGTTCTGCACGGTCTGTGGTAAGCCGTTTAAATCCATCCTGTTTCCTTTCCGTGAACTCCCCTTAACCCCTTACTGCAATTCATTCCGTAAAAATATAATGTCTGGGTTGCAAGATAACCTTTCACCCAGACATCATAATACCACAGTACTTTATCACATTACAAGTTTGCTTTGCCAAAAAATACCATAGTCATATAAAATGATGTCGGGGTCAAAAACCCCCGACTTTGATGCCTGCGGATTGCTCCGTGCTACGCACTCCCACAATCCTACCCAATATTC
>ERZ825525.2386-NODE-2386-length-12365-cov-9.044192_pt1 | contig 12365 bp, 12 predicted proteins | sample MGYA00519930_ERZ825525 | MGnify/ENA primary metagenome ERZ825525 (study PRJEB31778, sample SAMEA3449203) | human gut metagenome | biome: human gut; feature: human-associated habitat; material: faeces | place: United Kingdom | collected 2010/2012 ... | reverse complement strand
CAACCCTGCCTCCAAGAGCCAGGGCATCAAGCAGCTCATGGCGGGCGGCGGCGTTGCCCTCATCGGCATCACCCTGATCCCCCTGCTGTCCGGTTTGCTGTCCACTACCTGATGTTGCTCCAAACCCAGCGGGGGCTTTCGCTTCACAGCGGGAGCCCCCGCAAAGGAGGTGATCTCCCTTGATATTGGATATGATCCAGGAGTGGTTCAAGGAACTGCTCATTGACGGTATCATTTCAAACCTGACCGGGATGTTTGATACCCTGAACACAAAGGTGGGCGAGATCGCCGGGGAGGTCGGTATGACGCCCGCCGCCTGGAACAGCAGCATCTTCAGCATGATCCGCAACCTCTCGGAGACGGTGATCGTCCCCATCGCGGGCATCATCCTCACCTTCGTCATGTGCTACGAGCTGATCCAGCTCATCATCGAGAAGAACAACCTCCACGACTTTGACACCTGGATTTTCTTCAAGTGGATTTTCAAGACCTTCTGTGCGGTGCTGATCGTCACCAACACCTGGAACATTGTCATGGCGGTGTTCGATGTGGCGCAGAATGTGGTCAGTCAGTCGGCGGGGGTCATTATCTCGGACGCGGGCATCGACATTTCCGGTGTGGTGGGCGATCTGGAGACCCAGCTTGCCGACTGGAGCGTGGGTGCCCTGCTGGGGCTGTGGTTCCAGAGCGTGTTCGTGGGGCTGTGTACGCAGATACTTTCCATCTGCATCTTCCTGGTGATCTACGGCAGAATGATCGAGGTGTATCTGGTGACCTCCATAGGTCCCATCCCTTTTGCCACGATGGTCAACCGGGAGTGGGGCTCCACGGGGCAGAACTACCTTCGCTCTCTGCTGGCCCTGGGCTTCCAGGCCTTCCTCATTATGATCTGTGTGGGCATCTATGCCGTGCTGGTGGAGGGCATCTCCACATCCGGCGACAACATATCCGTGGCCATCTGGGGCTGCATGGGCTACACGGTTCTGCTGTGCTACACCCTGTTCAAGACCGGCAGCCTGGCAAAATCCCTGTTCGGCGCCCACTAAAGGAGGTGTGAAACATTGGCTTATGTAACGATCCCGAAGGACCTGAGCCGGATACAGAGTAAGGTCCTGTTCGGGCTGACCAAACGACAAGTGATCTGTTTCGGAGCGGCGGCGCTGGTAGGCGTGCCGCTTTTCTTTTTGGCAAAGGCGAGCCTGGGAACTACCACGGCGGCGCTGTGCATGATCCTGGTGATGCTGCCCTTTTTCCTGTTCGCCATGTATGAGAAGAACGGGCAGCCGCTGGAAGTGTTCCTGGGCCATCTGATCCAGAACAAATTCATTCGGCCGAAGGTACGCATCTACCAGACAAACAATCTCTATTCCGCCCTGGTGCGGCAATCCCAACTGGAACAGGAGGTGAAGCGGATTGCGAGAAAAGGCAGAAAAACCGGCAAAGCGTAAGCTCACCCGTGCCGAGCGCAAGCAGATCGAGGCAGTGATCCGGCAGGCCAAGGGCGACGGAAAAGCCCATACGGTGCAGGACAGCATCCCGTTTCAGAATATGTTCCCCGATGGCCTGTGCAGGCTGGAGGGCGGGACTTTCTCCAAGACCATTGCCTTTGAGGATGTGAATTACCGCCTGGCGGGGCCGGAGGACCAGCGGAGCATCTTTGAAAGCCTCTGCGACTTCTACAACGGCTACGACCCCTCCATTGGCGTGCAGGTCACTTTGGACAGCCGCAGCGGAGGCAGCGCCGCCGATGAAATGTTCGGTATCACCAGACAGGGCAACGACCTGGACCCCATCCGGGACGAGGCGGTGGACATCCTGCGGATGCAGTACCGTCGGGGCAACAACGGCTATGTGAAAACCAAGTATGTGACCCTGACCATCGAGGCGGAGAACCTTCCCGCAGCGCGAGCCAGGTTTGCCCGCATTGAGACCGACACCCTCAACCGTTTCAAGGTCATGGGGGCGGCAGCTCATGTGCTGGATGGAAAGGAACGGCTGGAGCTGCTTTACAACATTCTCCACCCGGAGGGCGGGCAGTTCGCCTTTGAATGGGACTGGCTCCCGGCCAGCGGCCTTTCGGTGAAGGACTTCATCTCTCCGTCCTCCTTCCACTTCGGGGAGACCCGCACCTTCCGCATCGGCAGGCGGTACGGGGCGGTGTCTTTCCTGCAAATCCTAGCGCCGGAGATGCACGACCGTATCCTCACCGACTTCATGGAAGCGGACGGGAATATCATGGTGACCATGCACATCCGGGGCATCAACCAGAACGAGGCCATCAAAATGGTCAAGCGAAAGATCACCGACCTGGACGCCATGAAGATACAGGAACAGAAGCGGGCGGTGCGCAGCGGCTACGATATGGACATACTCCCCAGCGACTTGTCTACTTATGGCGGTGCGGCGAAGGACCTGCTCACCGATCTGCAATCCCGCAACGAGAGAATGTTCAACATGACCTTTTTGGTACTGCATACAGCGGAGACCCGGCAAAAGCTGGAGATCGCCGTATCCCAGGCGGCCAGCGTCGCCCAGACCTATAACTGCCTTCTGACCCGGCTGGACTTTCAGCAAGAGGACGGGCTGATGTCCTCTTTACCCCTGGGCCTCAACCGCATCAAGATTGAACGGAGCCTGACCACTTCGGCCCTGGCGGTGTTCGTCCCCTTTGTCACCCAGGAGGTGTTCATGGGCGGCGACGCCATGTACTACGGTCTCAATGCACTCTCCAACAACATGATCCTGCTGGACCGCAAGCAATCCCGCTGTCCCAACGGCCTTGTGTTCGGCACCCCCGGCAGCGGCAAATCCATGAGCTGCAAGCGGGAGATCACCTTTATCATGCTGATGACCCAGGATAATGTCATCATCTGCGACCCGGAGGACGAGTATTCGCCCCTGGTGAAGCGGCTGGGCGGTCAGGTGATACGGCTGTCCCCGTCCAGCACCGACTATGTGAACCCGCTGGACATCAACCTCAACTACTCCGAGGAAGAAAACCCGCTGGCGCTGAAAAGCGATTTCGTGCTGTCCTTCTGCGAGCTCATCATGGGTAGCAAGACCGGCCTGGAGGCCATCGAAAAGACGGTCATCGACCGGGCGGTGCAGATGATCTACCAGCCCTACTTTGCCGACCCCCGGCCGGAGAATATGCCGATTCTGGGCGATCTGATGAACGCCCTGCTGTCCCAACACATCCCGGAGGCTGACCGGGTGGCCCAGGCATTGGACCTGTATGTGAACGGTTCGCTGAACTTCTTCAACCACCGTACCACCGTGGACATCTCCAACCGCCTTGTCTGCTTTGACATCAAGGGCCTGGGCAAGAACTTGAAAAAGCCGGGGATGCTGATTGTCCAGGACGCGGTGTGGAACACCGTCACCATCAACCGTGCCATTGGACGGTCTACCTGGTATTTCGTGGACGAGTTCCACCTTCTGCTGAAGGAGGAACAGACCGCCGCGTACAGCGCCGAGATTTGGAAACGGTTCAGAAAGTGGGGCGGCATCCCCACCGGGGCGACCCAGAACCCCAAGGACCTGCTTTCCTCCCCGGAGATCGAAAATATCCTGGAGAACAGCGATTTCATCTATATGCTCAACCAGGCAGCAGGCGACCGGAAGATACTGGCGGAGCGGCTGAACATTTCATCGGAGCAGCTTGCCTATGTGACCAACTCCGAGCCGGGCCACGGGCTGCTGTTCTTCAACAATGTCATCCTGCCCTTTGCGGATGACTTCCCGAAAGACACCGAGCTCTATAAATTGCTCACCACCAAGCCCAGCGAGGTTGCACACGAAACTGTGGACGACGAAAAGGAGGACCAGAATGGATAACAAGATGGCGGTTTTCAATAACCGCGAATTTGGCAGCATCCGAGTGATCGAGCAGAACGGCAATTATCTGTTTTGCGGAAAAGATATTGCAAAAGCGCTCGGATACCAACGCACGGCTGATGCCATTTCAGCCCATTGCAAAGGGGTCTGCGTTTTACCGACCCCTTCTAATGGCGGGATTCAACAGATGAAATTCATTTCCGAGGGTGATGTGTACCGCCTGATCGTTCATAGTCGGCTGCCTGGTGCGGAACGCTTTGAAAAATGGGTGTTTGACGAAGTTCTCCCCATGATCCGCAAGACGGGCGGGTATATGACTGCCTCCCTTCTGGAGCAGGCGGCGGAAAAGCCGGAAATACTGCTGGCTTTTGCCGACCAGCTTCTTGCCGAGTATGAGAAAAACCGACAGCTCTCCGGCGAGGTGGAACGGCTGCGGCCGAAAGCAGATTTCTATGATGCCTTTGTCCATGAAGAAAACTGCACCAATATCCGGGCTACGGCGAAGGAACTGCAAATCGGGGAGCGTGCGTTTTGCCGTTTCCTGATGGACGCGGGATTTCTGTACCGCTGCCCGGCCGGATACCTTCTGCCCTATGCCAAGCCTTCCAATGACGGGTTGTTCCGTGTGAAGGACTTCTGGAAATACGGGCATTTTGGACAGCAGACCTTGATTACGCCCCAGGGGAAGAATGTGATCCGTCTGCTGCTGGATGATGGGCAAATGCGGCTGGAATGGAAGGAAAGGATGGGATAAGGATATGGAACAGGAAAAGCTGTATGTCATCGAGGAAAAGACCTATGAGGCACATATCGACGAGGAAGTGCATCTCTATGGGCTGCTTCATCAGCTTGCCTTCCTTGCCGGAAAAATCAAGGACCGGGAGGATGTCGAGGCGTTCATTGCGGCGGCGAAGCGGTACGGCCAGATCGCCGATGACAAGTTTGATGCCTGGAACATTCCCGGCCGTTACCTGGTGTTCGGCGACAAGGCGGACCTTGCCGGGATGAAGGCGCGGGAGCTGTGCGAGCTGGACGCCTTCTATGTGGAGTGCGAGGACGACGAACCCGAACCGGGCGGCGGCCGCCAGGAGGAACACTATCTGATCCCCGGCAGCGGATTTCGGCTGCTGGTGAGCGAACTGCACATGTTCCTGGTGACCTGGTACAGCATCGCCAAGTGTCTGTCGCAGGCGCAGAACGAGAAAGATTTTCTCCGACTGCAAAAGAAATACGGGAACTATGAAAAGACGCTGAACAGGCTGCGCCGCAAGCTGGGTCTTTCCGCTGACAGTAACTTTTGTCAGGATGAATTGGAGGCGGCGGTCATCAAGCGGTTCCGGGCGGAGCTAATCCCTGGGGAGCAGATCAGCCATGAATAAGCTCACCCATGTCAGCCTGTTTTCCGGCATCGGCGGGCTGGACCTTGCGGCAGAGGCGGCAGGCTTTGAAACGGTCTGTCAATGCGAGTGGGCGGACTATCCCTATTCCATCCTGCAAAAGCATTGGCCGGATGTGCCGAAGTTTCGGGACATCACCACATTCACGAAGGAGGCGTTTTTTGAGAAAACAGGACTTGAAACCATCACGATCCTCTCCGGCGGATTCCCATGCCAGCCCTTCTCCACCGCAGGAAAGCGGCGGGGCTTTGCGGATGAACGCTACCTGTGGCCGGAGATGTGCCGCATTATTACCGAGCTGCGGCCCCGTTGGGTGCTTGGGGAAAATGTTGCTGGCTTCATCAATATGGGGCTCGACAAAACGATCTTTGACCTGGCAAAAGCGGGATACGCTGTTCTCCCATTCGTATTTCCGGCTTGCGGTGTCGGCGCATGGCATGAGCGCCAGCGAACTTTTATCGTCGCGGCTGATGTTTCCCACACCCCTTGCCTCCGACAAATCCACGGGGCGGGACGCTGCCAACCTGGATGTGTACCTGTCGGACAACGGGATATTCCGCAAGCGGAACAAGGACGGGACGATCTGGAGCCTGTCCCTGTCGGCGGCGGTGTTCTACCTGACCCCGGCAGCGTCGGAGGGCTACCGATCCACCCTGAAACCGGCGGCCTTCCGGGACAAATCCCCGTCCTCCAACCTGTCGGCCCAGGTGATCCGGCAGGAGCAGCCCCTTTCCGAGAAAGCGGCGCTGAACCCGGACTGGGTGGAATGGCTTATGGGATTCCCCCCGAAATGGACGGACGCATCCTATGGCGTGCCGAGCCCGAAGGAGTCCCCCGCATGACCGAGGACACGGAAAACCGGGCGCTGCGGCTGAAAACCCTGGGGAACGCGGTCTGCCCGCCCCAGGCCTATCCCATTTTCCAGTACATCGCCATGATCGAAACCGGGGCGTGTGTCAACATCTGCCCCTATGGAACAGGAGGTGACGCACCTTGAAAGAATGGAAAGCCCCCGAAAAGGAGGCGCAGAAGATGACCCGTGACGGGGCGGTATCCGTCAATCTGGTCACGGGCAAAACCACCTATCCCTCTGACCGGACGCCGGAGCAGGACTATTCCGCCTCCGGCGATACGGCGGGCGCCGCTGGAAAAGCGGTGGACCGTGCGGAACTGCACCGGGGACAGGCAGCAGCCAAGAAAAAGCGACGGAAACAGCGCAGGGCCTATCGGGAGGGCGAGGCGGCAGCGGGCCGCCCATCCTCCCGATTGCAGTTTTCCGAGGCAGACCAGGCCAAGCCGGAGCTGCAAGGGGCCATCCGCAAGTCGGACAAGGCGGCGGACCGGCTGGATGCCGCCAGGGACGCGATTCCCAATAAGAGTCCGGGAAAGCCCCATGCCAATCCGCTGTCCCGCCCCATCCAGGAGGCAGGCGCAGCGATCCACGGCAAGGTCCGGGAGGTGGAGCAGGAAAATTCCGGCGTCCAGTCGGGCCACCTGGGGGAACGCAGCTTTGAGAAGGCTGTGGGTTACGGAAACCGTCGTGTCCAGAACTGGCGGGCGGAACGCAAGCTGAAACCCTGGCGGGATGCGGCAAAGGCGGAGCAGGCGGCGGTCAAGGCCAATGCGGATTTCTACTATCGGAAAGCCGTGGCTGAGAACCCCCAGCTTGCATCCAATCCCATCTCCCGCCTGTGGCAGAAACGGAAGCTGCAAAAGCAATATGCGGCGGCATACCGGGCGGCGGGCAAGACCGCCCAGGCTGGAAAAACAGCGGAGACCACGGCAAAGGCGGCCAAGAAAACCGCCCAGGAGTCCAAGCGCACCGCCCTTTTCCTGAAACGGCATTGGAAGGGCGCGTTGATCGTGGGCGGCATCGGCCTTCTGCTGGTGATGCTGCTGGGCTCCCTGCAATCCTGTTCCTCCATGTTCGGCGGCGGGGTGTCCAATATCATGGCATCTTCCTATCTGTCCGAGGATGCCGACATGCTGGCGGCGGAAGAAGCCTACTGCGCCAAAGAGGATGAATTGCGGGAATACCTGGATACCTACGAGGCCACCCACAACTATGACGAGTATCACTTCGACCTGGACGAAATCGAGCATGACCCCTATGTGCTGGTTTCCATTTTGTCGGCACTCCATGAAGGGGTGTTCACCATCGACCAGGTACAGGGTGACCTTCAAACCCTCTTTGACAAGCAATATATCCTCACCGAAACCGTGACCACGGAGACCCGCTATCGGACGGAAACACGGACGGACAGCGAGGGCAACGAGTACGAGGTTGAGGTGCCGTACACTTGGTATATCTGCACCGTGACATTGGAGAACTTCGACCTCTCCCATGTGCCTGTCTACATGATGGGCGAGGAACAGCTTTCCTTGTATGCCACCTATATGTCCACCCTGGGCAACCGCCCCGACCTGTTCCCATCCTCCGGGTATGTGAACAAGTACATCGAGAACCCGCCCACCGCCTGGGAGATTCCCGCTGAATACCTGACGGACGAGCGGTTCAACACCCTCATTACCGAGGCGGAAAAATACCTGGGTTATCCCTATGTGTGGGGCGGCAGCAGTCCCAGCACTTCCTTTGATTGCAGCGGCTTTGTCAGCTATGTGCTGACCAACAGCGGCCTGTGCAATACCGGGCGGCTGGGCGCCCAGGGGCTCTACAACATTTCCACCCCGGTATCCGACCCCCAGCCTGGCGATCTGGTGTTCTTTGTGGGCACCTACGACACCAGCGGCGTGTCCCATGTGGGTATCTATGTGGGCGACGGGATGATGCTGCACTGCGGCGACCCCATCCAGTATTCCAACCTGAACACAAGTTACTGGCAGTCCCATTTCTACGCATACGGCAGACCGCCGTACAACTGATGGAGGTGATGAAGCATCAATATGGTTTCCTATGGGGGCGGCGCCAACAGCACCGCCCTTTTGATTGGGCTGCACCAGCACCGTATCCCGGTGGACCTGATCCTCTTTGCGGATACGGGGGCAGAGCATCCCCACACCTACGCCTATCTGGAGGTGATGGATGACTGGCTGAAGGACCACGGGATGCCGCCCATTACCAGAGTGTATAAGACCACCCGTGACGGGAAACGGCTGACGCTGGAGGATGAATGTCTGCAAAGTTGCAGCCTACCGTCCATCGCCTACGGCTTCAAACGGTGTTCCCTGAAACACAAGATCGGGCCGCAGGAAAAGTTCTGCAACCATTATCCGCCGTGTCAGAAGGTGTGGGCGGCGGGCAAACGGGTGGTCAAGTTCATCGGCTACGACGCAGGCGAGGGCTACCGCAGCGACAAGGTGCTGCTGGGAGACCTGGCCGACCGAAAATACAGCAAGTGGTATCCCCTGATGGAATGGGGATGGACACGGGACGATTGCATCCGGCAAATCGAGGCGGCGGGGCTGCCCCAGCCGGGAAAATCGTCCTGTTTTTTCTGCCCCAGCATGAAACCCGACGAGATAACTGCCCTGCGGGAGCAGCATCCCGATTTGTTCCGCCGCGCCCTGGCGCTGGAGGACAACGCCCGGCAAAACCTGAAAACGGTCAAGGGCCTGGGGCGGAACTATTCCTGGAGAGAACGATTTGGAAAGGAGTTTTGCACACATGGCAACGGTTGAGAAGATTCGCAAAGACATCGAAAAGACGAAGGAGAAGATCTCCGCCCAGCAGAAGCGCCTTCGGGAGCTGGAGGCGCAGCTCACCGAGGAAGAAAACCTGGAGATCGTCCGCTTGGTCAAGGCGGTGCGCATGGACAACAAGGAGCTGACCGCCTTCCTGAAGGCCTACGCCAGCGGCCTTATCACCCTGCCCGACGGGATGATGGAGGCGGAGGCGGCGCCGGACCCCGACGACGAGGATATGGAAGGAATGGAGGACGGCGAAGATGAAGCGTAACAGAGTTTTCCGCCTTTTGGCGTCCCTGACGGTGGTGGTCCTGTGCATGACCGCTTTCTCCGTCACCGCCTTTGCAGGCGGTGGGGATGGCGACTACTACACGGGGGAGCCCGCCGAGACGACGCCGGAACCCACCGAGGAACCCGCCACCGGGGGCATGGAGCCGGAGGGCCAGCCCCTTACCCCGGAGGGCAACGCCACGCTGGTGGATGATTATTACGGCGATAAGCAGCTTATCACCGTTATCACGAAAGCGGGAAATTATTTTTATATCCTGATCGACCGGGCCAACGAGGACAAGGAAACGGCCGTTCACTTCTTGAACCAGGTGGATGAAGCCGACCTGATGGCGCTGCTGGAGGACGGACAGACGGAGGAAAAGCCAGCTGCTTGTACCTGCGCCGAGAAATGCCAGGCCGGTGCGGTGAATACCGCCTGTCCGGTCTGCGCGGTGAATATGAGCGAGTGTGCCGGTAAAGCGCCGGAGGTGGAGCCGGAGCCTGAACCGGAGCCGGAGCCGAGTGACTTCAATTATGATCCGGCACTTTCCTACCGTGAAGCTCCATCAGGTTATCTCGGTGAATGCTCACAGGCAGGAACGGTTGTAAAGGAAACATACAACGGCATTCACGGTTCAAATACACTCAACGTTTATCTGCCTTATGGATATGATGAAAATAAGAAATACAATATCTTCTATCTCATGCACGGCGGCGGAGAAAATGAGAATACAATTTTCAGCGACGATGTAAAGCTTGACCATATTCTCGACCATATGATAATGAACGGCGAGCTTGAACCGCTTATCGTAGTAACTCCTACATTCAACAAGAGCGGCGCTGATAAATTCTATGAGGAGTTCCGCAAGAGCGTTGTTCCTTTTGTAGAGGGCAAATACTCCACATATGCGGCTTCTACATCAGAAGCAGATCTTCGTGCTTCAAGAATGCATCGTGCATACGGCGGATTTTCAATGGGCTCACTTTCAACATGGTGCGTAGCAAATCACGCAATGGATCTTGTTGGTTATTTCATGCCGCTTTCAGGCGATAACTGGGAGGGTATGGGAACTCTCACAAATCAGATAGACAGTCTCGGCTATAAGAAGAATGAATATTTCATCTTTGCAGCTACAGGCGATGAGGATATTGCCTATAATAACATGGTACCTCAGATGAATGATCTCAAGTCAAAAACAAATTATTTCACTTATACATCTGACTTCTCAAAGGGCAACCTGTATTTCCTTGTTGCACCTGGCAAGACTCACTGGTGGGGCTTTGTAAGACATTACGTTTACGATGCGCTTCCGTATTTCTTCCATGAAAATCAGTAAATTTCAGTGAATAACATAATCCCCTGATTTATTGCTTCATCAACTAACTCTTGAATTTTTTATTTTGCTTAAGAAGCTAAATTCTGCGTCAGAAAACCTTGCAATACGACAGTATTCTTTCGGCTTTCTTTCTTGACTTTTGCTCCCTAAGCTTCATATAATTCCTCAAGAGTTAGTAGGTGGAGCTATATTTTTCAGAATCGGGGGAATTTGCTTTGTGTAAACAAGCTGAAAATGAACTGAAAATTTACAATTTGCAGTTGATTTTTATAAAGCATTATGATATAATAAAAAAGCTGTAAATAATGGCTTAAAAAAGCCTGAAATATTAATTTTTCCGGTGATGTACAGCAAGGGCAGCTCCGCACAAGTTTTGTTAGGTGTCTTCCAAGAAATATCCGCCGGAGGAATAATGAAAGGTATGGTATAAATTATGAAAAAGGCTCTTACTATTTTACTGATTTCTATGATGGCTATGACATTTACTGCTTGCGGAAAATCAGATTCATCTGATTCCGGTTCTTCAAACGGAAGCAGTGCATCTGAGGAAACAAAGCCTGCTGAGGAAATCAAGGCTGATACAGTCGGCACAAAGCTCTATGTTGATTTCAAGGAAAAGGCAGAAGCAGATTCAGCTGCAACAGCACAGTCTCTCGCAGACGCTGTTATGGCGAACCCGATGATTCAGTTTATGCCCATGACGATGCCCGTTGAACAGGGACTTCTCAGCGGCTTCGGCAATGCAGAGATCAAGGGCTTCAAGGAAGGCGTAATGTTCGGTCCTGCTATCGGCTCAATTCCCTTCATTGGCTATGTTTTCACTCTTGACGATGGAACAGATGCAGAGGCTTTTGTAAAAACTCTCAAGGATAACGCTGATCTCAGATGGAATATCTGCGTAGAAGCAGAAGAAATGGTATGCGAAACAGTTGGCGACAAGGTATTCTTCGTAATGAGTCCTAAGTCATTTGAAGAAGCAACTCAGCCGGAAATGTAATAACAAGGCTGTTCGGGCGAACATATTTGTTCGCCCTGAATTTTTGCCGGAGAGGTGTATATTATGGTATTTTCAACCTTGACTTTCCTATATTATTTTCTTCCAGCCGCACTCATCCTGTATTTTGTATCGCCTTCAAAACTGAAAAATACGGCACTTCTTATAGTAAGCCTTGTTTTTTATGCATGGGGCGAGCCTAAATATATTTTCCTCATGATAGCAAGTATCCTTATCGGATACGTTTCAGGTCTGCTGATAGAACGCTTCCGTAAAAAAAAGAAAACCGCCCGTGTAATACTCATAGCTTCGACGGCACTGAGTCTGGCCGCACTCGGATATTTCAAGTATTCCGGATTCTTTGTTGAAAACCTCAACGCTCTTACGGGACTTGATCTTGCAATCAAAAAAGTTGCTCTGCCTGTGGGAATAAGCTTCTATACGTTCCAGATACTGAGCTATGTCCTGGATGTCTACAGAAACGATGTCAAGGCACAGCGAAACCCCATTGATCTCGGAGCGTATGTCTCGATGTTTCCTCAGCTTATCGCCGGACCTATCGTGCGTTATTCCGATGTTGCGGCACAGCTCAGATCAAGAACCCATACTCTTGACAAAACTGCTGACGGAATACGAATTTTCGTTATTGGTCTTGGAAAAAAGGTTCTTATAGCGAATGCACTTGGCGATCTTTGCAGAGTATATACTGACGGTTCGGAAATTTCAGTAGCTCTCTGTTGGATGTATGCGATTTCCTATTCTCTCCAGATTTATTTCGATTTCTCCGGCTACAGTGATATGGCAGTCGGTCTTGCAAAAGTGTTTGGTTTTGAACTTTGCGAGAACTTCCGGTATCCGTTTACATCACGGAGCATAACCGAATTC
>ERZ825525.2380-NODE-2380-length-12392-cov-3.809516_pt1 | contig 12392 bp, 10 predicted proteins | sample MGYA00519930_ERZ825525 | MGnify/ENA primary metagenome ERZ825525 (study PRJEB31778, sample SAMEA3449203) | human gut metagenome | biome: human gut; feature: human-associated habitat; material: faeces | place: United Kingdom | collected 2010/2012 ... | reverse complement strand
ATGTCAGCGTCAAATACTCCCGCCACGCTGTCAAAGCGGTCGATAAGCTCGTGGGCGATCTGCTTGGTGTCCTGCCTGGGAATGGTGTAAAATAGCAGCAGCTCCAGTATCTCGTGGTCTGCAAAGCCCTCCAGTCCCGTGTTCAGAAAGCGTTCCCTTACCCTGTCCCTGTGACCGAGGGCGGACTTTTTTCGCTTGTCATCGGCAGATATTTCCGACAGGTCGGCTTGGGCTTTCATTTCCTCGTTTCTTTCGGCAATGGCACGGTCAAGCTCATCATCGGCAACATGGCTGATATCGGGGTCAGTCAGCATAGCGGCACCTCCGTTCATATGTGTGTATTATACCGCAAATATTTATAAATTTCAAGCATTATTTATAAATAGTACAGTGCATCGCTCCGATTTTTTGACATCACGGGGCAATTATTGCCAAAGTGCGCAAAGTTTAAAGAAAAAAGCATTGACATTCTCTATGTTATATGATATAATATATAAGCTTAAATATGCGCCGCTGTGGTGAAATCGGCAGACACAAGGGACTTAAAATCCCTCGGTAGCAATACCGTACCGGTTCAAGTCCGGTCAGCGGCACCAATCTAACCCCTGCAAATGGTGTAAATACGTCGTTTGCAGGGTTCTCTTTTTTATAAAATCTGCTTTTGGTCTTTATTTGGTCTTTACAAACGTACGGTAAAGACCGTTTTTTATTTAAGAGGAAGTGCCTCGGCTACCGCTTCCATTGCCGCTGCCTGTGCCGACTGAAATGTGTGAGCGTATATCTGTAAGGTGGTTGTAGCCGTGCTATGCCCTAAACAGCTCTGTACGGTCTTTACATCGACCCCTGCATTTATGAGCAGGCTGGCATTCAGATGACGCATAGAGTGATTTGTCACATATCGCATACCCGTTCTTTTGCAGAGTTTTTTGTAGAAATAACCCGGGGCCGAACGGTCAAGGGTCAAACCGTTCCATTTGGTAAAGATACGATCCGTTTCGACCCACTTACTGCCGACTTTCTGCCGCTGAATATTCTGAAGCGCTTTCCACTTTAAAAGCATATCAATCACGCCCTGCGGAACTTTAAGACACCGTATGCTCTGTGCCGTTTTAGGCGTTTCGGTGTAAAGTCCGCCTTTCGCCTTGGAATAAAGGCACGTCCTGTTGACGGAAATCACGTTGGTATTCAGGTCAATATCCTTCCATTCCAGACCCATAAGCTCTCCAAGGCGAAAACCCGTATAAACCGCCAAAGTATAAAAGCATACATACTTGAAGTTGGAACTATCCTCTTTCTGAAAGAGGTCAAGCATCTGCTGTGCTTCTTCAATGGAATAGAACTCCTTTTCGGGAGTGATGACCTTTGGGATAGTTACATTTCTGCAAGGGTTTACGGAGATCATCTGCATTTTTACAGCATAATCGCAGATAGTTGAAATCATTGATTTATAAAGCTTTATCGTCTTTGTCGAAAGCTTTCCGCCGTTGCGGTTACGTCCGTCCTCACGCTCGGCACTGCATAGATCAATGATAAACTTCTGAATATGACGGGTTGTAAGCTTGTCAAGGCGGATATGACCGATAGCTTTGTAAATACGCTTTTCCATCTGATGATAGCCCTCAACAGTACGCTGTTTTAAGCGAATCTCCGCATACTCTTTGAACCATTGATGAGCGAAATCCTCAAATTTGACAGTCGCAACGACATTCCCTTTCATACAAGCTTCTTCAAAAAGCACCGACTGCCTTTGAAGCTCCTTTTCGACCTGACGCTCCGTCATTTTTTCATCGGGCTTCCATGTCATTGACTGAATTATCTGCTTTCCGTCCGTACCATATCCGCAGGATACCTTTATTCGGTATGAGTTTCCCCTTTTTGTAATTGTTGCCATAATACATTTCTCCTTTAATGTATAAATTTATGGCATATCTCTGCATCTTTATGATAGCACTTTACCACTGTAAAGTCAAGTCTATCAAGTGAAATATGTCATATATAAAGGTCAAGCACCTAAGTAGGCGTGCAGGCGTGCAAATGGCGTAAATACGTGCTTTTAAGGCGTGCAGTCAGATGTGCATACCCCGTGCCGCACGGCTTTTGCACGATGATACGCACACCAAAAACCCACGCAGTTATGGGCTTTGCACGCCTGCACGCCTCAGGCGACTATTGGTACATAAGATGTTTTTATGCCCTTGAACCCACGAACGTGACCGCCGTTTCTTGACGGAACGTGATACACATATCTGATGTTGTACCTTCGTTCATTGGATTTGAGCCACCCTATAAATGTTTCCTGCCGAAGAGCGGTAAGAGCATTTTCGGCACACCAACGGTAATATCCGCCGTAAAGGTCGGTACTGCTGGCTTGTGCATCTTCCGAAAAGGAAATGTATCTCGTATCCGCAAGATAGTCGATGATATTGCAGTTGTCCGCCATGACCTCGGCAATGTTCCGCTTGGTTTTCTCCGAAATTGTAAAATGAAAATCATTCTTTATCAGCCTTTTCAGACCGTCAAAAATCCAGCAGAATATCTTCTCTTTTTCCGCAAGAAACTTTTCTGCAAGAAACGGGTCATTCACTCTGCCCTGCGGTATCGGCTTCGTTGTAAGTACGATAAGCCGCCTTGCGAAGCCGTCCGATTTGTCATACAAAGCTTTCGGTGAGCCGTTTCCGAAGCAGATAAAGCGTGAGTAAAGCGTTGCCGGCTGTGATTGTTTGCCCTTTGCTTCAATGTCGATTGGAATTTCCGCCGTGACAAGATTTTTTATGTAACCCGTTGAGGGCAGGGCGTTCATCTGCATATCATCATCAAGCATAAGAAGCTTGTTTTGCAGATTATAGCGGAAAAACCTGTCCGTTTCGATACGCTGAAAACAGCCCGTTATCATTGCCGACCTGAAAATCTCCTGCAAAACAACTCCGATGCGGCTCTTGCCCTCACCGCCGTTTCCGATGATGAAAAGCATAGCCTGTCCCTTTGTGGACGGGATAAGACAGTAGCCGAGATATTCCTGCAAAGTGGTTATGTCCTCCATATCAAGCATATCCATAAGGAATGAAAGAAACTTTTCGGGATAATATACGCCGTTCCAAATTTCGGGGTCATAGCTGATGTTCAGACGGTTTACACAAAATCTCTTTTCGGGAAGCCACGTCCCGTCCGTTTTGAGAACGCCGTTGAGAAGATGAATCTCGTCCTCTTTCGGAACAAGCGGCTCGGAGAAGCAGTACAGCTTCATCGCTTCGAGCAAACGCTTCACAACGGCAGCAACATTACTTTTCACATACGATATAACGACTTCGTAAATTCTGTAAGCAAGAGTTTCTTCGCTTACCTCACCGTCTGCATCGTAAAAACGGTTATTGCAGAAAATGAGCGGATAGTCCAAAATGAACTCCTTACAAAAAAGCGGCTCATTCAGCTTTCCGAATTTGTCCCTCCACACGGGTGATAAGGCTTCGGCGGTATTCACACATTCTTTGCTCAATTCGCTCCACCTCCTCTCTAATCGCAAGGCGTTCTTCCTTTGTGCCGATGATAAAAACATTGCAAAGGTGTTCAATGTAGTCACGCTTCTGCAAGCTTTCGAGAAAGCGTTCATCGGGTTCTTCCGTTTCCGATTTCGGTGCAAATTCCGTCCGCCAATGACAAAGCTCACTGAAATATTCCGCAAGCGTGAGCCACGCATTGCTTTCCCACTTGGCAAAGTCTTCGGCTTCCTGCTTTTTGCGCTGAATAAGGGTAATTTCACGGCTTGAAATCGGCTTTTCCATATCAAGACCGAGCGAAAAATCCGCATTGATACGCTTTGCGGCTTCAAGCATCGGAATGTCGAAAAGGTTCGCCGCAAGTGCGATAACATCACCGTGCGCACCACAGCCGAAGCAGTGATAATTCTTTTCGTAAAGCTTCATTGACGGCGTTTTTTCGCCGTGAAAAGGACACAAGCACATATTGCCGTGAGTGACGTTCAGACCATAGCGCTCCGCCGCCTGCGGAACGTTCACAAGCTCCTTTATCGTCTCAAATTTCGTCATCACGCCGCCCCTTTCATATAGTCGAGCAAAGCCGATTTGCTTATGAGTATCTTTCCACGCTTGCCCTGACCGGTTCTTATGTAGGGTATCTTTTTCTGCGCCACAAGCTGACGGACTGTGTGTTCCGAAAGTCCGCTGACAGCCTCGGAACATTCCTTTATCGTGAGCATTTCCACAGGCTCGGCGGAATGTTCGGGCGGCATTGCCTTTGGCGGTTCTGCGCCGTTGTCGATAAGCTGTGAAAGCAGCGCAACAATCTGCGCCATAATTTCTGTTTTGTTCTGCATTTTCGTTCTCCTTTTTATCTTTTTGTATTTTGCGGTATGTTGAGCGGCTATATTTAATATAAGGCAAACTGACACTAACATACAATCACATATTTATAGTGCATTTTGCACAATCATCTTTCGTAATAACTGCTTGTTCGGCTCTTTTCGGGTTCTATGAAATGGTTCATATTTTTACGAATTTCATCGTCTACCGTACATTTGTTGATTGAATCATATTCACCAAGCTTTTTGAAAGTGCTGTCCGTAAAGAAGCTGATACCCGTTGCAAGAGCCTTGCTTAACCCTGATAATCCACGGCAGTATTTATCCGAATACACCAAAGCGTTCACGGCAAGCACAACCTTGACAAATTCCTGCTTTATGAACGAGAGCTGTTCTTTGAGCTTTGCAATGACCGAACGGCTTTCATCAAGCTCTTTGTCTGTTTCGGCAATTCGGCTTTTGAATTTATCCAACACCATATCCAGCATTTCAAGAGTGGTAGTGCTTTTCTGCTGTCTGAACGGCAGACGAAGCTCCTTGTCAAGCTTTAGATCAATAGCGTTGTTTTCGTCCCGAATAGCTGTGATTTTCTGCACAGGGTCGGTTTCTTTGTCTGTCGGACTGATACCGACTGCATAGCGTAGATTTACAAGCTCGCTTGCCTTGTTGTCACGCTCTTTTTCAAGAATACAATATTTGTTTTGCAAAGCCGAATAATTTCGATTCAAATTTAGCTGTTCATTATACTTGAAATCGGCATATTCAAGCTTCTTTTTCGCATCGGAGATAAGCACGGCTGCCCTGCGTTTATCAGCGTCAGCATCATTAAGAGCGGACAGGGCACGTTCTTCGATTTTTACGATCTCGCTTTCACGGACATCAAGCTCATTGCTGCGCTTTGCCAATCGTGACAAGCTTTCCGCTTCTTTTATGGCAATATCAGCCTCACGCTCATCAAGCATCTTTTTACGGGCAGCGATATTATCACGTTCGTATTGATTTTCAATATTTTGAACAGCAACAGCCTTTTTCTGCTGTTCCAACTGTTCAAACTCTTTGGGCGATACGGAAATGTTGTTAGAAAGAAACTGCTTCTTGCCTGCAACACTTGCTTCATCGGCGGCAAGCTCCATTTCACGAAGCGGCTGTAATTCCTCGGTAAGCCGCTCCTTTTCCTGCTGTATCTCCTTGTATTCGTCAACGGCAAAACTCACGCCTCTGGACTTTTTAGGCTCGGAAATGATGAAGCCATTCTTTTCGCATATTTCACGAAAAATAAGATATTCCGACTGCCGCCATTTTGCGATAGCATTCTTGCCTGTTCCGTAACCCATTTCTTTCAAAGCCTGTGCAATTCCGTTCTGGGTATCAACTCCACGCTTATAATGTCCCACCGGAACATAATCAATGTGAAGATGAGGCGTTTTCTCGTCCAGATGAATGACAGCATTAAAAACATAAAAGTTTGGATTGCGTTCGGAGAAACCTCTCATATACTCGCAAAGGCAGGCGGTAGCTTTTTCAGCCGCTTCCGTGCCGATACCTGTATCTTCCATAGTTCCGAGCTGTATAAGGTATTCGTAGAAGCTCTTACGCTTGTCGGGCGAGGTCAGCTTTGTTTCCGTAACAGGCTGTCCGAACTGATATTCAAAGTAGCCGCTTTTGATTTTTCGGTCACTTCGTTTCTGCTTGGCATTATAGCGTTCGACAGCTTCGGCGAACAGTTTCTCATACGCCGTTCCGATAGGCTCACGGACGAACACGATGTTGTTCTTCGTTCGTGCAGGGTCGCTATTCTTGGTGTGGAATGTCCTGTTGTTGTGACCGATACTGCCTTTTCCCTGGCAAATTGAAATAGTTCTTGAAATCAAGTTGATGTTCTCCTCCTCTCATAATTATAGACTTGACAATATACTATAAGGTGTGATATAATACAATCAGACAGGTAAATGCCTTATAGTAGATTTGCTATAAGATACAGTATAATGCACTAAAAGAGATTTGTCAATAGTAAAATCCAATTTTGTAGGATATTCATAATTGCAGGAGGCTATTTTTATGTTTTATGACCAACTTATCAAGATATGCAAAGAGAGAAACGTTAAACCGACACCACTGATAAAGTCACTGGGTCTTAGTGCAGGAAATCTCAAACGCTGGCAGGAAGGAGCAACGGTAAATTCGGATATTCTTATGATGCTGTCCGATTATTTCGGTGTTCCCGTGGATTATTTTTTCGAGGACTATTCCGATAACGGCGGAGATGCTTCGGAAAAGCTTGAAGGCAGCTCAATGGGCAAGGTTTACAACGTTCTGAAAGCACACCCCGACCACATCGCAAGTATGCTTTCGGGACAGATGCCGTCGGGAGCAGATCTTCTCAGAATTGCAGAATATCTTAACTATTCTGTGGACGCACTTGTGCCTGAAAGTGTATCTGTGGGAAATGTAAAAATTGAAGATTCCCTGCTCAGTCATATTCCGCCAAAGGATATGATACTGAATATTATGACCAAGCTTGCGGCGAGCGAGGAGTACAATTATTTGCAGGTCAGCATTTCGAGAATTGTTATTTCCAACCTTGCGAGGAAGAACATTCAGAAGAGCAAGCTTGAAAGCCTGATGCTTTCCAAGAAAAAGCTGGACGAGCTTTTCGATAATGATGTTGCTCCTGACAAAGCAACGGGGTTTAACATTTCCGACCTGGTGAGAATTTCAGAGGCATTTGACCTCAGCTATGATTTTATGTTCACGGGTGAAAACAAGTAACAGCAAAACAGCCCAACTGCATTTTTCGGCACAATGCAGTTGGGCTGTTTTTGTGTATCGGGGTAACGGCAAACGGCGGCGAAGCCGCAGAAATTACTTGCGTACGGCGCAAGTAACGCCATAGTACTTATGACATTGCAGAACCTTGTCTGCACCGCCGATTAACGGCTATATCATAAGTACAGGCGCTCTCCGAGGGGGAAAACGGAAAAATATATATAACATAATAAATGAAAATCGCCAAAGGTTTGTTGACATATAGACATACATAATGGTATAATATAGGTAGTTTTAAAATCAAAAGGGGATTATATTATGCGGATTTTACCAGAAATTCACTCGCTTGAAGATTATGAAAAGATGAGTAACTATATAAATATTTCCAAAGACACTCCGGGCACAACTGTTTCAAATTATAAAGTTGGTCTTTATGATGATTTTGAAAATGAAATACAGTATGGAACGCTGTATTATAATGGACATGGTTTACGATTAGTGTATGAAGACGGATGTAGCATGAATACTGGATATAATAAATTCCGTTATTGTACAGTATCTAATGTGGATTTCAAGAATCATTCTATATGTGTAAACGACAATGTGACCTTTTTCTTTTCTGATGAAGATGATTTTGATACATTTTATAATTACATTGATTTGTTTAATATACGAACAGAAACTTTTTTAAATGCTGCAATAGATAAGGTTAATAAAATTTTTCTTGCAAATTATCAGAATAATGTTATTTCAAGGGCATTTGACGAGCTGATTCAAAAAATTCAAGAAGAATTTTTTACGGAAGATCTTAATTATTTCATTATGTTGCATTTTTTTACGTTTGCAGATGACATAGTAAGAAAGTATGTTAATTTTACACGTGATGATACCAATAACGCTTACCAAATTTTAAGGGCAAATCGAGAATATGGTAATATTGTATCTTCTATTATGAATATAATTCGTAATACGGCGAATATAATAAAGTCAAATATTGAGTTAGAAGACGAATATGTAAATTTTTATTTATATTTATCAATAAAAGAAAAATTGATAGAAAAATACTCCGCTATTTGGGTAAATGAATATGACAACACATATAATTGCTCTGACTTAAAAAAATATCTAATTTATTGCGCAAATGAATGTTATATTACATTAAACGATAACAGAAGCATTTTTTCATTTGCTTGTTATTGGTTAAAAAATGCAAGTAAAAGTACTGACGATATTCGCAATGTAATAACAAAGATAAAATCAATAGCGGAATTAAAGGATTGTCCAACAAGAAAAGGTAATACACGGGTTAAAGCTAAATACAACTCTCCTGATGATGTGATTACATCATCTTATGACAAACTCAACAACCTTATTGGTTTAACAGCTATAAAGAATGATGTCAGCAACATGATAAATCTTGTTAAAATGCAGATAAAAAGAAAAGAGCAGGGATTAAAAACCGTACCGGTTTCTCTGCATTTAGTCTTTACAGGTAATCCCGGTACAGGCAAAACTACAATTGCAAGAATTTTAGCTGACATTTATAAAGAGATTGGTGTGTTGTCAAAAGGGCAGCTTGTAGAGGTTGATAGATCGGGGCTCGTTGCAGGATATGTTGGACAAACAGCAATAAAAACACAAGAAAAAATCAATGAGGCATTAGGTGGCATACTGTTTATTGATGAGGCATATACCCTTGTTAAGGATGGACAGGATTTCGGACAAGAAGCTATTGATACACTGCTTAAAGCTATGGAAGATCACAGAGATGATTTTATCGTCATTGTGGCAGGATACACAAATTTAATGCAGAATTTTATAAATAGCAATCCGGGTTTAAAGTCAAGATTTAATAAATACATTGAATTTCCAGACTATTCAGCTGATGAACTCGTTAGAATTTTTTATTCTATGTGCAATGAATACCAATACACATTAACCGCTGATGCTGATATAATCTTAAAAGAAAAATTGTTTGAGATGGAAAAAAATAAGGATGCAAATTTTGCAAATGCCCGTGATGTCAGAAACTTGTTTGAGATGGTAATAACCAGGCAGGCAACAAGGTTATCTCAGGAAACAAGTAATAACATTATGGAAATTGATGCGTGTGATTTCAGTTAATGCATATGTAAACATTGAATAATTTGCCAACAATTTTCCAATAATTATTTATACGCATATTTTGTTTTAGATAATTTGCTGTGAGGTGTTAAGTATGGATAAAAAATGGACATTGAAAGTAGAAAATTTTGCAAAAATTACAAAAGCGGAGATAGAACTATCATCATTTATGTGCTTTGTTGGAGATAACAATTCAGGAAAAAGTTATTTGATGAGTTTGCTTTGGGGAATTTTGACCTTAGGAAAAGAATTGTTTCCGAAAAAAGTTTCTGATGCAAAATCATATCTTGTTTGTGAAGAATGGCTGAAATCGAACATTAATAAAAATGTAAAAATAACGCCGGATGTATATAGTATATATATAACTTGGTATAATGAATTGTTAACAAGCAAGAAGAAATACTTGTTAAAAAAGATTTTTAATTATGATGTTGACATAGATAAAATAGAAATATGTGATTATTCAAGAAGTGGTGATTTATTCTTGAATTGGGAAAACGATGGAACCAGATATTCTGTTACAAGGACTTACATTAAGTTTCCTAAATTAACAAATATTTGTTCACGCGAGGATCTGCTGCGTATGAACTCATATATTTGTTGGAATATTTTAATGGATGGCATCGCTGCTCCGCTATTTACCCCTGTGGTAAAAGGCAGACGAATGGGCGAGCCAATATATTTACCAGCTTCAAGAACAGGATTTATGCTTACGTATCCTCAGCTTTTGGAAAAATCTATTCAATTTAGCTTTGCGCAATATGCTGATAGCGAACAAGATAATAGTACATTGACTCTACCGTATATAGATTTTTTGCAACTCATTACAAAATTTGAGCCATCAAGCAAAAAAAATAAGTACGAAGAAATAATAAAATTCATAGAAATGGAGATGACGAAAGGAAATATTAGTGTAAAAAAGGATTATATACCCGTAATAAAATACACTCCACAAGGCACATCAAAGGAACTGCCTTTATATGTTGCATCATCAGTCATCTCTGAAATTTCTCCTGTGTTATTAACTTTGAAATCTAATATTAATTTTAAAGCAATTATTATTGAAGAACCAGAGGCACATTTACACCCTGCGCTGCAACAAAAAATGGCAAGATTTTTAATTAAGTTAATGAATACCGGTATTCCGGTATGGATTACGACCCATAGTGATACGATGCTCCAGCATTTCAATAATATGATAAAGCTTTACTTTAATAAAAACAAAACAGACCTTTGTAAAGAATATTCTTATAATGAAGATGATTTGTTAAATCCATCAAATGTAAAAATGTATCAATTTTCGCCCACTCCCAACGGAAAATCGCATTTAGAAAAACTGGAATACAATCCAAATGGTTTTATCGTTCCAACATTTAATGAAGCAATTGGTTCTCTGAGCGAAGAAGTCTATGCTTTTCAGGAGGAAGAATGAATGCCAACTGATACAATAAAGTATGCTATCGACAATTTTATTGAAGAAAAATATGTTCTGTATAAACAGTCAGAATATGAGCTATTTGAAAATGATGAAGGAGGTGAAAGTTTACTAATCGTTAATGTTGAAGAAGAAAGTATATGTGTAACAAACTATGATAAAAAAAAGAAATGCTCATTTATTAGAGAAGACAAGAAATATGGTATGAAAAAATGCGTTGACCACTTTATCATAATTAATAAAAACGGTCTGTGGCAACTCCATATGTTTGAAATGAAAACAACTGTTGGGACACAAACATGGAATAATATCAAGCTTAAATTCCGTTCGAGTTATCTTAATATTTGTGCCTTATGTGTTTTTCTGGGGATAACTATAGATGAAACTTTTGCATATACTACATATAGCAAAGAAAAATTTGATGATATAAAAAACACAGCAAACCCTAGTACAATGAAAGCTCCATTAGGTTTTAAGCCGCCCCAGAAAGCAATTGATGAATGGAACGAAGGTAAGGTCACTTTAAATTTTGGGTATTCCAAAACTTTTGACCATATTAAAATAAAAATGGAAAAAGTGGATGAGCGCTTGAAAAGCAGTTTGAAAATATAGATCTTGTATAATTTATCTTTGATTATGTATTATTGAGCAATTTTTATCACACGTTACATGCTTAATGTATATTTATAATTTTCCTACAAATAATCTTTAGGTCACCTCTAAAAACCATAGTGCCTCAGATGCGCAGTCAGATTTTTCGTCAGATTGTATAGAAATTTCGCAGGCATACTGTCGTATGTCAAGAAATTTATGTGCAAGATGACGGAAAATCTGCAAGCAGATGAGGTGCTAAGGCTTTAGCCGGTGGTTTTTAGAGGTGACCTTTATTATATAATACTATATAAAGAAAATATAAGGAGAATTTATATGCAATATAATAAACAATCTCAGGAACAAATGCTGAAAGCACAGGGATATGCAGTAGAAATTGAAATGATATTACGCAGTATATTTAACTGTGAAAGATTCGGATTTGGTGGGCAGGTAAACTCTGATGCAATCAGAAAACACCCTTTCTTATCAATGACGCAGGGACTTGCTTTCATTTATGCCGCTTCTGAAAACAAGCGTGAAGGAATTGACACTTTCCTTGAAGAATTCAGTTTCTATTCAGATTTTAGCTTAGATGAACTGCTTTCATTCGATGCTAAAGAAAATGCCAGAGAATATGAAACAATTGAACTTCAAAAGAACAACGGCTTGGAAGAAGTGGAGTATATTATTTCTGCTTTCAGAAATGTGATAAAATAATGCAGAAATACGCCATATGATTTGGTCTTTATTTGGTCTTTAAAGCTGCAAAAAAGCACGAAAAAACAGCATAATCAAATTCTTTTAACTTGTCGCAAAACCACGCAGAATAGCCATTTAAGACAATTTGCGAAATGTTGAAAAAGTCAATTTGGGCAATTCAAGTCCGGTCAGCGGCACCAAGCTAAGCCCCACAAATAACGTTTGTACGTTGTTTGTGGGGCTTTTTGTTTGCATAATGAATGCGGTTGTGCCTTAAGCTTTCGGCATATGTTTCTTTGGAAACGTTCCCTTTTTTTATGAGCCCATTCAGCCGCATTTCCTTTTATCCCGAACAGCCATTAAGTCTGAGATTTTGTGATCTGTTTTGGACATAAAAAAATTGCCGTACAATGTACGGCAATTCAGTGGGGTGGGAGATGGGATTCGAACCCACGATCT
>ERZ825525.2377-NODE-2377-length-12397-cov-6.378626_pt1 | contig 12397 bp, 9 predicted proteins | sample MGYA00519930_ERZ825525 | MGnify/ENA primary metagenome ERZ825525 (study PRJEB31778, sample SAMEA3449203) | human gut metagenome | biome: human gut; feature: human-associated habitat; material: faeces | place: United Kingdom | collected 2010/2012 ... | reverse complement strand
TATCGAGGGAGAAAACCTTTTTCCCTTTCAACGCGTCGGGCACCTGATCGTTGACGATTTGCAGCGCAAGCCCTTCGGACACCGCCGATTTTCCGACGCCGGGCTCGCCGATAAGTACGGGATTGTTTTTCGTCCTTCTGCAAAGAATCTGGATTATCCTTTCGATTTCCTTATCCCTGCCGATGACGGGATCGAGCTTGTTTTCTTTCGCTTTTTGCGTAAGGTCGATTCCGAAGCCTTCCAGTTCTTTCAGCGCGCCGCCCTGCGATTTCTGGTCGGTACTTTTGAAGCGGGAGGATTTATCGTCCTCGACGCCGAAACCTCTGATGCGCTTATTGACGTTATCCAGTGCGTCCTTTAATTTTTCATCGCCGGAATCAGCGGCGTTTCTTTCCATTTTTGAAAAGTTTCTGTTTTTCTCCTCGTCCAGAACGTTTGCGACGTCGTTTTGAAGCGCGCCGAAGTTATCCGCAGAATTCGTGAGAATCGTATAAGCGATACTGTCGGATTCGCAAATGATTGCGGCAAGCAAATGTTCGCTGCCGACGACGTCTTCACCGCATTCGGCGGCAAAAACCTGCGCGTTCGACAAAATGCGCTTTGTCCTGACCGAATAATACGGCTCGGTTTTCAAACTCACCGCATGGAAGCAATTCTGAATTTTTGAAAGAGTAACGCCGTGCAATTTCAACAAATTGTTTGCAATCGAGCCGTCGATAACGACGATACCCGCAAGCAAGTGTTCGCTGCCGATTTCGCCGCCCGTCTGCGTTGCGACGTTGTACGCTTCCTGTTTGATTTTTTGTACGTTTTTACTGTCCTGTATCATAGTTGCCTCCGATTATTTCAAGTTTTCAAGGGTGTGTCTTACAAGCGCGGCGCGCACCAGATCGCGCTGATCCGCATTAAGACTGTATGACTTTGCAATCTTTACAAGATTTGCAGGTTGTGCGTCAATAATAAGTTTATCAAGCGTTTTGACGTCGTTAAACTCGATTACGTCCATTGCCATGCCAAGTTTCAAGTATGCGACAAGTTCCATAAACTCGCCCGACGACAACATTCTTGCGTTTTTCAGAATGCCGTACGCCCTGTACGCTTTGTCGGTGAGCTCGTCTTTTCTCGTTGACAACAGCTGGCGTCTTAAACCTTGCTCGGACGCGCACATTTCACTGACGACGCCCGACACGTTTTCGATTATCTGGCTTTCGGTAAGACCTATGGGGCGCGCGTTTGAAAGCTGATACATGCACCCGACGGGGTTGCTTCTTTCACCGTACACGCCGCGGAAAGTGAGTCCGTGTTCCTTTGCAATAAGCAGGAAATTTTCAATCATATTCGTGAAAGTCATCGCCGGCAAAAACACCATAACCGACGCTCTCATTCCCGTGCCGACGTTCGTAAGACACGCCGTAAGATAGCCGAATTCGCTGTCGTACGCAACGTCCATAACCTTGCTTAAATTGTCGTCGTATCGGTCGATTGCGTTGTAACATTCCTGCAAACGGAACCCGTTTTTGATGCACTGCGCGCGAATATGGTCTTCTTCGTTGATCATAACCGCAATACTGTCGTCGTCCGAAATAAGCAGCGCGCCCAGATCCTTTTTCGCAAGGTCGGGACTTATCAGGTGCCTTTCGACAAGGGCTTGTCTGTCAACGTCGCGAAGGTCGGACATAAACACAAGCTGATGCTCGAAATCGGCGGCTTTGTCGGCGCACTTCACAAGATACGCGACCTCTTCCACGGTGATTCCCTTTTGCGGGAAAGGAATTTTTGCGGCGTTTCTTGCAAGGCGTACCCTTGACGACACCACGACGTTTTTCGTATTATCGTTTGTCATCGTCGGCACCTCTTAAAAAGTCAAGTATTTCTTCCGCGTCTTCAAAGCGACCTTCGTCTTTCGCAAGATGGTATTGCTCGCGCATGTTTTCGACGTCGGACAGCCCCACCGTCTTATTGCGGCGCGGCGTTTTTTTGCGTTTTCCGATATGTTTTCTTGTCCTGTGCAAGTCGTAAATGTTGTTAAGGACTTCGCTGCGGAACACGTTGTAACACTCGCTGCAACCGAGATATTGACTGTTTTCCACCTCGGAAAGTCGGGTATGACATATCGGGCACTCCCGCTCCTGCTGCATAAAAGCCTGATACACGGGCGCGCTCGCCGCGTTGCGTTTTCGGAAACATTCGTCGCAAAGCGCGACTTCGTATACGTTTCCGTTAAGTTCGATTGTGGAAAGTGTCGTTGCCGGGCGCATTTGACAATCGTCGCAAATCCGGCCGCCTGAATTTCGCATAATTACCTCTTTAATATTTGTATAATGGTTTCTTTCAATATGTTGCTTCTGATGACGTCGGCGACGTGCTGCGGTGCGGTGAGCGCTTTGTCGCAGGTTGCCGCCGAAAGTAAATTGCCCTCATCCTTGGAAATCACGCCGTCGTCAACAAGATGACAAATGATTTGTTTGGAACGGGTGTAACTTGTCGGATTTTCAAGCGACGGCAAAATACTTTCAAGATATCCGTCTGCTTTGGCGTCAAACTTTTCAATGCGGATAAAGCCGCCCCCGCCGCGTTGACCGACGACGTTGAAGCCGCGTTCCGTCGTGAAACGGGTTTTTAAGACATAGTTTATCTGACTCGGCGCGCACTGAAAATAGGACGCAAGTTCGTTGCGGCTGATTTCCGCACACTTGTCGTCCCCCATAATCTCGATTATGAAGTTTTCGATGACGTCGCTGATTTTCATAATTGCCTTTTGAAAATTTGACTTTCTTTGACCTTAATTTAATTATACGAAACTTTCATATCGTTGTCAAGGCTTTATATATGGTTTTCAGCGCGGTTTTCACAATAATTTTTGGTTTATTTTACAAAAAAATATGCGAATTTTTCGCATATTCTCTTTCTGTTGATTTTTTTGTTCTATTTCAGTACGGACAAAATATATTCCGCAAAATTCTTCGCAACGTTTATCCCCGTTACCTTTTCAAACGTGAAAAAGTATGCGTTGGAGTTGACTTCGCAAACGGTAACACCGCCGTCTTTGTACAAAAAGTCAATGCCGCAGTAGTCAAGGTTCAGGATTTTTGCGATTTTTTCGGAAAGATTCTTTATTTCGTCCGACGCGTCCGCTTTTCTTCCTTTGCCGCCTGCTCCGACGTTACTTCTGAAATCGACGTCCGAGAACCTTTCCATCGAGCCGACATACTTTTGCCCGACGACAATAACTCTTAAATCTCTGCCACAGCTTTCTTCAACAAATTCCTGCAACAAATGCGGCTTTGTTTTCACTGTTTCAAGCGTAATGAGCAGTTCTTCCCTGTTTTTCACAAGATAAACGCGCTTTCCAAGCGAGCCGTACGATTCCTTCACGATAAGCGGATACGCAAGTTCCTTTTCGATTTTTTCAATGTTTTTTTCCTTGATTTTTTCGTTTTGGTTGTAGCACAAAATCCCGGGGAGCGTTTTCGGCATAGGCACGCCGCTGTCCGACAGCGCGATATAAGTTGACATTTTGTCGTCGCAGGTCTGTATTGCGCGCGCGTTGTTGAACACTTTCGCGCCCGACTTTTCAAGCATTGTCAGGACGTATTTGTCTTTGTCGAGATACACGAAAAAGTCGGCGAAAAAGTCAATATTTATCTTCCCGTCCGAAATTATCGCGGGATATTTGTCAAGGCGCACGACAGACACATCGACGCCGAGTTTTTCAAACTCTTCAAAAAGCCTTTCCGCCTCGTACAGATATTCCCGCGAGTCAAGATACGCGTTTATTAAAATCTTCCCTTTCATTTCAAAAACAGTTTAACCTCTATGTGGTTATTATAGCATTTTAGGCGGCGTTATTCAACGAAATAAGTCAACTAAAATATAATCGAGCCCGCCGAAATCGAAATAATCGCGATAAGGTTTCAATACATTTTTTAGCGCAATCGCAAAAGTCTGCCCGTCTTCAAGGTATCCGAAAACTTTTTCCCGCACTTCGTCAACCGTGTATAGCGATTCAAAAACGCCTATATCGTTCATTCGGTATTGATGATGATACGCATATTTTACGACTAGTCTGAAATCTCTTTTTGCCTTTTTATATAACGTAATAAAATTTGCAATTTCTCTCTGCTCACACTGATAATCTTTGCCCAAGGTATATTCCCCAGGGATAATATAATCGACGAACTTCGTCAGATAATTCTCATTTCCGACATCACTTTTCTCCCGTTCGTTTTCCTTGAAGAATTTTAATGAAATTTTGTTCAATTCTTTATAGTTTTTAAGCCATTTGAAAAAGCGTTCTTTCAAAAACTCGTCATCGAAAACCGCTTTGAGATATTGCACCGTAAATTTCTTTCTTAACCCGAAATACTCGTATTGATTGTCGTAAACGTGTTTCATATAAACGTATCTCCTTTGACGTTTTACAATATATTTATATGACATCGTATGTACCGTCCAAGGGACAATAAAAAGAGCACCTTTTCGGTGCTCCTTGAAACGCAGTTTTTATTCTGCGGTGGTTTCCGTATCGTTGTCTGTCTTATTTTCATCGACTGCGGGACTTTCCGCGTTTTCGGTTTCGACGCTTTCGGAAACGAAATTATCGACGCTACCTTCCGTAATTTCAGCAGCGACGGCGTCCCCAACGACTTCTACCTTGCCGCGCTTCTTTTTAATTTTTCCGACAATCTTTTTGAAATCCTCCGAGAACAAAAATCCGACAAACATTATAATCGAGAATACGATTAAATACGACCAGATTTGTCCGTTTGCTTTGTATCCGTCGTATGCGCAGAAGCACATAAAACAGCAGCACGCAACGCCCAGTGTCGGCAAAATAAACCTTTTCACGACGTTAAGGTCTTTCCCTTTCACCATCATTGCGATGAAAATGGGAATATAGAACGCATACAGCGTTATGATGGACACTTCGTCGGATTCCCAGCACCAGAAAGCGGGGATTTTGCCGGTCGGATTCATAAAGAAGAATTCCCACTGCACAAGCCATACGAAGCACAAAAGAAGTCCCAGAATCGACGACGATTGCGGCATATTCGTTTCTTTGCTCAATTCGCCGAACATACCGGGTTTCGGTCCGACGTTACGCGCGGAAATCGAATAAAATCCGCGGCAGCAACCAAGCATAAGACCGTTCATCGTTCCAAGGCACGAAATGATGACAAACACCATGATAATCGTGCCGAAAGCGGGACTCTTGAACAACGCCGAGAATGCGTTTTGAGGAAGCGATCCGCTTACCTGCCCCGCGTTGACTTTCAGCATATCTTCGGTCGACAGCGCGCCCGTAAGTCCAAGGAAATACAAAAGATAAACCGCAATAATGATTATCGCGCCCACAATAAGCGCAATCGGCAGGTTCCTTTTTGCGTTTTTCAATTCGCCGTTTATGGAAGTTGCGACAATCCAGCCCTCGTATGCGAACGCAAACGCCGCTATGCCCGCAAAAAATCCGCCGTCGTTGACAAGACCTTCCGTCACAATGTTCGCCTTGAATGCGTCGATGGTTTTGCCGTTGACAAGCCCCACGATTAACCCGACTACGCCCATAAGTACAAGCGGAATAAGTTTAATGAACGTTGCCGATACCTGAAATCTGCCCGCAAGCTTCGGCGAAAGCGAGTTCACCGCAAACCCAGCAACAAGAAATGCCCCCGCCAGCGCAAGTTGTGCGCCCGTGCTTGACGGAATGTTGAAAAGCGAGCAAGTGTACGACGCCGAAATCCAGCCGAGTACGCTTGTAAGCGTCGGATAATAAATCGTCGACATAAACCAGCCGACGTAGTATGCGTATCGCTTCCCGAGAGTCGCTTCCGCATAGTCGACAATGCCGTTGACCTTTTCGTGCTTTTGCGCGAGCGTCGCAAATACGAGTGAACAGATTATCATTATCCCGCCGACAATTGCAACGACTGCCAGAGTTTTTCCGATATTTCCGTTTGTGAAAGATAAAACTTTCCCTGCCTTAAAGAACACGCCCGAACCGATAACAATGCCGACGACCATACAAATCGCGGTAAGCAGTCCGTACTTTTTGGTTAATTTTTCCAAAATCCTATCAATTCCTTTATTAAAAAATTACGTTTAGTTTATCAAACTAAACTGCAAAAGTCAACATAATTATACAAAAAAATTTATAATTCCCGCAAAAAATTTATCAAAGCACCGCATTATTGCACTAAATCAAACAAACCGCCCCTTTTATTTGATTTTTCGGCGTCGAAAAATCAATTTAAAAACATTTACAGTTCATTTTCTTGCTAATTACTTGTGTCTTTATCCTCTTTTTTCAATGCGGAAACTATTTTTTCCTTGCACTCAATCGTTGTCGTTGTGAGGCGCAGAATTTTTATGCCGGCAGCCGCCAACAAACGATCTTTTCTCTTGTCGCGCGCGACTTGTATTTCTTCCTTATGTTGGCTTCCGTCAACCTCCACCACCATTTTGATTTCTTTATTCAATTTATTATATATAAGAAAATCACAATGCGTATTTATATTAGAAACAAATTTTATATCTTCCGCATCGCTGAGCGTGGCGGTTTTAATAACGTATTTCAATGGATAATTGAATTTATATCCAAGCGTTCCGTATTCCCCGCTTCGGCAAATCTCATCTATCACCGTCGCAATTATATTTTCACTTGCAAAAGAAGATATATTCAAAAGTTCTTTCTTTGTTTTTTCAAGTATAGGCGCGTAATCGTCATACATCAAATCAAACACAGAAAATACGTTTGTTTTCAATTTTTTCGTTTCACTACAATAATATTCGTAATATTTGGATAAATCTCTCAGTATAGAACCTTCCTGCCCGAGAACTTCTTCGCTCGCAAGAATATACAGTCTCTTTTTCGCCCGCGATATTGCGACGTTTATAAGATTTGGGTTGTTCAAAAAATCAATCTGTTCTTCGTCTTCATAAAATTTGATCTTATTTGCAACCGTAGACAATATTATGAAATCTTTTTCTTTTCCCTGAAACTTATGTATTGTATCGATTACACATCCTCTATTTCCAAATCGTTCATTCAATAAATCAATCTGGTTATTATACGGAGCGATTATGCCGGTTTTATCAACAGGCAGCTCTTTAATAATTTCTTTATCAATAATGTCAACTTCTCTCTCATTCGCTCTGTTTCTCTCAAAATGAGAACCATGCGAAATAATCGTTACCCCATTTCCGTCGATATGCGGCGTACGTATTACCAGTTCTTCGTTATAGAACCTTTTATTGCAGAAACCTATAATCTGAGGATCACACCTGTAATGTTCGTTCAACAACGTTGAAATGATATCTTTTTCTTTTTTCAGCACACAATGCAATATGCTGTTTTTCGCATAATCAAAATATTCTGGCAATTTAAATTCGGCAAAAATATCATTGAGTTTAGGAAGAAGTTGAGATTTTACAACATAGGGCAATTGTTTTTCATCTCCTACCAGAACAACCTTTTTTGCCACAGAAAAGGCTATTATCGCGCTTATCAGATCCACCTGGCTCGATTCGTCGATAATCACGCAATCATACAAAAAATTATCACCGGTACAGCTTCTTAACGCATGCGTCGTACTATACACAATCGGGTATCTTTTTGTAAAAGCGTTAAAATTTAGTTTATAATCGTTTATCGAGAATATTCGCTTCCCCAAACTTTCATATCTTTTATGTAAACAAGACAAAAAGACATTCATAGATAATTCTTTTTGTTCTTTTAGAAGTTTACTTAAATTATTTGAATCAATAAATTTTTGCTTTTTATTCTTTTCAGCATCAAGTTCCGAAATCTTAACGTTATAATATTTATTTTTTAAATAATCCAAAGAATCTTCTTTGTTTTTTGCAATTTCTTTTATTTTTATTATACCGAATCTAAATAAAAATCGCGCCCTGTTAAAGAAACCCGTGATTTTGTTTTCGGGCAATGTTTCAAGAACAGATGCCAGTTCAAGAAGTTTTGCGCTGGTATATCTCTTCTTTGTCAATTCTTGCGGAATTATTCTATTTTTTACCCTATATTCAGCATCGCTTATATCTTTTTCAACCTCAAACTCGGCAATAGATTGGGTGATTTTTGCAATATCAAAGCTGAATTTTAAATAAGTTTCTGTACTGCCGTTTGTTTCTTTCAATAAATGTTCGTTATTCTTCTTTTCGCATTTCTTGATTTCTTTGATATGTTCATAAGGCGCGTCAAAAAACTTGCTTACATTTTCAAAATTTCCTAAAAAGGCGTTCAAATAACCAAATCCGGTAGATTCAAATTTATCTTTAACGTTTCTCGTCGCCTCGTTATTTCCGGAAACAACAGCAACACTACCGCCCCTCGCAACATAATTTGCCACAATATTGCGAATGGTTTCGGTTTTTCCTGTACCCGGAGGTCCTTGTATTACAGACAAATCCTCTTCCAGTGCCCTTTTTACGGCAAGTCGCTGAGAAGAATTCGTGTCAAACGGAAAGATTAGTACATCTTTTACTTCTTGTCTACCGAGCTTTCCTTGCAAAAACTTTCCGAGAAGAGAGTTTTCTAAAACAGTTAATTTATTTAACTGATTCAATAAAAAGTTTTGCCCGTCTTCTAACGGTAGCAAAGCTGCAACCGCTTTCAAATAATCAATAAAGTTCTTTATTTCTTTTGATTCGGTAATATCCCTGACAATTTTAATATTTTTTCTTTCAGCCAGCTTAGTATAACCTGAGCCATAAAATAATTTAAAGAAAGAATCAAACTGTATTACTTCGCGCAATCCGTATACCGGTGCATTGTTGCAATAAACTATTTTTCCTGCTAAATTTACGCTTATTGGATTAGTCATGATTTTAAGTTCACGCCAACTTTTCCAATAAAAAGTATTATTACCAAAATATTTAATTCTGCACGCGTTTCCACTATCTTCAAACCACTGAACACGCTTTGTAATATCTTCCCACTCTTTCGTTTTATCATTTAATTGAATAATTAATAATTTTTTTTCGTCTATATTCATCGTTATACACTAAATGTTAAAATCGTTTATCGATAATAATTTTTACTCAGATAATAAACTTTCTTTGTATCAACGGATTTCGACGCGCTGTTTTTCGATTTTGTTTTGCCAGCAATTTATTGTGCGTTCGTCGTACTTTTTCGGAGCGTGTTTCATAAGTCTTGCGGTTTTGCCGCCCTTGATCAGACCATGTATTATTTGAAAAAAGTATTTCGGCTGTTTCATTCCCCTGACGAACTTCATCAAAAGAGCCTTGAAATTCATATTACGTCCCGCACCCGCAAGGTCGGACGACTGAATAACCGCATTGTCGAAAAGGAAATCGACGCCGTCGGAAGGCATTTTAAGCAATGAATTTTTAAGTCCTTCGTTTCTCGCAACGTCGCCGCCGTAAAGTTTAAGGTATTCCTTATTGTATTCCCAAAGCGCGTTTGCCGAAAAATCGCCGTTTGAGTTTATTACATTTTTTGCAAGCAACAGCCCTGCTTTCACCGAAAGTTCGATTCCCATTCCGTTCATCGGCGTTGTCATAAACGCACTGTCTCCGACTGCGGCGTATCCGTTTGCGACCATTTTTGAAAGTGAACGTCTGACGGGAATTACGCCACGCACTCCGCCCGACACGATATTTTCACCAAGCCAGTCGTGATTTTTTCTGAAAAGGCGGGTTTGTTCATTGATTTTTTCGTCGGTCAGCGGGTCGATGCGCCCGATAAGCACGTCGACGTAGTCGTCGCCCGTCATAAACCAGGATAAACCTTGCTCTCTTTCGTGATAAAGATAAACTTCAAAAGGATATTCGGGATTAACGTCTTTCGCTTTGTCGAAATAAGCGCGATACCCGTAAAACACGTCGCCGCGTTTCGGCATTTTTTCAATCGAAAACGAGTCGGGCAGGTTTTTGCGTACGGGAGAAAACACGCCCGCCGCGTCGATGACAAAATCGGCAGAAACCTCGCCGTTCGCAGTGCAAATTCCGACGACAGCGTTGCCCTTTATTATCGGCGAAAGGATTTCGTTTTCAAACGCAAATTTCACGCCGCTGTTTTCGGCGTAATCGATAATTATATTTATAAGCGGTTTTCGCCACATGACTTTTTGGCGTTTGTCGGGTGCAAAGTCGATTTTGACTTCGGTGCGCTTCGACGGGCTCACGAACACGGTGTTTCCGCGATATTTCCACGCGCCGTCGGGCATCTCGTCCTTTTCGACGGCGTCCAGAACTGTCTGGAAATCAAAGCGGTCTTCCCAGTCGTGACCGATGTTTTCGCGTTTTTTCTTTTCGTAAACTGTGACGTCGAACCCTTCTTTTGCAAGTTTTGCGGCGGCGATAACCCCGCCGTGTCCCGCACCCGCAACAACAATTTTCTTGCTCATTATTCCTTATTCCTTTATAAATTTCAATACGTCGTCGGCAGTCCTTTGCCCTTCGTCGAAAACGAAAATGTGTCCCGAATTTTCATAAGTTATAAAGCGTATGTTCGGCAAAACTTCTTTCAGCCTTTCGCTTTGGTAATACGGCATGGTTTTGTCATTCGTTCCCCATATCGCAAGCACGGGGATATTCGTTTTCCCGACGATTTTGTATTTTTCTGTTGCGTATTTCGTGTTAAGAATTGTTTTTCGAAGCGACGAAAGCGTGCAGTCCAAAAAACCTTTATACTGCGCGGCGTCGGCAAAACTTCTGACGTAATAATCGATGTCGTCGGTCGAATACAAAAGTTCCGTCGCGCACCGCTTCAACAACATTTTCCCCGCGACGTTTTTGAAAATAAAGTTTCCAAGCCCCGGGATATCGCAAAGTTTCATGTAAAAAGGTGGCATGAAAGTGTCCATTCCGGCAGGCGCAAGCAAAATTAGTTTTTTCACGCGGTCGGGATACTCACTGGTAAACGTTGCGGTAATCGTGCCGCCCATCGACGTGCCGACAAGATAAAACTTTTCGTCGTGCCCAAACACATAATCGACAATTTCCAGCAGTTGCCGACTGAAAAGGTCGGGCGTATAATCAGTCTTTACCCTTTCGGAAAAGCCGCGCCCCAACAAATCGTATCTCAAAACCTTGAATCCGCTTTCGACAAGCGCCGCAAAAAGTTTATCGTAAATGTAATACGGCGTGGCGTAACCGTGCACGAGAACAACCGCCTCGCCTTCCCCCTTGACTTCGTATCTCGTCCTGCCCGACGGAAGCGGCGCGAAACAACCGTGCGTCGTTTTTTCGACTTCTTCGGTCAGCGTTTTGGTTTCGACCGTCTTCAAAAGACGTTCCATTTCAGAATCGGTCATCAAAACCCCCTTATATGCTTCATTTTATATAATTATATCATTTTAAGCGCGCGTTATCAATAAATGAGCGAGTTAAAATTTTCTTTTTTGTTGTGCGCGCAGGACAAGCCCGCTCGCGGCGCTTGTACTTTGTTTCGCTTTGAAAAGCGTCGGCTCGGGAAAATTACTTAATTAAAACTATTTTGTTTTTATAACAAAGTACCATAACAAAAGCCACCGATTGCTCGGTGGCTTGTTTGTTATGATTTTACCATATTAGTTTCCGGGGTTTTTATGATTTACCCTATTAGTTTCTGGGGTTTTTGATATTTGCCTGAGCCGCTGCAAGGCGTGCGATAGGTACGCGGAAGGGGCTGCAAGATACGTAGTTCAAGCCGATCTTGTGGCAGAACTCGATGGAAGAAGGATCGCCGCCGTGTTCGCCGCAGATACCGCAATGAATGTTGCTGCGGGTAGCGTGTCCCATTTTGACAGCCATATCCATAAGTTTGCCTACGCCGGTGGTGTCAAGACGTGCGAACGGATCGGACTCGAAAATCTTGTTCTTGTAGTACGAAGGCAAGAATTTGCTTGCGTCGTCGCGGCTGAAACCGAAGGTCATTTGCGTAAGGTCGTTGGTACCGAAGCAGAAGAATTCGGCTTCTTTTGCGATTTCGTCAGCGGTAAGTGCCGCGCGCGGGATTTCGATCATGGTACCGACTTCGTATTTAAGGTTGCTGCCTGCTGCTTTGATGAGAGCGTCGGCGGTTTCGACGACGGTCTTCTTGCAGAAAGCAAGTTCCTTAATTTCGCAAACCAACGGAATCATGATTTCGGGAACGACGTTCCAATCGGGATGACGGTTTTGTACCGCGATTGCAGCCTTGATGATTGCTTTCGTCTGCATTTCGGCGATTTCGGGATACGTTACCGCAAGACGGCATCCGCGATGTCCCATCATCGGGTTGAATTCGTGCAGAGAATTGCAGATAATTTTGATTTCTTCAACGGACTTGCCCTGCGCTTTTGCAAGTTCTTCGATGTCCTTTTCTTCGGTGGGAACGAACTCGTGAAGAGGCGGATCGAGGAAACGAATGGTAACGGGATGTCCTTCAAGGGCTTCC